>Ga0308158_10000896_pt1 | contig 37311 bp, 61 predicted proteins | sample PhyBR2_FD_201038 | JGI IMG/M metagenome (GOLD analysis project Ga0308158, IMG submission 201038) | Phyllosphere microbial communities from UC Gill Tract Community Farm, Albany, California, United States - DLSLB.R2 | ecosystem: Host-associated > Plants > Phyllosphere > Unclassified | place: USA... | reverse complement strand
GGTGAAAATGACGGGCCGATTACCAAAGGTTCATTGTCGTTTAGCGTGAATATCGACGTGTTGATCACCGCATCATCGGGTATCTGCCCAATATCATTGCCCCCCAGGTTTATGAAGGTGAATTCGTAGAAATACTGCGGATTAACTGGGGCGCCATCGTCGGTTGTCGTAGCACTGAAGAGATCGGCAAATACAGTGATATCGCGTGTTACTGGGCCTGATACTGTGTTGTAGGTGACATTGACCACAAACGACACAGAATGAGGCTTAGACAGGTCATAGAAGTAATCAAAGTCGCTGTTCTGCTTGATTTTCACCTTTGCCTGTCCGGCGATGAACTCGCCAGAAACCATGTCGGTGTTCGTCGTCGCCGTTTCTGCTGGGAAATCACCGCTCTCGTTCGGCCCAGGAAGCTCCTGGCCGTCGATGTCGTCGAAAGCGAACCCCTCATTGATCAGCGGGATGTTCTCGCCTGGCTGGTAGATACGGTATGAGGCGCCAGCCAGCGCGCCGAGGTTCGATTCTGAGTACCTGACTGACGTGACGTCATACCGGCCCAGCCCGAAGTTCATCCACTCGGTCACCTTCTTGATGTTCTTGTCGTACTCAAACAGCGACTCCTGAATCAGGTCAGGGTACGCGCGCACCTGGCCGTAGTTGTCCGGCTTTGCCTCACCGTTTCGCGCAATGTTGGTTTGCCCTTTCAGGCTGTTGTTCGGGGAGGTCTTTGCGTTGCTGCTTGTCGCCACGCCAGCACTTGGCTGGCCAAGCAATGACGTCAGGATCTTTTGAACAAACTTTATCGGAGCGAAAATCGGACTTAGCACTTTGCCAATGGTGCCGCTTTTCGGCTGGTCGAACACGCTGATCACGTCGCCTTCGTTAAGCGGGAAATTCAGCTCATCATCGGCCTGCAGCTTTACGCCGTTACGCAGAATTTCAACATCGCAGTGAAGGTTGGCCGATTTCAGCCAGGGATAGAACATGCTGCCGGCGGGAAGGTTATGACGTTCTTTAGGCAACCCCGGCACGCGCTGAACTTCGATCAACGGCATAGTCGTAAAACTCCAATTTTGTGAAAACTCGCTCCAGCGTCCGCAGCTTGTCAAAGCGCACATGCCCCGCCTCACCGCGGCTATGGAATGCTTGCCCATCAATGACCAAACCTACGTGTGTTGGCTGACCGCCGTAATACGCGATAAAAATGCTACCGTCGGCCGCTTTCTCGGCCCGATGCCAGAACACAACATCACCGGAAAAACACGTCAGGAAGTCGCTGCCAGCTTCGTAGTCCGGCGTTTGGTGTATCTCTATGCCGAGCACATGCCGGTAATACAGCACCACCAGCCCCCAGCAATCAGCCGCGTCGAACGAGCACGCTCGATCGCGCCATGGCTTACCCTCCATGGCGTGAATGAAGTCAGGTTTATGCATTGGCGAGCCCTGGGAATTCCGTGGTGTTGTAGAGAAAGCCGATGTTGTTGTTTAGCGGGTTCTGCAGCGTGAGCGAGCACGTTACGTCAGCCTCATCGAGAGAGGCGTCTTTCACAAAGAGCGTCCAAGACTTCAGCGGCGTGTTCATGTCCGCCGCATCGAAACGCTGATACGTGGCAGAGATAGGCGTTATGCGTGAGTGCGCGCGCCACAGCTTCAGCTGCTGCTTGAAGTCCTGTGCCAAGCGCCCAAATTTCACCGTTGAGTTGATCACCGGCGTGCTGCTCTGCTGACTCTCTGCGACCTCCATCCGGCAAGCTGAAAACACCTGGCCGGCGAACGTCTTTGGGTATATCTGGTTTGCCACCAGCCGAATAGCGCCAAACGCCGGATGACTGAAGGTCATCGTGTCGTAGATGATCCGGTTGGGCCGCTGTGACTGAAATTCTCGTAATGTAGGCATTCAATACTCCGGCATGTCGCGGTTGACCACTTCATCAATGATCCCCCACTGATACGGCGGCAGCTCAACAATGACGTCTGAGAACTCGTCATCCGGGTTGTAGACCTTCCGGGTGATTACGCTCGCCGTCCACGTCGTCGTGTTGCCGTTGATGCTCGTTTGCACCGGCGGTGCCACAAAATGCAGTTCCTGCAGTTGCAGGCCAGAGCCTCCCAGATTGCACAGCATCGTGAACCACTGATTGCCGTTATCTAGGTAACGAGGGCTGCGATACCACTGCTCGAATGCCCGATCTTCTTGCAGCGTGAAAATCCACGTCAGCGACCAGGTAGTTTTGAGGTCATCTGTCAGGCGCTGAAAGATAGGCGCGCCCACTGCCGGCTGATCGGTGCGGAACCCGGCATCAATCGTGCGGCTCTTGTTGGCCTTCTGGGGAAGTGATAGCCAGTCGGGATAAGGTATTGCCACGGTTTTCTCCCGGTAATAAAAAACCCGCCGGAGCGGGTTATGGAGGTTTGAGTGCTGCTATTCAGTGGCTTTGCGAGGCGCCTGGTGATACTGGGATATACCCTGGCTGATTTGCCCGCCCTGCTGCAGATCAGCAAGCACAATGCGCACCACATCGGCACCATCAGCCCCTTTGCTGGCTTGGGTATCCATTACTCCAGCACCAGATGAGTAGTTCTCGATGATGATGGTTGGCGCCGCACTGCCGCCAGTCATCTGCTTGTTGCTAATCACCTTGCCGTTGTCACCGGGGATCATGTACTGCTTACCAGTGCTCGCCTGGTAAATCTCTGGCTTGCCTCGCTCACCTACCTGGTACATCGCGCCAGCGCTCACTGGGCCGCCGTTATAACGCGCGCCAGCCAAAGCCAGCCCACCAGCCAATCCCACGGTTGAGGTTATCCCTGCAGCCGCTGGAGCTGCGTTAGCGCCAAGAGTTGCCAGTGATGCCATTGCGGCCGCCGGCGCCCAGGCAGAAGCCGTTGTTGCAGCCATACCCACAGATGACGCCACGGAGGCGGCGCCAAGCGTCTGGCCGAGGATGTAGTTTTTCAACGCCTCCACGCCTACCTGAACGATGCTGTTTATCACGCTGTTCAGGATAGTGTTGCCAAGCGACCTCATCGCCTCTTGTGCCGACATGGTGCCGGTAAGTAGCCCTGTAATAGCGTTTGAGGCATTGCCAGAGAAAGCATCAACAGCACTCGTCAGCATGTCGTAGCCAAGGCTCTGCTGGCTCAACAGCTGCCATTGCGCCGCCGTCTGCTGCTCCTGGTATTGCTTCTCCTGGGCAGTGCGCAAAGCCAGGTACTGATCATCCGTGGCCTGTTTAGCCAAGATGAATTGGTCATAGCTGATTTTTCCCTGTTGGTAACTCTGCTGCAGTATCGCTTGCTCCTGCTGTTGATACTGCTGCATCAGGGCCAGCTTCTGAGCATTCTCATTCGCCAACTGCTGAACCGGATCAACTTCAGCACGTGCAGATGCAACAGGGTTAACTACAGCCTGAGCGTTAATCTTCGCTAAGTTGTTCTGATGTTCCAGCGCCATTTTCTCAGTGGCGGTGTTGTACTCCTGAAGGTCAATCTTGCCGGCATCCAGCGCAGCTTTCAGGTTCTGCATGGACTCGGCGTATGATTTATTCTCTGCCTTCTCAGGCATAGCCTTAATCGCCTCAGTGACGCCTTTGGCTGCGGCGGCCGCATCCCATGCTTTTGCGGCATATTCCCCGGCCAGGGCTACCTGTGCTTGCGTCGCGCCTTTACCGAGTGATTGCTGTGCGGTCAGGATCGCCTGCTCTCGGCTAAACTCCTTCGTGGAACTAGCAGCAAGCTCAGATTTTTGCCTAAGATTCTCTACCTTTTGAGCTGCACTCTCTGCTGCTGCAACGCCAGACTTGGTCTCAGATTTGAGTTTTTTTTGCGCTTCAAGATTACTGTATGTTGCCGCGGCCTCATCTTCCATGCGCTTGGTACGGGGGTCATCCTTTTTGAAACCAGCATCCTCAGCTGCATATTGAGCTTCGAGCCTAGCCCTTGCTTCACCCTCAAGTTTAGAAAGAGCGAGCCTGCGTTCTGACTTCTTGATTAATTCATCTTGTTTAGGGTTGGAGCCAGAATTTATCTCGATTGGTTTGCTTGCATTTTCTGAATCCTTCGCAGATTTTGCTCGAATGTGCGCTATCTCCTGCTCCACACGTTTAAGCTCGAAAGCAGCCTGCCCCCTTCTTTGTTGATAAACACTGTCAGTTTCATACCATTGCTGACCGTTTTTTAATTCCTCATTGTATTTTTTCTGTAATTCAATAAGTTTTGGCATTCTGGCAGAATCACCGACATTTCTATTATAGAAATTAAGGTTATTTGCCACTGACTGCATTAGACCAGCCAGGGTCTGTGTTAACTGTATTGACTCATTAAGATCGCCAATCACATTTTTGAAAGCCACGTCGAGACTGTTTTTTGCTCTCTCAACTGTAACTGGCATTTTATCAAATTCTTCATTTACCGATTGTGAGCGCTTCTGAATAGCATTCAAAGCATCTTCAGCCGTCAGCTTACCATCTAACATGCGCTTACGAAGCTCACCCATAGAAAGACCGAGTCCAGCAGCAATCTGTCTTGCGAGTTCAGGCATGTTTTCAAGTACAGAGTTAAACTCCTCAGCCCTCACGATACCACCAGCTATTGATTGACCAAACTGGCGTAGCGCATTGGACATTTCTTCTGCGGAAGAACCACCTACCACACCTATTTTCTGAAGCGTATCAGTCAATCTCAATACTTGTAGATTTGATGCTCCAGCCTCTTTAAGGCTTGATGTAAGTGTTTCCCATAGTTTTTCTGTGCTTGCAAGGCTGCTCCCTGTGTTTGCTGCAATAGCAGAAAGAGAGGCCATAGTTATAGTGGCTTCTTCTGTACTTGAGCTAAGCCTACGAACTCTAGCCTCTAACATTGTCATATCATCAGCTATTTTTATTAACTTCATAGCTGCCTGAATGGTGATATACCCCCTAATCAAAGATGTTAATTTGTTTAAACCACCGCCTAAACTATCAGCACTACGACTTGCATTTAAAAATCCACCACCTGCTTTTTCTGCATTTGATGCAACATTACCTAGTGAGCCTGAGGCCTTTTTACCTGATGCATCAACACCATCTAAACCTGAGCTTGCACCTCTAGCATTTTTATTTAACTGCTCCAAAACTACAGAAGCTCGTCGGCTTCCTGTAATTAGCTTTGCAGTTTCTATATCTACTTGGTAAACAAGGGTTCCGCCGTCCTGTTCTGACATTCACTTTTCTCCAGGCAATAAAAAACCTCGCCGTAGCGAGGTTTATATCATTCGATTAGTTTAGGCGTCTTCGCCACACAATGCTGTGTAGCCAACAATATCGCTTTTATCCTCTTCCGTTGATATTCTCTTATTTCCTACTTTGTAAGTGACGGCTTTACTAAAGAATCCCTTTTCTTTCATGCTTAAATCAATCATGAATGAGTGAAATCCCGCATAAGCTCCAAAGCCGTTTTTAGCGTTCACCTGACCGCATACCAATGCCAGAAGCGTACCATCATCATTCTCTTGCGTTTTTACAACGCGCGTGTATCTGAACTTTGCACTATCCGGGTCTTTCAGATCTGCTGCTACTTCCTTCTGCGCAAGCTCAATGGCTTTTTGTTCTCCAGGCTTGCATGCAGTCAACGACATAGTGGCAATTGCCAGTATTAATATCTTTTTCATTCTTCCTTGCCCATCAATCAAAGATGGCCCGATCTTAGCAGAGACATGGACGGTGGCAACGAAAAAACCCGCAGCTAAGCGGGTTGGATAGTAGTTATCAATTCTGACCGTTAAAACAGCTTGCGGAGATCTACTCCATATACCGCCATCCACGCTTCCCGTGGCCACGATTTTACTGTGCCAAACCGGGGGTCTTCGACGCTATGTGGCACTGCGTCGTTTTCTCTGCACCACTTGCGAAGCGGCTGCCATTTAAACTTTTCACCGGTTTTCTTCTCCACCGGGATAATGGCAGCGTAATTCTTTCCTTCTCCAAGACGCTCAGCAAGTTTGTTCTTCTCCCGAACGGCTACCGATGCAGTCGCCATCGCCGTAGCCTCGCGTTTCTCGCCAATCCAGCGCCGCTCCTTAATTGCACGATCGCGTTGTTCCGTAACTATGCGATTTTCTTTAACCTTTGCCAGCAGGTTTTCAAGTGCGTGCTCGTAATCCAATGGCAAGCCAACGGATTCGCGAGGTCTGAAGTATGAATCCTCCAGCTTCTCGAAGAATGACCATGCTTCATCGGTATCAACGATCTTGGACATACGGGCAGCGCCCTTTTCAGTCCAAAGAGTAAGCGAACGGGCATTTTTACCAACAGAGCCACTATCATTGGCTCTGTTCTTAAACTCGCGTAACTCGTTGCCTGATAACGTGAATAGGTGCATTCCCTCCACGAACCGCCCCTTATTGTTAGCTAGGTTCATGCGGATACTTTTTTCTTGGCACCCATAACCCTTAGCCAAAGTTTCGGTGGTGACTACTCTTGTTCCACCCCACTCCATAACTGGCAGAATATCAGGATCGACAATGTGCGCGGTCTTTGCTACATTTACAGCTGTTGATTGTTGCATTCAAATCTCCAATCAGTAGTGACATAAGCCGCCAGCCCTACACTGGCGGTTTTTATTTGCCCAATGTCCGGGGCAAAATCCCTAATGCTTCCGCATCATTTTCTCCGTCGCCGGTCTGCGACTTATAAAACCTGTTGGCTCAAAACCCAAATCTGTAGCAAGACCACGCGCGATCGCCTTGAACGTGTCTGCTTTTCCCAGAAGCTCAACATCAGCACCAAACACGTTATCTCTGATGATTACTTTCACGAAGTATCGGTGAAGAGGTGAGTTCTCCGGCATTCGGGCAACCTCTCGATCCAATATATCCAGAACCCAGCGCCGGAACTCTTTAGCTACAGGAGTGCGGGCGAACATAGCTATCAGATGAGCTCCTCGCAGAGAGAAAACACGTGTCGCCTGCGTTCCACTTGGGGTGGTCAAATTGACCACCCCTGTCATTTTGTCTGTAAATTCATCAGCGTGGCGCGAGTAAATGCGCTGCACCGCCTTATCATCAGCATACTGCAGCGCGTAGCCGATTTGAGATGCCGTTAACCATGTGCCTAGCACTTCGGTTACCGGAGACAAAATCACACCATGGAAATTAAGATCGGTCTTCGCTACAATGTTCATGTTGGTTTCTCGCAAAGTTACTGACATAGAGACCCGGTTAGTGTTCGCGCACTGCCGGGTTTCGCCTTTTCTAGCACTCATTAACTCGTTTCCCTTTTACTCGATTCATCCTTTCGGTAAGCAATTTAAGCAACTCCCCATTTAACGAGCGGGAGTTCTTAGCAGCCTCATCCTCATACCATTCCCTTACCTCAGGAGGCATGCGCAGCGGGTAAGGGGTTAATCTTGATGTCTTGCGAGTCATTTGGATTCCTTCTGTTAGTGTGATTTGTTTGTTCATGCACCACATGGTGGATCACTTGGACTCACTTGTCAATGCACCACACTGTAAATACAATGCCGATAGATGAATCAAAAGGAGTCATAAGCATGTCACGAATAGCACCATACCCCTTGAGGATGGCTCCAGAGAAAAGAGAATTCTTGGAGCGAGAAGCAGAGAAATCCAAACGTAGCCTTCAGCAAGAAATCCTCTATAGGCTTGATAAATTCGAACAAATAGAGAAGTTGCTCATGTCTTCATCACCTGATAATGAAGACATATACATGCAAGTAGCTAACGCCTTACGCATGGCAAAATCTGCTGAGGAAAAGGTCAAAGAAGTTGAAAGTCTGAAGACTAAAGTCAATGAAATCATGGCTTCAGTGAAGATGTCTGAAACAGACAGATTTATAGCGATCAGCACTAACGTAGAGATTATTGAGAAAGCGGTTAGTAAAATCATTGGTGCTCTTCCACCTACACCAGAGCCAATCAAAAAGCCCACCTAAGTGGGCTTTTCAACACATTGGTGTGTTCTTGATCGGAAGCGTGCATTCAAGCGCTCTCTAGCAGCCTCACCATCAGGTGGTTCCAAGTCATCAATATAAGAATGGTCATCAGGCACTTCTTCGCGTGGAGTTAAGCTGCAATGATGGATACTTGCCATAGAACGAACCCTTATCATTTTTTCATCATTTCCTGCCAACGCTTCTCATCTTCTTCCATCACCTGATCGTACTCTTCGCGCGTGAAACCTTTCTGCTCTGGGTACTTGGCAGCAAGCAGCAACTGAAACTCGGTCATCGAAAGGCGCTCTGCTTCAGCGCGGGGCATGTTGAAGTGATTCCGTGCTGCGCTGATGTACTCGAAGGCGTTGAACTCGTTCACGTAGCTGTTCGACTCGTGTCGCTGCAGCTTGCGTATCTTTGCCTTGCCGATGATGCCGTGAGTAATCAGCGACTGGCCGATTACGATGATATCACTCGCCTGCATCTTGCCGCGGCGAAACACGAAAGCCCTCTTCCCTCGTTTGCTTGGCCGCAACTCTCCCACCAATGCGCTAAGGTCATCATCACAGCATGCCTGCATGACGATCATCCCGGCGAATATTGCCGCACTGCTGAATGACGGCGCATTGATGTATGCCAGCAACCATCCAGGAACCTCACCGTATGCCTCTACAGCGGCTTCAAGTAACCGTGGTGCCTCACTGGTATGGAGTTCAGCAAATCGCTCTACAATCTCCGCTGGCGAGCCTATACGGGTCATGTTTGCGAACGAAGGTCGAAGGAAGTAATCGCGATCGGCATCGGTGATGACCATCTCGCCTAATTCAGTGATTGGTGTCATGAGATGCCTCGAATAATTATCATCAAGGGCGCAGTACGCCCTTTGTGATAGTCACGCGGTAACGGTGATCGCGCTGGTTGACGTTTTGGCGCCATCGTTGGTGGTAAACGTGATTGTGGCCGCGCCGGCAGAAACGCCAGTAACGAGACCTGACTGATTGACGGTGGCCTTACCGGTTGCCGAGGATGACCAGGTGCCGGTTTTATCGCTGGCATCAGCCGGCGCCACGGTAGCGGTAAGCTGTTGAGTAGCCCCTACAGCAATGCTTGCTGTTGATGGCGCCACTGTCACACCGGTAACCGGTACATCCGCGGCGACTTCAAACACGACAGTATCGGCATCAGCAACTTTCCACTCGCCGGAGAAAGTGGAGATGTCGCTCGTACCAAAATCACCAGACCAAGACGTGGTGTTGAAGTAGCCCATGATGTAGGTGCCGGAGTCTTCGCCGACGAAATCGAATCGCACCCAGATCGACGGCTGCCGGCCAGCCTGCACTTCATCGAAAATGTACTTCGAGATGTTGAGCGCGCCGATCTCAGTGGTTTTGTCTTTACGACGGAATTCACCTTCACCGGAAATGGTGAAATCCATGTTAGTTACCAGGTTCTCCACCAGCCCTTTCGCGTCGTCCGCTTCAGACGTCACGGAGTTTGGCGAGAAGTCGAAGCCCTTGGTGGTCAGCGCGCCGAGGCGCTTCCAGTCACTGAGTGCCGGCAGCGTGTCAGCACAGCCGAAAGCCATACGCAGCACCGCGACTTTACCGATCAGCTTGCCGGTATCATTTGCACAACCTTGCATGTGTTACCTCTTCAAATAAAAAAGGCCGCCCAGAGGCAGCCTGATGGATAGATATGTGCGTTATTCGCCGTAGGTGCAGCAGACTAAAAGCCGGTAGATTAATCGCCCCTCTGCTGATGGGATTGGCGTTGGAGAGCCTCCGAGCAGACGCATGGAGCCAACACAGCTATCAGCGCCCTGCTGGCTGCTGATATAGTCGGCGATTTTGTTCGCCGCGGCATCTGCTTCTGTGTTCTTCCCTTTGGCCCCGACAACATCGACCATTACGAAAAAGTCTCCGCCGCGGTCGTATTGAATATCTGAACCACCACCAGGACGGAACACGATGAAGGCGTCGGATAACTTACCCGTGTCGTTCCACATCAGCGTTTGGATGGTGAGCCCCGCGGTTAGGCCTGCGCTCTCGAAAAGATTTCGTAGGCGGAGATACATTGGAGGTGTCACAGCATCATCTCCTTCCTGATTATCTCGCCCACCTGCCGGCGGGTTTTCTCTGCGGCCTTGGTGAGGAATTTAGGTTCACCAGCAGGATCCCAGTAATTGCCACGGTTGTTTGGCCGCGGTAACCCCTTCATGATGCCACTGGCGTTATGGACATAGACCGCATAATTCGCTGAGTAACCGATACGACCAGTAATCCGAGTACCGTTGATCATTGTCTCCTGGTACTGCGAATTTATCAGGGTACTGGTGTCAACCGGGGTCATCAGCGCTGCTTCATTAGCGATTATCATCACGGCCGATTTGATAGCCCTGACTGCCTTTCTCGTCCTGACATCCTCAACCACGGCATCAAGGCGCCGCTGGGCCTCTTTGATACCCTTTATCTTTACGCCCATCGCTACGCTCCCGTCAGAATGGCTATATCCTCTGCCAGGCGCTCAAACGTGTCTGCATAGCGGATCACTTGTACCACCTCATCGGCACCCGCGGCGATCGGGTCTACCATGGTAGACACGCCGATAAGCAGATAGTCGCCTTTCTTTGCTTCGGTGAATTCAGTCCACACAGTGTTTTTTACAGTGATTTCCGAACCGATATTGTTCAGCTTCGCCGAGAGTCCGCCCTGGTAATCGCACATGATAATTTCAGGCGGAGCCCAACCAAGAGGATCGCCCGCTTCGCTATTGCCTAGATTGCGCCATATCGTGGCCTCAGCCGTATATGACCAAATGGCTAATGATGACATGTCACTCTCTCCAGCTAATCACCGCAGGCCGTTCTGCCGCGATTTTCGGGCAATTAAATTTCCACTCACCGCGGCCGTTAACGAATCCCGTGGTTTGCCTGGCCGTGTCAGTCTTCACCCAGACGCGCTCAAAAGGCTTTGGTAATCGTTCGGCGACAGGTATCCATGACATCAACCACCACCGCACATGCAGCCGCCCTTGCCGATCCAGACACCGGCAAAAGCCTTGTTTGTTGGGTCAGGTGGAATCAGGCCTATAGCGCACCCTTTTTTGTCCAACCCGCGCAGCAGGTTCAGCGCCCCCTTCCAGCGATCGCTAAATGACTGATAGCGGAACGAACGCGATGCTCCGCTTGGCGCCGTTTGAGAGCTGATGTATTTATCGCCCTGGCCTAATCCCATTAGCCCGAGAAGATAGAGTTGAATGAGTAACGCTGTTGATGCTGGGTAATTCGCATCCAGACATTCCTGAATGCTGTTCACCTGCTCCACCAGCGCATCCAAGACGAAATCAGGCAAAGTGATACCTTGTGACTCCAGATATTCTTTGGCCTTTTCTTTAGTCACCATGGCTGATTCCTGTAAGAAGAAGCCCCGCCGAAACGGGGCATAAAAAAACCGCCTTGGCGGCGGCTGTTATTCAGCAGGGAACAGATTTTCGAGCTCGCCTTCCGGCAACATTTCAGCGAGCTTTTCTTCGCCGAGGTTGCCTTTGAACTCAATCCCCAGATCTGTGAGCCGCGCCTTGATAGCATCCTTGCGCGACTTTGTTTCGTTGCCGGCATCCGGCGTGGCCGGGGTCAGTTCACCGCCGGCCGCGCCACGCATCAACCGAACGTTGGATTTCAGCGCTGGGTGAAGCTTTTCCAGTTCCAACACATCCCCGATCTCTACGCCATTCCAGGGGCGAATAACTTCGTATTTAGCCATGTTTCCCCCTTACGCCAGATTGGCGCCGTAGACAACGCCGGAAAGCCCCTGATCGTCCGCAGTGATTTGCAGACCTTCAGCAGACATGATCTGGAAGTTGTAGTTAACGTTCGGTAGTGGGCGTGGCAAAGGAATAACGCCCACAGCCATGCCGACCAGTGGAGAAATCACATCGCTTCGACGAACGTAAGCGACGAACTCATTACCCTTCAGCGCAAATGTCATGCGGACTTCTTTAACCGGTGCGAATGGCAGTACCGCCTGCAATACATTGCCGCTCACTACACCGTTGACCACGTATGGCTGTGCCAGGTTGGCCCAGATTTCTGGTGATACCCACATCACATCGTATTGAGCGACTTTGTTGGTGCGGGCTAGCGTACCGAATGCACCTTTGCCGAAGAAATCAAACAGCTGAGTCATGGTGGCGGTGGTCAGATCGATGTTAGCGCCACCAGCGCCAGCGCCGAGATTCAGCTTTTTGGTGTTGCGGTGGTTTTTTATGCCTTGGGCCTGGTAGGACTGCACCTGAATGTTCGGATTGCCGTTCAGGTAGTAGTTGACGCGCTCTTTATTGAATTTGCGCATTTTCGCCATCTGCGAGTCCAACACCAGATCGATGCCCACGGTGTTCAGCCCGGCAGCATGGCGCCAGTTAACCCCATAACCGGCAGTGAATACCGGAATTGGGTCTCCATCGCTGGCGTATTCTGTGTGGTCAAAGGAGAACGGCGCCTGGCCATCAATGCTTACCGACACATCATCAGCAATATCACCTACCACGCTATACAGCTTGGCAGTTTTGCCGACGGACAGAACCGTTTGCACGCCGATCAGATCGTTGATGATTTCCATGCCAACTTCCTGATCGCGCAGTTGCAGTACCTGGCGATCAATTTCAGCCCAGAAATCACGAGTAAAGTCACCAGCAGCGTTTACTGCTAACCACTCCTGTGTCATGTGGGCGCGGTTGGCAGCGATCATGACTTTATGGTTGGCGTTCCACATATTGCGGTTCGCCCACAGCTCATTCCAGTGACCGCCGAGGCGGCTGTTTGCAGCCAATGTCTCTTTGGAGAAATACATGTGCGTTTATCCTTCTTTTAAGCGCCAGCGGCGACAGTGCCAACGCGCATACGCACGCGGATGAAATCGGTAGCGCCGGCGGCGATGGTGGCTTCATCCTGGCTGTAACCGATCACTGAATCAGTGTCAGCAGTTGCCAGGGTGAATTGGCCGTTAGCGCCAAGCTTGATCGGGCTATCTTTCTTGTACGCGCCAGGTACGCAGAGCAGCGCCAGTTCACGGCCTTCTTCCACGTAGTTGCCTACAGCAGAGTCGCCAGCAGGAACCGCCTCGGTGATTTTCAGCCCTTGATGGTAGGCAACGTCGATGATGTAGATCCGGCCCTTTAACGCGGTAGCCTGAGCGAATTCATCGTTGGCGTTGATGACAGCAGCAGTGCCTGGCAAAAGTGCCGCGGCAGTGGTTTTGGTTTCGGTTTTATACAGCGACTTTCCGTCGATGTTTACGCGGCGATAACGTGGCATTGGATAGCCCCCTTATTAGAAGTATGCATCTGCGGCGGGTGCGCCGGATTCTTGCTGATGCTGGCCTGAGTTACCTGCCAGCGGCGCCGACTCACCCAGCGTTTTAAACATCGCCTCCAGCGCTTCGCCTTGCAGCGCGTTTGCCACGATTTCGCCGTGAACTTTCGCCACTGCTTCACGCTTGGTTTTCTCTTCTGCGCGGGAGTTAGCAGTAAGGGTTTCGGCCAGTTGGTTATGATTGGCCTGCAGCGCATCAACTTTATCGGTGATAGGCTTGAGCGCCTCGGCGAAGTTGGCGGCCAGGCCTTTGCCGATTTCGGTGATCAGCTCTTGTTTCTCTTCAGTGGTTAAAGGCATGTCGCCCTCCGTTTGCTGGTTGGTTGCAGGTTGTTCCTGCGGATTGAAAAGGGATTTAACTTTGTTGGCGACGACCGTCACCCAGGATTCCTGACGCGCAACCGGCGTGCCGGTTTCATCAAAGGTGATTTTTCCGCCCTCCGATGTGTAGCCATAAACCTGGGCTGCGCCGCCGTTGCGGATGATCACCACCTGTGAGTCGGTGAAGTCAGCCACCCAGGCATATTCATTTTCGCCGGGAGCAAATTTATCTTTTGCAGCGCGGTCTAGGCGTTGCTCACGATCCCGGTAGGATTCGCCAATCAGCGCGCCAGAGTTGGCCTTTAACGGCGTAGCAAGGTCAGCGTTAACCATCAGCCCAACACCCTGCTCAGGCGTCGCTGCGCCCACTTCATGCAGCAAGATTGCGTCATGATCCATGCCGTGAATCTTCGCCACCCACTTGGCACCTGTGGCCTTCTGTTGCTCATTGGGCTCAAGCTGGTCGAGAAATACCGCAACGCTGGTGTGAATAGGTGGAACATCTTCGCCGCGCTCAATGGCCTCTACGCGGGAGATAAGCTCCCTACCTCCCTCGCTCTGGTTAGCGATCTGGGTATCCACCCACTTCTCCAGGTAGACACGGTTGCCAGATTTTTTCACATTGCGATTCCAGGCGCCGATATGGCCCTGGTTGATACCTTCAGGAGAAAAGGCAGAGATGAATGCGCCATTTAGCTGTGGATGCCCCAGCGGCGCCAGCGTGCCTTCAAGCCCTTGATAGTGAGTATCAATTTCGCTGGCCGTATACAGCCCATCATTCATGACCACGTTTGCCGGCAGTGTGTAGCTCGGCAAAACAAGATGCTCGCGGCCGTTGTATGACTCCCGGCGAATTGCCTGGCTGTTGACCTTCGTAGTGACGTTAACTTGAACTTTCATGGATTAACCCTCTGCCCATTTGTAGCCTCTCTCCTTCATGTCGTTGAACGTCTGCTTGGCCTTGTCGATGATCGAAGGAGTGAGAGGGTTCCCCTTGTCATCCACCAGCACGGAAAGCTGCGAGCATTTGCAGTTGATGGCGTTGCCATTCTTCGTGTACCACTCCCTCACCTCATCCTGCGTGTACAGGTGAGCATGCCTGGCGGCGTGTGTTGCTCGCGTGGTAGGACTTAACGCAGAGATGTGAAGCAGCTTTGTTTTGATGCCGTAGCGGTCTTGCGCATCCTGAGCCTCATCCCAACGCGCGCGCCGTAGTGCGGTAGTGATTTCCGTCCTGGCGATGCGATTCGCGCGCCGAGTTTCAATGCCGGTTTGCTCGTTGAGGTTTTTGGCCACGTCACGCGGGTTGAGCCCCCTGGCAATACCATCTGTCAGAATTCGCGCCATATCGCTCTTAACCTGAGCGCTGAGCCCTTTCATCTCTTCGAATTCACGCGCTCTGACCAGAATCAACCGCAGCTGATAGGGCTCACTCAACAAGATGCTGGGAACATCCTGCTGGCCGGCAGCGTAAGCAGAGGATTGCTGGGAGAGGTTGTAATACTCCTGCGCCGTTCCTCGCTGGTAAGCAACAGACACATAGCGGCCAAAGAACCACAGATTGAACTCCCCACCCTCCAGCAGAATTTCGTCCACCAGCGCTTCGCCGTTCTGTAGCAGCATCGACAGTAGTCCCTGATCAAGACGGAAGGTGTAGCGCTCGTTTACGACGGGTTCGGAGGGGATGCGGTTGAGGATGTCGATATAACCTTTCTTTATCAGCTTCATGCGCCTTGCAAACTCACGCATGGCGCCACGCTCTAACTTATCAACTCCTGTGGGATCTTTGATGTTGCTCGGCAGGATTGGAGGCTTAGGTTTCGTCGTCATCCCCTGTCTCTCCAAGCGGGTCGCCGCCTTCAGTTTCGAATCCTGCAGCAGTGCGAATTTCCTCACCGCTGAACGGCGCCGTATCACCGCTTTCAACCATAGCCTTATTCACCTCCGCCATGGTCTTAGAGTCCGCCAGACGCTCAGCACGAGTCTGTTGATTGAGATCATCCCAGATGACTGTTTTCTGGCCGACAGAATCGATAATTCTCAGGTCGATCAGCTTGTCGCAGAAGTCCTCAATTTCGAACGACAGTTCACCGCGGCGACTTTGGCAGCGCCCGTTCATGTACTTTTGGTCTTCGGTGCTTGAGCGTTCTGCCTGTTGGTTGCCTACCAGTATCCGCGAAGGAATATCAACGCCAGCAGAAGCCGTCTGCAGGTTCACGGCATAGGTTGGGCTTGGGTCAGACACAGGGGAAACTAGGGAGGTAACAGCGGCGCCCTGCAGGCTCATAAGCACATCGTTGCCGCGGTTCATCTCGCGCGCGGCTTCGTTGAACTTGTCCTGCAATTCGTCAACGCTGACACCATACATAGACGCCAGACTGCCAAAGTCGATCTCTTTGTCGAAGCTTAGCGCCAGCTGCCTAGCTGCGTTCTTCAGGAATGACTCACCGGAACCGCCCTCCACCTTCTCCAGGCTGACGAATGCGTTGTATGCTGGTTCAAGAAACCCAATAGCGTCGTCGGTGTAGTCGCCAAGGATGAAGATCCGGTCTGGATGTATTTCGACACGTCGCGAGGCTCCATTTGAAAGCCGCTCTGTGTATTGCCACATCTTCGGCTGGCCGTATGTTTGCGAGTTAAGCCCGGTATCCCACTCGCTCACGTTTAGTGAACCAGCCCAGGCAACCGTGACTTTTTCGAGCCCTCGGCCTCTGGTTACTTCGGTATTCCATGGTTTGTTGTCGCGGACGTGCAGCAAAATGCCAGAGTAACGCCCGACAAGCCGCCGGCGGTCAGCCTCTGCAAAACCGCGCCATAACCGGTTCGTGAATACCGGTTTGAGTTTTTTCTCCCAGGCAGTTTCCGCGCGCTTCTCGTCGGCCTTATCACCCTCGATGATCTCCGGGTTGGTCTGCCAGCATTTACCCACCAGCTTTTCCACGGCGCCATGCGCAATACCACCGCGGCGATACAGTGAATAAAGGTTGTCGTAAGTGATCTGCTCAGGAAAGCCGTATTCGCACCATGCGGAGCCGCGTTTATTATCTAGTCCCATGGACGGGCCCAGCATCGCCATACGAGCACGCTCAATCCTGGCGTCGTTCAACGCGTGGTTGACGGCCAGTTGGAGATTTTTGTTCATGTGGTTTCCGTTTGGAAGGGTTTACCGAAGTCGCTTAGGGATCAGCATCCCGACGGCCTGAGATTTGCGTTTGATATGTCCATCCAAGCTGTAGCGTATCCCATCCCAACAGTGCTCATTGCCATCTGCCAGTTTTGGTAACACTTCACCGGTGATACGGTCAGTTTTGTAAGACCAGAGCCGTGCCTCGCGCGCCACGTTCTTGCAGCGAGGATGAATGATTATTTCGTCAAAGCCACGGAGATGGGCGATCCCGTCCTCAACGCTTCCCTGCCACTTTTCAGCAGCTGAAATATTGAATCCCTGTCTCTTGAGATAACTGATTGTCTCCGGGCGCGCTGAGTCGGCCTTAATGGGCCAGTCACGCACACCGGGGATGATGTCGTACAGCTCAGGCATGTGGTCAAGTTCGGTATGCTGACCATATGCCTCATATTCGATGTAAAGGCGGTTATGCAGAATGAATGAACGCACCAACGTATTCGGGTCTTTAGCGAAACCGAAGTCGGCACCGAAGAACAGGCGTTCCGCCTCTTTCCAGAGATTGTCGGAAAATTCAGCAATCCGATATTTGCCGGCCAGTACCTGCTTATCCGAGTTTTCGAGGTAAGCCCCTTCCCATACCCATGCGTATGTTGCCGGGTCAAGACGGCGCTCATCGTTCAGCCGTTCACCTTCCAGCACATCGGGGAACCAGGGATTATCCGTGTAGTTCATCTCAACGGTAATGCAGTCATCGCCAGCCTCTTTGCGAAAACGCTTATCAGTGGCGCTACCGTCGCGCTCTGGGTTCCACGTCACCCAAATCTCTGAGCCTTCCTCACGAACGGTAGGGCTCAGCTTCTGCCAGGCAATTTCGCTGACTGATTCAGCCTCATCAACCCAGCAAAGCAAAATCCGCGCCTTCGACTTGATGCTATCGAGGTTATGCCGCAGACCACAGAACACATAATTCACGCTCTTATCGATGGTTCGGATGTACTTCTCACCAATATCGAAGTTGGCTGCTAACCATGGCACAGATAGGATCGCCTGCTTAACCTCCTGCATGCTCGACTCTTCCAGTGAGTTCATGAACTCACGAGCACACAAGATCACTCCAGCTTCGCCATTCATCATCGCCTGATAGGCTTTAACTGCCGTCATCATGGCAAAAGTGCGTGTCTTAGCACTACCGCGGCCACCGTGTGAGCAGCGATAGCGCTTATCCATGGCGGTGAACAATGGGGCAAGCTTGGCTGGGATCGGTAGTTGTACTGCTTCACTCATGCTTTTGGCTCAACAGGTAGGAGTTGAATCACAGTTGGTTTTGGTGTCATGGTTCCATCTGATGACTTGTGGTCTACCGTCTCTTTGAATGCATTTACTTCGATATGCTTCCCAAGCAATTCAAGGTTCTTCACCTTATCCGGCCATTTAATCTTTTTGAGAGTCGCCGCAGAGTTTCCTTCTGCAGCCATCGCCAAAACATCCAGGCCGGATAACGTAGTGCGCCAAACTTTAGGCCATTCAGACACAGGTTTTAATTCGCCAGCGCTGTTGAGTATGTCGAGAACGTCCATCTGGTCTATTTCAACCAAGCGATTTAGGACGTATGTCGCATTTATGCCAACCAGATCATTGCGTTGAGTCTTAAGTTCAGAGATCCTTAACTGTATGTCAGGTTTTGACAGGTTTTCGGACGCAGTGCGGTTAGCTGTTTTAGCGCTGTACCCCGCCCGAATAGCCGCTTGCGTGGCGTTTAAATCGATGAGGTACTCGCGACAGAACATTTCTTGTTTGCCGGTGAGTGCCATAAATTACCTTTGGGAGAAACAAATGAGTAATGTGAAAATTTATGCTGGATTAGTAAATGGCGATCTAATGCCAATAATTGAAGATAAATCATCCGAAGACATAGTTACTGCTTTTACAGGTGATGACACGGGTGCTCCGCCCACGGCTGTTACGATAGAGGTAACAACCGGGTCAGGAGTCAAGGTAAAAATCTACATACCTAATAGCTCTGCTGACGCCAGCGTTGTCGTAGATGGCAAAGTAGTCTAATCCAGCACGTTACTATGATTCAGTAGCCTCCCAATCTGTGTTTGGCTATATGAGCTCCAAACCTTTTCATGACGGATAATGATATGAACGATGACCGAGGGGCGAAAGCCATCAGAACTGAGTACCAAGGGATAACTTTTCGCTCTCAAACAGAGGCGAGATGGGCCGTTTTTTTTGACCGAATCGGGGTTACTTATAAATACGAGCCAGAAAGAATACAGCTGTCGTCCGGAGAGATTTATATACCTGACTTCTATATAAAGGATTTTGAAGCATACTTTGAAGTTAAGCCATCAAATGAGCAAATTGTTTCTGAAGAATGCAGGAAGGCAAGGCTACTTTCCCACGATAAACCTGGACAACGGGTCTGGTTATCGATAGGAGCTCCAGCAGCAAAGTCTCCGAAAATACTTGTACTTGAACGTTGGGGCAAGGACACACCTATAGAGCACATACTCGCTAATCAAGAAAATAGATTCTGGATTCATGAAGATAGAAGAGATGAAAAGGTTTATTGGCTACATCATCAAGAGGTCCAGGGCTTTGTAATTGGTGGGCCAGGAGAAGAGACCGACCACATGCGTGAACCAATGAACCATTGGAACGTTGAAGCAGCCTATGAACTAGCACGGAGCGCTTTTCGATGAATATTTTTATTTCCCTATATGAGGTCATGATGAACGCATTTTCCGTGAATGTTTTCGAGTCAACCGCTACTAAAGGAAAATTGTGAAGTTCTTCGCAGCATCAGCCATACCTCTCGGGTTGCCTCGAAACTTACGTCTTTCCGGCTACCAAGACGTGACCACCTCCTGAAGGGCTACACAATCTCATTACTTGTCGGGGAAATTCCTCATCACGCAGCAGCCTTATAAAGCTGCTCTGTGATGAGCTGAAAAGCCGCCGCCAGGCGACTTAGTAAAGTTTTACCAATCAATTTTTGATAAACTTGATTTTATTTGGATTGACAGTGAGAACCTCTCCAGAATCCAATTCGACAATAGCCTTTTCTGGTGTGTGCATCTGACCAGAGTCATCATACGTTTCTACCGGCGCATACTTTACAAACGTACCTTCAGGTTCACCATAGGCCCCAAGAACTTTACATCTGCGATTATCTTGTGACATCAATACAGTCTCCAATTACCAAATCTGCCGAAATAGCAGACAGGAAATCAAAATTAATGGTTTCTTATTTTTTTTCAATTCTTCTTCGTAAGAATTGTGACCTTACAGTTAAAATACATACAAACTAATCAAATAATTAGCAACCTTTGTTTTTCATAAACCTAAAACTTGAAAAGATAATTTAGCGTTCCCTTTCTAAAGAACTAATTATGTTCTATTTATAAAGTGTTCTGTTTTCTCTTAGCTTCAAGCAGCCGTATCTCCAGCAATTGGTTGTTCGCTTTATCGAGTGCCGCAAGCAGCGGATCAATCCACAGTACCGCCTGACAGTACGTCAGGGTGCCGGAGGCAGTGGCGCCAGCACCGGTTGCGTCAGCGTCGCCGGTATCGGCTGACATTGCGCGGGAACGTAGACGGTGCGTGTAGTAGAGCAGCCCACCAGCAATAGCGGCAGGCACAGCCAGATCACACGTCGGCTGTTTCTTGAGGATCGTCCGGTATTCAATTTCTTTCCCCTGGGTAGCCGCGTCGGTTTTGATGCCGTACTGAATCGCCGCGTTGCTGATTTCGTTGGCGCGCTGGAACTGAAATGCCTGTGTGGCGATTGCCTTCGCCTGCAGGGTATTATCGCTCTGAAGCTGCTTAACCTTCTCACCGGCCTTAACTGCGTTGCTGTGGAAATAGAACGCCAGCCTGCCGGCAACAATCAGCGCCACTAGCAACAGGCCTATCGCCATCGTGCGGAAGCTGAATGAGGTGCTCATGACAAAAACATCTCGCGCTCTGCTGCACGGCGGGCAACCAGACCATCAAGCCGTTTACCTCCAGCATTTACCCACCGCCCGAACTGGTCGGCAGCGCCTTGCTTATCGCCATCGTTCAGTTTTTGCAGAAGCGTAGATGTGCTCAGCGACCGCAGGCCGAGGTTATACGCAAAGCTCACCAGCGCATCGAATTGGCCCTGAGTGATGCGCGCCTTCACCAACTGATTAACGCCCTGCTCATACTGCACAACGCCGCATTTTAGCAGCCGCTCGGCAGTGGCCTGATCAATCTGCATGCCGGGGCCGACTTTCTTACCGTCAACTGGCTGCGTCCATCCATAACCAATCGTCCAGACGCCAACCGAATCCGGGTAGGCTTTCAACCGCAGGCCTTCGAAGCGCTTAATCAGCTCAATGCCGTTTTTACTTATCTGCATTCTGATTGCCCCCGCCAAAGCGATTACCCACATAACCAGACAAGAACGAGCTGAGTTTCTTCACGCCGACAAAGCCGATGAATCCGCCGATACCAACCGTTAAGGCTTTCGGCACGTCGAAATAATCCAGGGCTGAGTAAGTGGTCAGCGCCAGGGCGCCGCACATCAAACCTTCGAATATGGTTTCTTTCCAGCTACTGCCGGCATACGCCATCCGAAGAACGGCCATCACTACAGCCATGACGACGCCACCAATCGGCACGTCACCGCGCCACCAGGCCGCAAGAATGTCGCTGAGCTCTGCCCAGTTGTGAGGATTGTTTGGCATCTTCATAACTCCACCTCCCGGTTATCGGGCTGTGCTGTTTGTAGGAAAGGATCAGCCACCAGCCGTAAACGCTGCCGGTAAGAGGGTGCCGTGTGTGTCGTCCGTTGGCTGGGGCTGAAATGCAAAAAACCCCAGCGGTTAAGGCCGGGGCTCGTAGATTCTTGTTGTTGCTTGTGGTGAATTTAGAAAAAAAGAAACCCGCCATTTGGCGGGTTACAAAAAGTGCCTGCGAAAAGCTTAAGCTACTGCTTTTCTGCTACGAGGACGGCCCTGTTGTTCGCTGCACTGAGCTTTGTGCTCAAAAGCGTTCGGGGCAGCCTTCATTAGAATTTCAACAGCAGCGCCCATTCTCGCAAATGCGCTTTTTGTGTCGAACTTAACTTCAGTCTTGGCTACTTTTTGCTCTTTCATATAAACCCCTTATGAGTCCCAACATGGTTCTCATTAAGAAACATTCTAGCATCTCTGCTAAAAACTCCCAACCTCGCAACCTCATCTACAGCTGCGTTTTCAGTAGTTCTCTACTGTCGGGAGGCTCATCCTATCATTTTGAAGATTTGCGTCTACTGTTTTCGTGCTAAAAATTTAGACACCTTCGTAGAATTTTTCAAAAGCTCTTTCAAGAGTGGCAACTTCTGCAACCATGATGTAGCCGCACTCTGTCATGGCAAACCCAAAGCTAGTGTAGTATTCAATGAGCTCTCGTACAGGCTCAACGATTTGAACACTGACGGCTTCCACTGCCATACAGAACAGATACGCCGCCATCAAAGTAAGGAGCACCATTCGGCCTTTCAATGGGTGTTCCTTATCGTCCCTGTTAAAGCGCTCTATCATGTGAATTCGGAAAACTCTGTCTGTTATCCCATAAACACTCAAGCTCACACCTGACGGAACCGCTTCAACAGCATCTTTGACCAGCTTCACGCAAAACTCAAAATGGTTAGGGTCGTTTCCGTAATCACACAACCCCACATCCCATTCTAACTCACCAAAACCACCAGTTAGAATTCGGTAGTCCTGATCTGAGATTGGCCCTACAGCTAACTTAAGCCGTTGAGAATCGATAATGAGTTGAAGATTGTTCCTTACAGATTGGCCGATCTCGTCCAAAGAAAGCATGCGGTGATCCATGTTCTTCAATAGTTACATGGGGTCATTTTACACCTTTTCAAACTAACAGCACTTGAAAAAACCCCGCCGAAGCGAGGTTTTGAAAGTTGTTAAGCTACGTCACTGCGTAACCACTCTTATCACAATAGCCAGTAAAATTCGTAACGAAAAGCGGAAATTTACGCGACAGCCGAAATTTCTGATCTGCTCGTCCAGGCGTCCATCTCAAGTGTTGCCCCGGTCATAGCTAAACAGCCCTCTATAAAGCTTTCTGCCATCATCAGCTTTTGCCTTATGTTCCCTTCTGAAACCTTCCATCTACGGGCTATCTCCGATTTTGATACCCCGTATCTGTAGTGCAGCATGATTACACCGAGCTCTCTTTCGTCGCGCACCTTCTTCAATCTACCCACGGCGCCGTCAACAATCAGGCCGTCATTATCGCAGCATGAAGGCTTACTCTTGCTCGTGTTCGGCAGAAGCCCCTTAAACCCCGCAGCGATCGGAGAGTAGTCCACACCGCTGTTGTCTTTCGCCCACTGGCCCCAACGCTCTAAAACTAGCTGGATGTCTCTCATGCTTTTTCTCCCACGGCTTCCTGAAGTTGCTGGCGAATTTTTTGCAATAGCTTGCTGGCTTGGCGATGAACTCTTTCTGATCGTTTGTCGGCGGTTGAGAGCAGCAAAAGCTGCTCGTTCAGATTGGCTGTGTTCAGCAGCGCATCGCAGACGTTCCGGTACTGCTGGCGTGTTATTGTCACCTCTTTCATGCGATCGCCCCGATGCCAATGGAGTAATCCAGGAACTGCGCCAGCAAATCGGTTTGGCTACCATGTTCCGCTTCCCATGCCGCTGGGTCGTCATGCAGTTTGCGGTGACAGGTGCGACACAGCGGGATTGTCAGGTAGTCGCTGGGCTTGGTTCCCATTCCACCCAAACCGTGGCCGATGATGTGATGAGGGTCATCAGCGCGGGCGCCGCAACCGCAGCAAGGGCGACTCTTAACCCAGCGGGTATATTTGCTGTCCTCTACGCGGGTGAGCTTTGGCCGCAGCATGAAGGCCTTTTGTGGTGCCGGGTCTACGGTGAAGCACTTGACCGCCTGCTTGGAAATAATCGCAGTGGCCGCCGGCGTGCAGTCCATTTCGGATTCCTTTCGGGTGCCGGTGATCACCTTTGGCTCCGGTAAGTCGGTGACGGTGCGCGCGACGTCATCGGGGATCAGGTCGAACACGCCGGACAGCATGGCCCATAGCATCAGCTCTGGGATTGTCAGCTGCCCCTCAGACTTCAAGCGGTGTTTTGCTGTTGCCACCACCCAGCGCGCCGTATTGCGAGCAGCGATTTTTTCCAGCTTCGGCGATACACCCAGGCTTTGTTTGTAGCACTGCGGGCAGATGCGAACGGCTGAATGCCCGACGCGCTCTGTGTCCAGAATCGTAGCCGGCCGATCGTGCTTGCTGTACTGGCATTTCGTGAATTGCGTCGCCCAGGCTTCAATCGCGTTAACCCCACCGCAGGCGTTTGTGACGCGCTCATTCTTGAAGAAATCCTGCAGGCGCGGGTCATTGGCGATCTCATGCTCTACTGCCGGCAGAATACCGTCAGGCGATGACTTGAACTCTTCCGGCAACGTGGTAACCATCACGCGGCCTGTCATGTACGGCGCCAGCTTTTCGTCTACCGGGATCAGGGCAATACCCAGATCACGCTGCACAGCTGCTTTGACTATCGCTCTCATGTCGGTTGTCCCTGTTTTTTTGCGCGAATGCGAGCCAGCAACTCTTCACCTTTGCGCTGAAATTTGCCGTCTTTGTCCATCAGCTCTGAAGGGGCTGGGATATGCTGCTTGTAGGCGATTTGTGGCGCGGGGGTTGGCACGCGCTCGCCCTTAGCCAGTCGTTTAGCCCAGCGGTTGAGGTGCTGTTGAATTGACTTGCGAATCTCACTTTCGGTGTGGTTGTACTGGAGCATCTGGTGACGAACGTCGATCACAATCCAGTACATGACCGGAGCCGACCAGTTGAAATCTTCTGGGCGGACGTGACCGCGATTAGCGCTGTAGCGTTTGAACTCCGCCTCAACCTCATCAACCGATGGCAGGCCGGCATTCAAAGCTGCGCCTGTCTTGCACCAGCCAATGAACTTCCCACAGCTCGGCCAGAAGTCGCTTTCCTGCTGCCGCGCCATACGCATGCCTGCTTGCAACTGTTCGACTGAGGTGATCCCGTTCTCTGCGAATGCCAGGATCCACTGACGCTTTGCTGCAGCGACTTCTGCTGGCGTGCTCAACGCTGTCTGTTTTGCCGCTGGAAAGACTTGCATGAGGTTGGTGAACAGCAGATCAACCAATTTTTCCGCATTCCCATTGACTACCCGCGCCTGTGGCTCCGCCGGCATCATCCGCGCCAAGGCTCCACCATCGCGATTTTGAATGGCACTCATGAATTTATTCATAGCGTGTTACCCCAAGCTTCGGCCGTGTTCCAGTGTCCACCAGACGCGCCGGCAGGGTTGGCGCTAAGCTTCAGCGTCAGGTCATCCCACTTCTCGCGCAGCTTTGACGGGCTCAGGATGTTCTTGCACCAGAACGGATCCCGGTTTGCCTTCGCGAACAGCTCACAAATCTGCTTGTGTGTGCGTCCGTCCTGAGAGCACATCAGGCGGATTTCGTTTGCCCAGTCCGTCCAGTTAGGTTCCTTCGGTCTGGCGACTTCCCCATCGCTTTCGGCAGCTTGCTCATACAGCTTCACGATGCGTGACCGGATCCACTCCGCGCACTTCAGGTCTTCAGCACTACCCCAGATTTTTTTCTTGGCACTGAACACGGCAGCTTCTGGATGCCGAGATAAAAACTTCTCCTCGTCTGATTCGTCGGGTTGCGTAGCGACCTGACAAGAAGATTTTTTGTCTTTAGGTTCTAGTGATAGGTTCTGGTGCCACGTGCTGCCACAGGGGGTGCCAGCAGATGACACAGGGGCTATGCTTTCTGACGCCACACCTGTGCTTTCTCCTGACACACCTGTGTTTTTTGACGGCATAGGGGCTATGCTTTTTCCTGCCACATGGGCTGTGCTTTCTGACGACACAGGGTTACCCAAGGTCAACTGGTAAATATTTGATGTGTTGCCCTTCCCGTTGTTGCTACCAAGGCGGTTCTCTTTGGATAACAACCCCATAGTTATCAATGCCGTGATATGTGCCTTCACCGCGCTCTTACTGCATTCGCAATGATCGGCAATGTGTTGGTACGACGGCCAGCATTCGCCGTCATCGTTGGCGTTGTCAGCCATTTTGATGAGTACCAGCTTGCGCAGCGGGTTACCCACCTTGATTTTCATGGCCGTTGCCATCAGGATCATGCTCATACATCCACCCGCTTAAATTTCTCTTTGAACCTCTCAAGGGGCTGCATGCACTCATGCGGATAACCCTCTCGCGTGAAAATGACCTGGCGCTCAACCCGATCCCAGCGGATGACGTGAACCTGCACGCCCCGCCAGTCCGTGTAATACCGATCGAGCTCAGTGCTTTGCGAGCCGGACATTTTTCAACCCTTGACGAGATGCCGACATATCGATAACAATCAGGCTGTTCATTGCAGAACTCCCAGTTAGAAAAGTGATTGCCGACCAGCTGCAACTGCTCGGCTTTCTTCTTGCCCCAGGCCATAAAGCCCCCTATTCCGTCTTTGGTTCCCGGATGTGCTCAAGCATCGAAAGCAACTTTTTTGCCTCATCGCCGGTCAGCACTACGTTTTGCTCGCATCCTGGAGCTGCAACGCACCCTTCAGGCAATCCAAGCTCCAACACCATCCGCGCCGCCATCTTCACGATGCGAACCTTGTCACGGCTCAACCCCGAAGGGTGGATCCCCATCCCCATCGCAAGCGGCTTGTTACCGCGCAAAATGGCCTCTTTGTGAAAGAAGCTCTCCAGCACTTCAGGTTTGCAGTTGATGCGTACTGAATTGCGACTTGTTGCGACTGATTCCATTTACAATTTCCGTTATGTTGAAAGGTTGCTTTCACGAAGAAAGTTTGCGTTTTCCATACATCAGCCAATGGGCTGTGCATTTAAGGGCTGAAGAAATCTCCAGTAAGTTTCTGGGCCTCTTCGTTTCCCCAGCCTCGAGTTGCTGGTAAGACTGCTGAGTAATCCCAGCTAGCTCTGCAACTTCGGCTTGTGTTAGACCAAGCTCGATCCGTCGAGCCTTTGCCCGATGCGAAAGTGTGTTACCTGTATTCATTGCGCTCTCCTACAGTTTTATCTGTATTGTTCTACAGGCAAGCCTGTTTGTCAAATACAGTATTTACTGTGAAGATTTGCGCTGTTCATTAATGGCGGAGAGGGGTTATGAGCCTTGCAGAAAGGGTACGAACTAGGCGCGAAGCGCTTGGTATTACTCAAACAGAACTTGCTGATCTGGTTGGTATTCGGCAACAGTCAATTGCAAGCATTGAAAATGGTGAGACAAAAAACCCGAGAAAAATATTTGAACTGTCTCAAGCTCTTAAGTGCTCAATGCAGTGGCTAAAAACCGGTGTCCAAGAGTCGAATGCGACGCCTTTGGACGGTATTTCACTCTGGACAGACGATGAAGAAGAAGATGAAGATGATGTCTACCTGCCTTTCTTCAAAGAGGCTCAGTTAGCTGCGGGGAATGGTAGAGTGGTAGAGCTTGACTGCGAGGGTAGAAAGCTAAAGTTCTCACTCCGTAGCTTAAAAAAACTTGGAGTAAAGCCCGAAGAAGCGGCTTGTATGTCGGTCTGGGGTAACAGCATGGAGCCCGTTCTCCCTGATGGAGCTACAGTCGCCATCAATACTGGTAACAGGGAGATAAAAGACGGAAAGATCTATGCATTGGATCATGACGGTATGGCACGGGTGAAGATTTTGTATCGCCTCCCTGGTGGAGTGCGTCTACGGTCATTCAACACTGATGAGTACCCCGATGAAATATATATGGGTGACGATAGCAACAAAATCAGGGTAGTTGGTGCAGTGTTCTGGTATGGCGTCACAATAAGTTAATCCCTCTCAACTTCAAGACCTCGCTTCGGCGAGGTTTTTTTTTCGCCTAAATTTCAAACTTTAATCTTTTCCAAATCATTGGATTACATCATGACCTGTAATTTTTACAGTTTTTCCTGTTTACTAAATACAGTTTTGCCTGTACATTTTAATCCATCGACAGCAACAACGTCACCGGCAGGAAGCCACACAGGTAAGACGCCCAGGGGTGAGCGATGCAATCACTCCCCGGCCCCGAGAGGGATCGACCGGTAACGTTCTTTAGGGAAAGAGTGGATTTACCCTGCCGCTGCCAGTTTGGGGCGGTAGGCATAAAACCACTGAGGATTGAATCGATGAACCAGCAGCAGATTTTGTTCGCAAAAAACGTCATTGCTCACCGTAAAACTGAAATCGCACAGCTTGAAAAGCAAATAGCAAACCCTCGTTCTCGTCCTTCCAAAAACGAAGAGCGCCGGAAAGCAATTGAATGTTTTAAAGCTGACATCAGCAACTCGCTAAAGCGCCTTTTTGATGCCGGCGTGATTAGCATCTAACAGCAGAGGGTTACACGATGAACGCAGCACAACGCCGCAAGGCATATCGCAAGCATCCAAAAGCCGGTGAAACCGTAATTCTTCGCGGAGTTCCCCGCCTGGTGCTGGGGCCATGCACATTCAATAGCTACACCGGCGAAGAACGCGCCAAGCCGTCAGTAAGCCGTGTTCGCGTACAGATGAGCGGCGGTTCAACGGCAGCGCCTCTGATTCGCAACTTAACGTTCTAACACCTACCGCGCCCTACGGGGCGCACTGAGGCAATCATGACATTCAACGAAAAAGTCTGGCTGGGCGTGTTTGTCCTCTGCGTCGCGTTCTGGTCAGCAGTCGGTTTTATCATCGCCGGTTGATGCCGGCGTATTAGGCTGACCACTCGTCCGATTCCTTAAATTCTGGAAGCGGTGAAGGATCCTACCTCATGAGTGGTCAGCCCAATACCTCACCTATCTGGTGGCGTATCGTTCCGGTTCACCTTTTAACCTACACAGTATAAAGCCCCGGTTCGATGCGCCACCAGGTGCGTGAGAAATCACAAGCCTGCTCAGTACCACTTCCCTTGTCACATCCTTTGCCCCGCTCGCCGGGGCTCTTTTTTTCACATCAGTAAAGGCGCTGCCCGCCGCTCCGGAAGTGCCGGAACCGTAGCGAAAGCGAGCGCGGATCCCAACAAGGCAGCGCCTTTACCCATGTGAATTTCATTGAGAGGACATGTTATGCAAACCACTACCCAACGCTGTGAACACTGCGGCCAGACGCGCGCCGTAGCAAAACAGGCCGTGAGCATTCAGCGCTATGAAGACGGCAGATATAAGGCCGTGAGAATCCTCGTCTGCTCTGACACCTGCGCGCCGGTGTACGTCGTCCGCCAGAACATCAGAACACTGCAGCGCCGCCTGCACACTCAGCAGCGGAGGCCAACATGGTAAGCCTCAACGCCCGCATACAGCACAAGTACGACCTGACCGGGGGCGATTTCGCCCCTAAACGCCACCACGGCAAACACCTTTTCTACCTACTCATTTTTACCCTGTGCCTGCTGACTGCAGGCGCGGTCTGGAGTTGATGCATGGCCAAAAACTCAAAGGAAGCCTACGGCGCCAGCGGTAAAACCAACGTGCTGATGTTCGAGCCGGAAAATCTGCACCTGGTATCCGATAAAACGCATCCGCTTTACGATGAACGCATCCACCTTCCTCTCCATGAACCAACGGTGCTTAGCATCATGAAGTTGGGGGTGATTGAGCCGATCGTTATCTGGAAAGACCCAGAGACAGGCCGATCCTGCGTAGTTGAAGGTCGTCAGCGGGTTAAAAACACTCTTGAAGCAAATAAACGTCTGCGGGAAGAAGGCAAAAAACCTCTTCTGGTACCGGCGGTCGTCAGACGCGGATCACCGTTTAGCGTCGCTGAGGTGATGATTAGTGCCAATGAAATCTTTCAGGCAGACACGCCACTGGGACGCGCTAAAAAAATGGCTGATGCTCTTACGCGGGGCCACGACGAAAAAGATTTAGCGCTGATGTTTGGCGTCGGCGTGCAGACGATCCGCGCCACACTCGCCCTACTCGATGCCACTCAGGCCGTTAAAGATGCGGTTGAATCTGGCGACATTACCGTTACCCAGGCGCGCCAGCTGGCGAACCTCACACCCGACGAACAGCGCGAAAAAGTGAAAGAAGTTGAAGCGGCAACTGCTGGCACCAAAGGCCACGAAAAGGCGCGCCGGCAGCGCCAGGTGATTGGCGATGCCAAACCCCGCATGAAGTCCAGAAAAGAAATCACGAAAGCCCTTGAGAGTGCGAGCGGTGATTACGCTCAGGCGCTCCGCTGGGTGTTGGGAGAAGACGAATGACAACCATCAAGCGGTTTACCCCTGATTACGCCATGCACGCAGCTCGTTTTGAAGCTTTCGCTCGTGAAGCCGAGCACGGTGAATATGTTCGGTTTGATGCCCACCAGCAAGTAGTGAGCACCCTGGAGGCTGAGCGCGATGCGCTGGCTGTTGAGAATGCGGCGCTGAAGGATGCAATCACTACGCATAGCCAATCTACGCACTTCTGTGAACTCTGTGGGAAAGACGATCCGTGCAGCACAGATGACGTTTGCTATGCGCTCAAGGAAACCCCAGCCACTGACGCAGCACTTGCAGCTATCCAGGCGCAGGCCAAGGCTGAAGCTATTGAACAGCTGACCATTCAATTAGAGCAGCTGCCCGATGACGCGTTTGACGTTCTTAGCGATGCGGCGGAGTTCGAAACCTATCAAGAAGAGCACCATACGTTCGTTTCGATTAGCAACCCGAGAGCGGTAGCAAATGCTGTTCTTTCTTTGGTTAAAGAGCAGTCCACCGAGCTGCGGGAGGCCAAATGAAAGAGCGCCCAGTGATTTTCAACTCAGAAATGGTTCGCGCCATTCTCGACGGCCGCAAGACCCAGACGCGGCGCACTATTGCCAATGTCGGCTCAGATAACTGCATTCCACTGCAGAAGCCGACCAAAACCAAAGACGGTATTTACACGCATGTCATGGATGCGCCAGGGCATGATTTATGCCCATTCGGCCGGGTAGGCGATCGGCTGTGGGTCAGAGAGGCATATCAAGGCCCGTTGTTCAACTTCGACCAGATGGAGACTTATCTCGAAGACACCTCCAAATTTGAACGCCCGGAATTCTGCGAGTACCGCGCTGATGGTGATAAGACGCCGGAATATTACGACGCAGATGACAACCTGCGCTATGGATGGAAACCATCGATCCACATGCCACGCTGGGCCAGCAGAATCACGCTGGAAATCGCCGCCGTGCGCGTTGAGCGGCTGAACGATATCAGCGAAGAGGATGCCAAGGCTGAGGGCGTTGCGCCATCGCAACACATCATCACGCCGCCAGAAGCGCTATATCGCGTTGGGTTCCTGAAATTGTGGCAGTCCATCTACGGCGAAGAAAGCTGGCGCGTCAACCCCTGGGTGTGGGTTATCGAGTTTCGTCGCGTGGGAGGTAGTGATGCCAGCAAATGAACTGAAGCTTCAGAGCGGTAGAACCTATCGCGGAAAGCGACCTCGTAACGCGATGGGTTTGGTTAACGACAGAACGATCCTCCATATCGGCGCTACCACCGTGCAATACGACAGCCCATCAGTTTCGTTCGGCCGACATTACCCGTCAGTAAGCCGCGAGAAGTTTCTGGCGTGGGCTGAGCGGGATGTGACTGAAGAGTTGCCGCCGGGCGAGTTCGCTACATGGCCTATTGGCAGCGCTAGGGAGGTGGAGCGTGGGTAATCGCAAACTGCGCCTGGTGCGCGGTATCGAACTTGTGACAGAACAGGACATGTGGCAGCCGAGCAAGCACTACCGCTGGCGGATTGGCATGTACTACGGCCGGGCTAGATATGTGGAGGTGTGAGCATGGCTAAGCGTAAGAGCAACAGAGCAGCGCGCCGGTTGTTATGCATGCCGGTATGGCTGAGCAATAGAAAGCAGATGTCAGGCTGGCCATCGACAATACGCACAGTCTATTTCGCCGACAAAGGAAAGCCATCTGCACGCCAGAACAGAAAGGCCAAAGAGATTGCTGCATATAGAGCAGAGCGGGCCGAGGCCCAGGAGCCAGAAACTGCAACCTGTCCGGGGTGTGGAAAGCATGGCGAGTCAAATCAGAAAGACGGCGGATTCTACTGCTACGGCAGTTACCGTTGCTGTCCATAGACCCAGGAGAAAGCATTATGAGCAAGCTGACCAAGATTGAAAAATGCCAGCGTAAAATCAACGACGCTTTCAGCGGCAAATTGAGCGAAGACTTTCGCGAGAAGTTTCAGCGTGAGATTGAAACACGATTCTCTATTTTCAGCATGGCGCTGGTTTCAACACCAACTGACGGCGAAGACTTTACACCAGAACAGCACGCATGGGTGGATGCGTATTCTGCCGGGTATTTGGCCGCAATGAACCAGGTATGGGAGTGAGTCATGGATAAGCTGAGCGAACTGAGCAAGCCGGTGGCGTATAAATTCGACCACGGCGTTATGGGGTCGGGTGATTTTAAATATGGCACGCCGCAAATGCACTCCACGGCGAAAGATGAAAATGCCAGCCCTCTCTACTCGCAAGAGTACGTCTCCGACCTGCAACACGAATCCGCGGTTAACTGGGAGGCGGCGGCATCGCTGAACGTTGAAAATCAGGAGCTGAAAAAGCGCATCGCAGAACTCGAACAAGCCATGCGCCACATCCACGGCGCGGCATTGGATATCACCGTACCAAGAGTGGCGATAGCCAAAGCCGCAGAATTGGCAGTTGAGCACGCGGACATAAAGGAGCAGAGCAATGGATAAATTCAGCGAATTGAAAGCGGCCGCAATGGCCGCTACTCCGGGGCCGTGGATAACAATTGATTACTTCTGGATTGGACGCGCAGGAGCAATTAATTCCGAATTCATCACATGCGACAACGGTCCAGACGCGGACTATATCAAGCGGGTTAGCCCGGATGTCGTCCTCGCCCTGCTGGCAGAGCTGGAAGCGAAGGATAAGCGCATCGCCGAGCTGGAAGCCAAAACAGCAATGACTATGGGCGTCGGCAGTGGGAATGGAAACCTTTTCGTGCATGGTGATTACGATTCCATAAAAGCTGCGCAGGCCATAGTTCTCGAAAATGAATCCCTCCGCGCCAAGCTGGCTACGCCGGTGCGGTTGCCTGACACACGATTCATCAAAGTTGGCGAGACAGCTGTAGCTGTTATGCATGCGACCAGCGTCAAAGAGCAGATTCAGCACGCGGGGTTCAAAGTCGAGGGGGATGAGTAGGATGGCAAAGCTGAACAAAAAAGAGCGCGCTTGGCTGGACGAGCTGCAAGAGGTGCTTAATCGCTGCCCGTCCGAGCGTCTGGGGTTCTATACCATCGGCGACCCTCAGGTTGTCGTATATGACCGATCAAAGGAGGATGAAATAGACCACCTCTTGGACATTCAGGCTTCCGGGGACTGGTGCGGATGTGTTCTTAAAGCCGGGGCCAATTTTGACGAGTGGCTGGATTTCCCGGCCGTCGTTCACTCTACAGCAGGTTAAGGGGGGTGCATGACACTAACGACTTATGAAGAGCTGAAGATTTTGGCTTCCAGCGACAACACCAACGAACTGACGCGCCGATTGGCTCGCGAGTGTTTGGCTAACCGAGAGGCGCAGCCGGTGGGATACATCGATCCGGACAGCTTAAAAGAATATCGCGGCCAACGCGCCGGCGGAATATGGTCAGCTGTCCAGCGCACAACCAGCGGACTTAACATGACGACGCCAATCTACACCGCCCAGCCAGCGCCAGACAACGCGCGCCCAGTCGCATGGGAAATGCGCTACTGGAACAGCGGCCACAACATGTGGCACGACTGGGAGCGCATCACAGCAGAGCAACACGCAGAGATGAGTGTGCAGCACGCGGCGGACAACGTGCGAGAAGCCTTAACTTTGGCGCTTCAGGCCATGGAATTTATGGGCGACACACTGAATAACATCGACGCGGTGTGCACTGAAGATGTTGAGTATGTGACGCCTGCATTCAACTCAGTTCGAGAATTGCTGGCAGCAGCGCCGGAGGGTGGGAATGATCACGATACCCGACGATAACGAAATCATCTCGCGGCTCAGCATTGTCGGCTCCACGCCGGATTCTGTCGCAAGCCTACTCCGCTGTGCTGGCTACAACGGCATGACCGGTAAAGCTATCCGCCAGCGCTTGATCAAGCTGGAAAAAGAAAAAGCCGTTGAGAAAGTCCGCCGCCCTGGCATCCGATCCGCATGCTGGGCGCCAATCACCAAATAACCCATCGGTAAAAATGAAACCACGAATTCCGCAACGAATCAGCATCAAAGCTGAGGGGGTTCTATGCGCCTATAGGGAGGGCAAAAAGAAACCCAATCGGACATACCAACATAAGCATTTAACGCTGCCAGTAGCCCGCTGCTGGCGATTGCTGTCAAAAGACAACGGCAACTCATGGGAAGTCATGAGCCATGAGCGCTACAACAACCAAATCAGGATTTAGCCATGACTAATTACGATCTGATTCAGTTCCTCATCGCAGACGGCGGTTTCTATATCCGTGATGAGCATATCTCTATGCTGCAGGAGAAATTTCCTGATGAGGGAATTACCCCGGAAAGGATTTCAAATCTGCGGTTTTCTCTCACAAGCTCCCCATATGTTCAATGCGAAATCACCTATGTGAAAGCGAACATCCGCGCTCTGAAGGTCTTGTCTGTTGATCCGCTGTACCAGCGTTATGCAAGGAAAAAACCAAGGGGAGCAATCGCAAAACTAACCGACAGCTATTTACTCAGTGAGCCGCCTGAGGTTGTTCGCAGAATCCAACTCATGCAGCTGTTTAACCAGTTGCTTGCCCCCGTAACTCACCAGCGCGCCTACTGACCCCGGAGATAGCCATGTCATTCAAATACAAATCATTGGCCCATCAGGCGGCCGAGGCAGAACGACGCGCCCATTTCGCAGATGCTGCTGAGAAGTGGCGCCAGGCGCTTGAAGCTGCGCGGGCGGTAGATGTTGCGTGGATTAACATCCGAATAGGTTTTTGCGTCAACGCTGCCGCGCGCTGCTGGGGTAGCGCTCAATGACCTATCAACTCATCTATGCAGATCCGCCCTGGGACTATAAAAACAAGGCGAGTAACGGCGCTGCCAGTAATCATTACTCAACTATGAAAATCGAAGACATCATGCGCCTGCCAGTATGGGAATTAGCTGCCAATGATGCCGTACTTGCCATGTGGTATACCGGGACACACTTCAAGGAAGCCTTAGCACTAGCAAAAGCCTGGGGATTTAGTGTTCGCACCATCAAGGGATTTACTTGGGTGAAGTTCAACGAACTAAGTGAAAAACATTTCAACAAGGCGCTTTGCGAAGGCGAGATTACAGACTTCTATGACCTGATTGAGATTCTGAACCAACAAAGCCGGATGAACGGCGGAAACTACACTCGGGCTAATACTGAGGACGTACTTTTCGCTGTGCGAGGTGCAGGACTCGAGCGCGTGAAGAAGAATATCAAACAGGTGGTCTACAGCTGCTTGGGAGAGCATAGCCAGAAGCCATGGGAGGTTCGTCACCGATTGGAACAGCTCTACGGCGACGTGTCACGAATCGAACTATTCAGCCGTGGCGATGCGCCAGGCTGGGATCATTGGGGGAATCAATGCCCAGTAAACAGCCTGCAATTGCTGCCGGCAGCGTTCAGCAAAACGCACTCAGATCAGTAGCGAAACGCTGTAACGACGAACTCCACGCCGCGATTAAGCAACACCCGAAAACCCCTTTCGACACCCTATCCCGCCCTATCATCATGAAGCATTTCGCTCAGGTCGAACTGCTCGGCATTTCTTTGCCGCGATTCAACTACACGATCGGCATGCTGAATGGGCGTTTTACAGAGAGATGACCATGGCAGAAATAAACATAAACGATGTGCCGTTCACGCTCCCTGAAGCGGCTGCATTCATGAAGAAGTCACCGAGAACCCTTCGAGCGCTGATTAAAGAAGGGTTGCTTCATGCCAACAAAAGCGGGAAGAAAGGCGGCGGTAGATGGGAGATTTTAAAGTCCGAGTGCCTTGCATATTACGCAAGAGAGACAGAAAATCGGGCCGTGAATGCAGACGGCCATCAACAGAAAGGTAACAACAGATGGCCCTCAAACAACGTTACGGAAATTGGTACTGCGATTTTGTCGAACCGGGCAGTGGTAAAAGAATTAGACGCTGCCTTAACACGACGGACAAGCTCCAAGCGCAAGAGCTCTACGATCAGCTAAGGGCTGAGGCTTGGCGGGTAAACAAGCTTGGGGAGATAGCGGAGCACACTTTTGAAGAGGCGTGTCTCCGCTGGTTAACGGAGAAAGAAGAGAAAAGGTCATTAGACGACGACCGAACGAAGATAGAGTTTTTCCTGCAGCACTTCGGCGGCAAAACCCTATCATCGATCACGGAAGATAGGATTATGGCCGCTGTTGCCAAAATGCCCAACAGGAAACATCGCCAACGATGGGAACTGAAAAAGGCTGCAGCGGAGAGGAAGGGTAAACCAGTGCCGGCATACGAACCTAAGCCGGTATCCGCCGCAACGCGCAGCCAACACCTTTCCTTCATGAGGGGGCTGATGAAGATTGCGGCCGACGAATGGAAGTGGCTACGTAAAGCGCCGGTGATAAAGGTAAGGAAGCCTGCAAGCAAACGCGTCAGGTGGCTGACAAAGGAAGAGGCGGCCACCTTGATCAAATGCATGCCTGAACAGTTTAGGCCCGTTGTGGTTTTTGCCCTGGCAACTGGCCTACGCCGTTCAAATATCATCGATCTCGAATGGTCACAGGTTGATATGCAAAGAAAAGTGGCATGGATTCACCCAGAGAACGCCAAAGCGGGTAAGGCTATTGGCGTTGCGCTGAACGATACCGCATGCCGGACATTGCGTGATCAGATTGGGAAGCACTCACGGTACGTCTTTGTGCATACGACAGCACGGAAACGACCTGGCGGCGGAGTGACCCCGGCAGTTAGGAAAATGCGGGTTGATGATAACTCAGCATGGAACACTGGGAAACGGCGGGCGGGAATAACTGATTTCCGCTTTCACGATCTGCGGCATACGTGGGCGAGTTGGTTGGTTCAAGCAGGTGTGCCGCTTTCGGCACTGCAAGAAATGGGCGGCTGGGAGAGCATAGAAATGGTTCAGCGCTATGCTCACTTATCCCCAACCCATCTTACCGAACATGCGAGAAAAATTGACGAAGTCTTGGCGGGCAATGTCACTAATCTGGCACTTTTGGAAAATCTTGCAGTGGGGGAATGAGCGTAACTCATTGATACTTAATGGCACGCCCTATAGGATTCGAACCTATGACCTACGGCTTAGAAGGCCGTTGCTCTATCCAACTGAGCTAAGGGCGCATTGAGATGCGGCAACCTGTGGTTGCGGGTTGCGATTATACGGTCAGAGGTTAGCGAGTCAATGCCTTTTCATGACGTTACGGCGACGACGGTGCTTTATGGCGTTTTTTCCGCCAGCGCCCGTGCGGCGGCCCGCGCTATGCTGCGTTGCGCCAGGCCGACAGCGGTATCGCCTGGCGTGCGTTCGGCCCCTTGCCGCCCATCACCCCGCCG
>Ga0308158_10000895_pt1 | contig 37365 bp, 27 predicted proteins | sample PhyBR2_FD_201038 | JGI IMG/M metagenome (GOLD analysis project Ga0308158, IMG submission 201038) | Phyllosphere microbial communities from UC Gill Tract Community Farm, Albany, California, United States - DLSLB.R2 | ecosystem: Host-associated > Plants > Phyllosphere > Unclassified | place: USA... | reverse complement strand
AATCGCTGCAAGAACGGCGATTACTATTGGGTCGAGGCCAATGCAGCGCCGATGCTGGAAGACGGCAAAATGGTCGGCTACACGTCAGTTCGCGTCAAGCCGAGCCGGGAGCAGGTGGCTGCCGCTGAGAAGGCCTATCGGGCGATCAAAAATGGCAGCAACGAATTCGAGGTGCACGGCGGCACAATCGTCGCACGCTCATTCTTCCGGCGCTTCGACTTGCTGGCGATTCTGTCGATCAGATCGAAAATCATGCTGTCGTCCGGTCTGCTGACGCTGCTGTTCATGGCAAACCTGCTGTTCTCGGCTTCTGGCAACAAGCAATTCGACGCGTGGTCGAGCGCTGCTTCCATCCTTGGCATCGTCCTCGGCCTGGTGTCTGGATTCCTGCTGTACCGCGCCGTCTTCGTGCCGCTGCGAAACGTCAAGCAGGATATCGAACGAATGAGCGCTGGCGACCTGAGCGCCAGGATCGACGCCAATGGTGACGACGAGTTTGCGCAGATGATGCAAACGCTGCGCGTGCTGCAAACGAATGTGAAGCTATTGGTTGGCCAGATCAAGGAAGCCACCGATGTCGTCAACATCGGCGCTGCCGAAATCGCAACTGGCAATGCCAACCTGTCGGCCCGCACTGAATCGCAGGCAAGCTCGCTGGAGGAAACCGCCTCCTCGATGGAAGAACTGACGAGCACCGTCAAACAGAACGCTGACAGTGCACGCGAGGCGAACCGACTGGTTGCGTCTGCCTCCGAAACGGCGATTAAAGGCGGCAAGGCGGTCGGCCAGGTCGTGGGCACGATGGGGTCGATCAGGGAAAGCTCGCGCAGAATCGTCGATATCATCGGCGTCATCGACGGCATCGCATTCCAGACGAATATCTTGGCCCTGAACGCAGCAGTGGAGGCGGCGCGCGCCGGTGAACAGGGCCGCGGCTTTGCCGTGGTGGCCGCCGAGGTGCGCAATCTTGCGCAGCGCTCCGCAAACGCCGCCAAAGAGATCAAGTCCCTGATCGGCGACTCGGTAGAGAAAGTCGAGGCCGGCAGCAAGCTGGTAGACGATGCCGGCAAGACGATGGATGAGATCGTCACGCAGGTGCAGCAGGTCGCCGGCTACATGAGCGACATCACCTTGGCCAGCCAGGAGCAAAGTGAAGGGATCGAACAGGTCAACCATGCGATCACGCAAATGGATGAGGTGACGCAGCAAAATGCGGCGCTGGTCGAACAGGCGTCAGCCGCTGCCGAAAACATGCAGGGCCAGGCAGGGAAATTGACCCAGCTGGTCGACAGTTTCAAACTGGTCTCGGGTGCGCAGACAGCGCGAGGTGGCAACGCGCAGCCTGTTGCCAGTGCATCGACCACCCCAGTTGCGCGCGAGCCTGTTGCCGCAATCCGGAAAGCAACCCCGAAAAACCCTGTTCTCACCCTCCGGGGGGCGGGAATGCAGGTGCCTGGCTAATTGATGTGTCAGGTCTGGCATTCGGACGCAAGCTCAACAAAAACACGTATTCCACGGACGGATACGGTTGATTTGATGCAGAGCCCATGTCTGAGTGTCAGACCTGAGGTGTCCCACATTCTCTGAACCCAAACCTCGCCATGTTCGGTTGTCATGGTAAACATGACGGAATGTGGCGAAGTACCGGACTCGATCCGTAGCAGACGTTTCCTTTATGACTTACTTTTCTGGTGGCGCCATCGAATACAACTCGTCGTCCTCCATGGTGTATTGCTCCCACAAGTCCATGACGAAATCCTCCAGCCACCAGAAGAGGCTGCAGAGCGCGAAGATGATGTACACCCAGAACCATACCTTGTCCGGATACGGCGTGCTGTAGGCCAAAAAATACTTTTCGACCGCAAATGAGATGCCATAGGCAGAGACCACCCCGCCCAGGCTGAAGTTGCGCTTTTCATCGGAACTGAATTTGTGGCGCTTGAAGTACGCCCAAGCCTTCTTATAGCGGATCATATTCCTGCTCCAGTAGATCAGTAGCTGATGCTAATCGCGTTGAGCATGCCAACGGCAATCGAGAGCGACGCCAGCAGGATTGCAGGCGCGACCTTGCGTTGACGAATGCAATTACCGCAGCCATTTAGCTTGTGGAGGGCCTGAAAGAGAATCATCTGCACCACGCCAGTGATCGTCGCCCATTTCGCCATCTCGACGAGGCTATGGGTGTAGAAGATCGCGGCCATCAGCGGGAAAATAAAGCCGAGGATCGCGCCGGAGAAAGCGACTGCAGCGGCGACATTACCGTCCTGGACCTCACGAAACTCATTGTATGGCGTTGTGACCGAATAGATGACCATGAAGGTTGCGAGCAGGGCTACTGAAGTAAGCAGATAGCTGATGAAATTGATGAAACCTGGATCGATGGTGTAGCCGTACATGCTGTATTCCTTTTATTCGAAGAAGTGTGGAACGAAGTTGCTCATATTGGTTGTAATGCGATTAACGTCTTCACGGATACACATGCCCGCTGCCGCATCGCCAACTACCCAGGCACCGATGACGGGAAAGAACCCATCGTGTTCCTTCAGATCGACGAGTTCCTGGAGGACGTAACCTTCTGCGCCGTAGTCCTGCTCATGACCCATGGCGATCTCCTTGCCATCCCGCAGCAGGGTAATGTTGGCACCTTCACGCGAGAAGAGCGGCTTGCGCGCGTAGGACGTGAAGCCAACGGGAAGAACCTCATGCTCGAAGTAGGCTGGGAGCAGCAACCGGTGGCCCGGATACAGTTTCCAGAGAATGGGAAGAATTGCTTTGGTCGAGAACATCGCTTTCCACAAAGGCTCGACGAGCTGCGTTTTGGTGCTTAGCAAGTGAACGCCGAAATCTTCCCGCATCATCCATTCCAGGGGATATAACTTGAACAGGATGTCGATCTGCTGGTCATCCTGGTCGACGAAGTAACCTGTTTCGTGGTTGAAGCCCAGCCCCACGGTGAAGACATGCTTCACGTCGAAACCTGCTTGCACTGCTGTGTCCATGAGGTAGTGCACACAGATCCAGTCTTCTTCGTTATCCGAGACAGACGCAAAGTGGATACGCCGAGGATGCGGACCTGTTGGAGGGCGCTTCGTTACGATGGCGTTCCACTGCGCCACCAGTTTTTCGTGCAGCGAGTTGTACTGGTCGCTATGGGGCCTGACGTCTTCCAGCCAGTCCCATTGCGACACGGCGCTCTCAAGCAGCGATGTCGGCGTATCGGCGTTGAACTCCAACATCTTCGGCCAGCCCTCGCCGTCGAAAGCGAAGTCGAAGCGGCCGTATAGTGTCGGGTCCTCGTTGCGCCACGATGCAGCAACAACTTCGTGAAACTGGGGCGGGATGCCCAGCTGGCCGAGGAGGTGATTGTTCACGATATGCTCACCTGCCTCTTCGAGCATGTGCAGCAGCTCGTTGCTTGCTGCCTCGATGCGGTCCACCTGCAGGGTTGTAAACTTGTACGCTGCTGTCTCTTTCCAGTAGTTGTCCCATGCATGGAAGGACAGGCCGCGGGATTCAAGCCGCAGTGCCTTGTTCTTGCGCTCGTCCAGAATGATCCGTTGCATGCTCAGCCTCCGAAAGAGCCACGGCTACCGCTGCCGAAGCCGCCGCGCGAAACGGACCGCGAACCATCTGACCACGCGGCGTTGCGGGTGACGATGGTGCTGCGTCCCGGCACGATTACCGGCGCGCCGGAAGCGCCGGCCTTGTGGATGTTGTAAGCGCCGTAGTGGCTTGGCATGGGGCGGGCACGGCCTTTGCGGTCGATCACGTAAGGCATGCCGCTGCCATGGCTATAAAAATAGCGCGGACCTAAATAAAAACTGCCGCTTTGCTTGCACTCATCGTCGTCCCAGTCACGGTCGCATTCTCCCATCGTCCGGTACGCGTCTTGACGCGTTTCTGCGGCTTGTTGCTGAAGCTGTTGATCAGCGTCGTCAGGCGCGCAACCGGTCAGTAGCGCAGTCGACCCAAGCAGAAGGAGCGGTACAACCTTCGATTTTTTCATGTTTGATGGAGTAAAAAGTCTTGAAACTGTGGTTGTTCCACATCAGCGGGTCGCCAGCCACTTTCGACACCGCGTACGTGGCCAAGGTAGGCCAACGATTCATTGAGAATAAAACGGTGATCGACATCCTCCGGCTCGATTACTCCCTCATTTGGATGCAGCAACATCCACTTGATCGATGCGACGATCGTCGAGACGACCTGCATCGATGTTGCGTTGTTATGCGGCGCCAGCGATTTAGCTTGCTCAACACTAAGGGTCGAGCCATACCAATAGGCGCCGCCATCGTGGATCAGCAGCGCGCCAAGTTCATCCTGTCCAGTAACAGGGGTTTGCATCACGGCTTTTTCGATCTGGGCCAGACTCTCGGCCTTGTTGTTGAGGCGATCGATCATCTCCATGGCTTTCTCGCACGGCCGGTATGCGTAATAGACCGTGGGACTGTAAGTAGCGACGCCGTGTTTGCGCAGCGTCAGCATGTCTGCGATGGAGTGCGCCTCGTGATGCGTCACGAGATGTGCCTCATGCTCTCCGGAGGAGGGGACCCAGGAACGGACCCTCGTATTCAAGGCAGTCCTGCCCTGCATATACACGCTACAGGCGCCATCGAAGTTCTGCACGTCAGTTCGAGGCGCTTCGTGGGATCCCCATCCCATTTCTACTGGCTGGTGACAAAGCTCTGATATGAAACCGTCCACCGACCAGGTATTCACAAAGGTATTGCGCGGGTACCACCGCCGGTCATCTTGCGTATCGCATTCGGCAATCTGCACAGTGCTGACGCCCAGATCCAGCGCCAGCTTCGCATAGTCGCCGCAGAACTCGATGCCCTTGATGAGCGCAAGTTCCTCCAGACCCTGTTTCACAAAATGGGTGATCAGGCCGGGATTCGCACCATTGGCCACCAGGGCCGTAACGTGTCCCTTGCCACGCAAGCGCATTGCTTGCTGGCGGAGCGCATAGTTGGTCAGTTGCTCAGCTTCATACCCGCCTTCCCAGGGTTCGAGACAGGTATCCAGGTACATGACCCGGTTTTCCTGGCACCACATCATCAGGGCAAGCGATGAAACATTGACGGAAATGTTGATCAGAAGGTCACCAGGCGAAAGCATTGGTGCGAGAAGACGCTGGAAATTATCGGCCTTCAAAGGATGCAGTGTGAACAAAACGCCGTACTGCTGCGCCACATCGATGCCACGATCGTCGGCAGCGAATGCGCGAATCGACGCCACTTCAGGGAAGTGACGACGCAACATTGGGGTCAGCGCCTGGCCGATGCTCCCGTATCCAACCAGGACGATTCTCAAGGTCTATTACCAATCAATTGCGACAACACTAGAGCCTGTCTTCTTTGAGCGAATGGCACGTGCATCAGCGAGTACGATGCTGACCGGCTGATTTCACTGACTGCCGGATGTTATCAGCTGCATGGGTCACCAAAATGCTTGCTTTATCACGACCTTTGCCTGAAGTATGTCTTTCTCGCCCGGGCTATGTGAGACGTCAGCGCTCATGAATAGAACGGGAAGGCGACACCGCATGCGTGCGCCGGTTTGTTACGCAGGACGCGCTGGACAGCAAATTCAGGGTGTTGTTGAAGCGGTGGGCGTAGAGTGAACAGCTAAGCCGTACCCGCGTTCCACTCGAATGAAAAGCGGGAGTCATGAATGGAAATCGGCGCGGGGGCTTGTCTGACCTTCATGGATGATCTCGATACCCGGGAAGTCGGAACTGACGGGAGAAAGCCATCCCAATACTGGGCAAAACACCATTGGAAGTAGCTGATGTCAACGCTGAGGTCGTGTCCGAATGTCAGACCCCAGCAGCTTTGATGGCAACTTCTAATCAGTCATGTAGTTCATCCCGGGACATATTGTCCCGTATTCGGATGTCCATGAAACCCGGGCCCTCTCAACCTGACACCAATTCTGTCCGTGAAGACAAAAGCCGGACTTATCCATCCTTCAGATCCAGAACGCTTTGATCAGGAAGACGACCAGAAAAGTAATGAATACCGTGCCAATCACATTGAGGAACAGTCCAGCGCGGATCATGGACTGGATTTTCATCTGCCCGGTTGCAAATACAATCGCATTGGGCGGGGTTGCCACCGGCATCATGAATGCGCAGCTTGCTGCAATGGCGGCAGGAACCGTGATCAGAAGCGGGTCGATGTCGAGGGAGACCGCAAGGGCGCCCAGCAAAGGCAGGAAAGCTGCTGCGGTTGCGGTGTTGGATGTGATCTCGGTCAAAAAGATAATCACCAGCACAACGATTCCAACCAGCAGTAGCAGCGGAAGTATGTTGAATACCGACAACTGCATGGCAATCCACTCGGCCAGGCCGGAACTCTTGACCACGCCTGCCAGCGCCAGACCGCCGCCGAACAGCAGCAATACACCCCATGGCAGCTTTTGTGCTGCCTCCCAGTCCAGCAAGCGCGTATTGCCGCCGGTGCCGCTTGGTACGAGAAACAACGTGATGCCGGCAATCAGTGCAACTGCCGTGTCGGACAGCCATGCAACGCCGATATCATTGAGCATGGGACGCACCATCCAGGCTGCGGCAGCGGCAGCAAAGACGATGCCCACGCGCCGCTCCGCGGGACTGAGTGGGCCCAGCCGCGCCAATTCGCCGCGCAGCACACCTGCACTGTCGCCACCTGTGCGGAACTTGAAGCCACCGCGCGTCAGCCACCACCAAGTGATCGCCATCATTACTATGCTGACCGGCAAGCCGATCGCCATCCACTGCGCGAACCCGATGTCGATTCCGTGATTTTTCGCGAGATAGCCAGTTAGCAATGCATTCGGCGGGGTGCCGATCAGGGTCGCGATGCCGCCAATGCTGGCGGAGTAGGCGATTGCCAACAGCAGCGCAGTGGCGTAGCGCTCTGTCTCCGCCTCATCGTTATCCGCCCCCAGGAGGCTGACGACGGACAGCCCGATCGGCAGCATCATGATGGCGGTCGCCGTATTGGACACCCACATGCTGAGAAAGCCGGTGGCGATCATGAAGCCGCCAATCTGGTTTTTCGGCTTCGATCCAACCAGCAGCAGCACGCGCAGCGCTATGCGGCGGTGCAGGTTCCAGCGCTGCATGGCGATGCCGAGCAGGAAACCACCAAGAAAGAGAAAGATGATCGGGTCACCGTAAGTGGCTGTTGTCGCGTCAAGCTTCGCAATGCCAAGCATGGGGACAAGCACGATGGGAAGCAGTGAGGTGGCGGGTATAGGGATCGCTTCGGTCGCCCACCAGGTCGCCATCAACAGAGCGAGACCGACGCAGTGCCAAGCAGCAACGGGCATTTCTGCAGGGGCAGGCGTGAGCAGAACCATCAACAGCCAGGCCGGGCCTAGCCACAAACCTATACTCACGGCCCGCGACGGCGGGGCATTTTCCGGAGTGTGCGCATCACTCATTGTCTCTCCTTTTATTTTGGATGCCTGACATGCTAACAGGGTGAAGGCAGCTGCACGGCAATCTACCGTGTCCTCGTCCAGTTCCTTCCACAAAGAAATTGATAGGAATTACACAGTCGCGGCAACAACTGTTTTTACTGCACACTTTTGGCATGCGGCATGTGTGATCAACCGCATGCTTCTGTTTGTATTGACACCTCTCAAATTGCTGTGGTACGAATGCAAATGATAATGATTATCGTTTACACTTGCTTACATTCCCGTTAGAATCATTGTTTTTCAAGCAGTGTTTCCACCCACTCACACCAAAGAGACCGCCTCGCCATGAAAGCAATAACAAGCCGCAAGCATTCGTCCACCCGCAACCAGGTCATGCGCACCGCGCTGGCCGCTGTCCTGCTGCCGCTCGGCGCGCAGGCTGCCGGCATCGATGCAGCGGCCCCTATCGACGTCGTTCCGGAAACCAAGGTCGAAGTCGTCGGCAAATACGAAAACGCCTTCCGCGCCGAGCAGGCGTCGTCGCCCAAGTACACCGAGCGCCTGGTTGATACCGCGCAGACGCTCCAGGTCATCAAGAAAGAACTGTTCGAACAGCAGGGCGCACTGACGCTGACCGAAGCGCTGCGCAACACGCCTGGCGTGGGCGCGTTCTTCCTCGGCGAAAATGGCAACACCACCACCGGCGACGCCATCTTCATGCGCGGCTTCGATACATCAAGCTCCATCTTCGTCGATGGCGTGCGCGACGTCGGCTCGATTTCGCGCGATGTCTTCAACCTCGAACAGATCGAAGTGCTCAAGGGCCCGGCGGGCACTGACAACGGGCGTGGCTCGCCGACCGGCTCGGTCAACCTGGTGTCGAAGAAGGCCAGCATGACGGATGCCATGTCCACCGCGATCACCGTTGGCAGCGGCTCGCAGAAGCGCGTCACCGCCGACGTCAACCAGGTGCTGAATGAAGAGCGCGGCATCGCGCTGCGCCTGAACGTGCTGGCCCAGGATGCGGGCAGCGCCTCGCGCGACGTGGTCGAGAACAAACGCTGGGCGATCGCGCCAAGCATCGGCTTTGGCCTGAATGGCGCCACGCGCGTGCATCTGGACTACCTGCACGTCGACCAGAACAACATCCCCGACGGTGGCGTCTACGTCATCGGCCTGCCTGGTTACACGAGCCCGGACCTTACCCGGCCCTTCATCACCGACGGCAAGAAGGTCGACCCGAAGAATTTCTATGGTTCGGCCAGCGACTACGACGACGTGAAAGCCGACATGGGCACCGTGCGCATCGAGCATGACTTCTCGCCGACGATGAAGCTGCAGAACACGAGCCGCTACGGCAAGACGTCGCAGGATTACTTGCTGAGTGCGTTCCTGACCAGCGCCGCCAACCTGCGCACCCCGAACCCGGCCGACGCGAATACCTGGACCCTGGCGCGCAGCATCCGCACCGGCAAGGACCAGGAAAACAAAATCCTGACCAACGTGACGACGCTGACGTCGCAGTTCGACACCGGCACGGTCAAGCACACGATGGTGGCTGGCCTGGAAGTCACGAGCGAACGCCAGACCACCTGGGGCCTGACGGGTCTGGGCACGCTGCCGGCCGCGAACATCTACAACCCGAATCCGAACGATGCTCCGGCCACGCCCGTGAACGTGCGCCGCACCGGGGCCTATAACGAAGGCGAGGTCGATACCCAGAGCCTGTACGTCTTCGATACCGCCAAGTTCGGCGAGCGCTGGATCATCAACGGCGGCGTGCGGGTCGATCATTTCCGCGCTGACTATTCGACCGTGGCGCTGACCAACAACGTGCTCGTGGCGAACCGCTTCAAGGTCGGTGACAACCTGGTCAACGGCAAGCTGTCAGCCCTGTACAAGCCCACCGCCAACAGCAGCGTGTATGCGATGGTGGCCAGCTCGAAGCAGCCGCCGGGCGGCAACTTTACCGTCTCGGGCAATGTCAACAGCGCGCAGAATCCGATCTACGATCCGCAAGAGTCGACCACCACGGAATTTGGCGGCAAGCTCGACCTGCTCAAGTCCAAGCTGTCGCTGTCGGGCGCGCTGTTCCGCACCGACGTCAAGAACGAGGTCGAGCAGGATCCGGTCGACCAGCAGTATTACCAGACGGGCAAGAAGCGCGTGCAGGGCATCGAGCTGGGCGCGACGGGTGAACTGGCGCCGCACTGGCTGGTCAGCGCCGGCTACGTGTACATGGACACCAGCGTGGAAGCGGGCCGCAACGTCACCGCCTCGGGCGAGAACAGCCTGACCTACACGCCGAAGCAGTCGTTCACCACCTGGACCTCGTATGACCTGCCATGGGGCCTGCGCATCGGTGGCGGCGCGCGCTTCTCGGACAAGCTCAAACGTGGCACCGACGGCGCCATCGGCACCCCGGCCTACACCGATTCGTACTGGGTGGTCGATGCGATGCTGGGTTACCGTCTGACGAAGAACATCGACCTGCGCCTGAACGTCTACAATCTGACCGACGAAAAATACGTCGTCGCGATCAACAAGAGCGGCTACCGCTACACGCCAGGCGTGGCGCGTTCGGCCAGCCTGACGGCCAATATCGGGTTCTGAAACCCGTGCGTTGCGGGCCGGCAGATGGCGCTTGCGCTATACTCGCCGGCCATGCGCATACAGCTTTTTTCCGACCTTCACCTCGAACGGTACCCCGACTTCCAGCCGCAGATCCTCCCCGGCCTTGACGTCGTGGTGCTGGCCGGCGACATCGGCTCATACCAGCCCGGCTCGCGCCTGCTCACGCAGGACTTCGGGCTGGAACGTTTTTCACCGCTCCTCGTGCCCGCCCTGGCGCAGGCACAGGTACTGTTCATCCCCGGTAACCACGAATTCGACGGTCTCGATTACGACGCCACTTACGAGCGCCTGCAAGATACCTGCGCGCGCCTGGGCATTACCTGGCTTGATCGCGAGGTCGTCACCATCGATGGCGTGCGCTTCATGGGCACCACGCTATGGAGCGATTTCGATGCGCTGGTAGAGGAGGGCGCGCCGCTGACCAGGCAGCTGCAGCAGCGCACCAAAGCTTTCCGCGCCGCGAACTACTACCTGAGCAAGAACACGACCATCAAGGATGGCGAGCCGGTGCTGGCCGAAGGCATCCGCGCCCTGTCTCTCGATTGCCAGGCCTGGCTGCGCGCCGCGCTGGCCACGCCGTTCGAGGGCAAGACGGTCGTCGTCACGCATTTCGCCCCGAGCCTCGAAAGCGCCGACCCGCGCTACGGCAAGACGCCCGGCACGGCCGGCTTCTGCAATTCGCTCGATGAGCTGTTCAAGCGCGCCCAGGTGTGGATGCACGGGCACCTGCACTGCGCGAACGATTACGTGGTCGAGGGCCGCGACGGCCCGCTGTCGTGGGGCTGCCGCGTTGTCGCCAATCCGCTCGGGTATCTGAGCAAGGGCGAGCAGGAAGGCTATCGCCCGGCGCTGGTGATCGAGCTGTAATTACTCCTGCGACGGGCGTTCCTGCAACAGGTTCTCCATCAGCGTGTCGATGCTGTCCACCGGTGGCGCTTGCGGCTCCAGCTGCTCCAGCTGCTGCTGATCCGCATACTCCGCATACACCCAGTCGCCGGCAACGTTCACCACGCCGTCGGGCACCAGCGGCGCGCGTTGCGGTGCGTTGGCCAGCGCAACGCGCATGTAGTCGACCCAGATCGGCAGCGCGAGCGTCGCGCCGAATTCGCGCCCGCCCAGCGAGCGCGGTTCATCGTAGCCCATCCACGCCACCGCCACCACCGGACCGCTGTAGCCGGCAAACCAGCCGTCGATCGCATTGCTCGTCGTGCCGGTCTTGCCGGCCAGGTCACTGCGCCCCAGCTGGCGTGACGCGGCCGCCGCCGTGCCCACGCGCGCCACGTCGCGCAGCATGCTGTCGGTGATGAAGGCATTGCGCGCGTCGAGCACGCGGACAGGTTCCTTGCGGGCGTGTTCGTAGACGACCTTGCCGTCGCCATCCTGGATGCGGGCGATCAGCCAGGGTTCGACCCGGTAACCACCATTGGCAAGCACCGTGTAGGCGCCGGCCATCTGCAGCGGCGTGACGGCGCCCGTGCCAAGGGCCATGGTCAGGTTGCGCGGATGGCGCGCGGCGTCGAAGCCAAACTGCGCCAGGTGCGCGCGCGTGTCGTCGACGCCGATCGCCTGCAGCATGCGCACGGTGGGCACGTTCCTCGAGCGCGTCAGCGCATGGCGCACCGTCACGGGGCCCTCGAACGTATTGTCATCATTGCGCGGCGACCAGGCGGCAGCGCCGTTGTCGCCGCCAAGGTCGAGTGGCGCGTCGAGGATCGGCGTGCCAGGAAAGAAGCCCCGTTCCAGGCCCGCCGAATACACGAACGGCTTGATGCTCGATCCCGGCTGGCGCCAGGCTTGCGTCACGTGGTTGAACTTGTTCAGCCCGAAGTCGAAGCCGCCGACCAGCGCGCGGTAGGCGCCCGTCCCGGCGTCGACCGCGACGAAGGCGGCCGCCACTTCGGGCAGTTGCGTGATCGCCCAGTCGCCTTGCGATTTGCTCAAGCGGATGACGGCGCCGGGCGAGAGCTTGAGGCCAGCCTTGGCAGCAGGCGCCAGCGCGCCCGCTGCAAAACGCAGGCCAGCGCCGGTGATCTCGATCGTCTCGCCGCTCGTCGTGGCAGCCCGTACGCGTTTGGCCGATGCACTCACGACGACGGCGGGCACGAAGCCGTCCACGGCCGGGCGTTTCTGCAGCGCGGCGGCCACCGCATCGTCGCGCGCGTCGCCCGCAGCCGGTAGCAGGATGCGCGCTTCCGGGCCGCGGTAGCCGTGGCGCCGGTCGTAGGCCACGACGTTGCGGCGCACCGCATCCCAGGCGGCCTCCTGTTCGGCGGCGATGACGGTCGTCGTCACCGTGATTCCCCGTTCGTAGGCCGCCGCGCCGAAGCGGGTATGGACGGCCTGGCGCGCGATCTCGGCGACCCAGGCGGCGCGCCCGCCGTAGCCGGCGCCGTCACGCCTGAGCGTCAACGGTTCGGCCAGCGCGCGCCGGTACTGCGGCTCGGTGATCGCCTTTAACTCGACCATGCGGCGCAGGACCGTGTGCTGGCGCTTCTTTGCGGCCGCCGGATTCGTGACCGGATTGCTGCTCGACGGATTCTGCGGCAGGCCGGCCAGCATCGCTGTTTCAGCCAGCGTCAGGTCGTTCAGCGATTTGCCGAAATAGGTGCGCGCGGCGCTGGAAAAGCCGTACGAACGCTGGCCCAGATAGATCTGGTTCAGGTAGACCTCGAGAATCTGGTCCTTGGTCAGCGCTTTTTCGATCTTGTAGGCCAGCGCGATTTCGGTGAGCTTGCGTGGCAGCGTCTTGTCGCGCGACAGGAAGAAGTTGCGCGCCACCTGCATCGTGATCGTCGACGCGCCCTGGCTGCCGAAGTCGGTGATATTCGCTTTGGCCGCGCCCAGTGCCCGGATCCAGTCGATGCCGCCATGCTCGTAGAAGCGTGTGTCTTCGATCGCCAGTACGGCGGTCTTCATCAGGGCCGGCACCTTCGCGATCTGCACGAAGTCGCGCCGCTCGGCGCCGAATTCGCCGATCAGCACCTTGTCGGCGCTGTAGACGCGCAGTGGAATCTTGGGGCGGTAAGCGGTGACGGCGCTGATGTCCGGCACCTCCGGCAGGATCGATGCGGCCACCGGCAGCGGGGCACCGAGGATCAGCGCTGACAACAGCAAGGGAAGAAACGGGCGAGCAGGAATCATGGCAAATGGTCAGGTAGGTAGTCAGGGCATCGTCGATGCATCGTCACGACGATTCGATGCCGATCTTACGTCCGCCTGGCTGCGCCTGCTGGCTTTGAAACCGGGTACTACGGCTTGCGCTACCAGGGTGCGCCGGGCGCTACCCGCTTCGATCCCCGCGTCATTCCATCGGGCTGCACACATCGGTACCCGCCGCCAGCGCCTTGAGCTTGGCCGGATCGAGCAGCGTGACCTCGCGCTTGTCGACGGCGAGCCAGCCCTGCTTTTTGAAGCGCGACAGCAGGCGGCTGATGCTCTCGATGGTCAGGCCCAGGTAATTGCCGATGTCTTCGCGTGACATGCGCAGCTGGAACCGGGTGCTTGAATAGCCGCGCGCTGCGTAACGCGCCGACAGGTTGACCAGGAAGACGGCGAAGCGCTGCTCGGCGCGCATATTCCCCAGCAGGAGCATGACGTTCTGCTCGCGCGTGATTTCCTGGCTCATGATGCGGTGGAAGTGGCGCAGCAGCGCCGGCACTACGCCGAACAGTTCTTCAAGCCGCACGAACGGAATCTCGCATACTTCGCTGTCTTCGAGCGCGACGGCGTCGCAATGGTGGGTGCCACTGATCGCGTCCATGCCCAGCAATTCACCGGCCATCTGGAAGCCCGTGATCTGTGCTTCGCCGGCAGCGTTGACCTGGAAGGTCTTGAAGTGGCCGAAGCGTACCGCGTACAGATTGCGAAACGGCTCACCCACCTGGTACAGGCGCTCGTCGCGCACCAGCCGCCGGCGCCGGCCGATGATCTGGTCGAGGCGGACGATGTCGGCGTCTTCCAGGCCCATCGGAAGACACAGCTGGTGCATGCTGCAGGCAGCGCAGGACTTGAGCGCCTGGATGTTCACGAGCGGTTCGGAGAGAGCAGGTAAGGCGGGGATCATGGGGTAGGCCGGCAGAGGTTCAGCCCCGATTATAGTCCTGCCGTCAGCTTTCCCCGTCAGTATCGCTCTGGCCCTTTGGCGCAGCCAGTTTGACGCCGCGCCGGACGAGGCCTTCGCGCAGCAGGAATTCGATTTCCGCGTTCACGCTGCGCAGGTCGCGCGCCGCCAGGCGCTGCAGTTCATCCCACAGCGCCGGGTCGATCCGTAGCGCGAATGCTTTTTTTCCTGGACTTGCCATACTGGTCGGCCGCTAGTTGTACAGCGTGCCCGTGTTGATGATCGGTTGCGTTTCTTTATCCGAGCACAGTACCACGAGCAGGTTGCTGACCATCGCCGCCTTGCGCTCGTCGTCGAGTTCGACGATGCCGCGCTCCGACAATCCTTTCAGCGCGGCTTCGACCATGCTCACGGCGCCGTGCACGATCTTGCTACGGGCGCTGATGATGGCTTCGGCCTGCTGGCGCCGCAGCATGACCTGGGCGATCTCTGCGGCGTAGGCCAGGTGGGTCAGCTTGGCGTCGAGAACCTCGACACCGGCCGCTTCGAAGCGCGCCTGCAGCTCGGTCTTGAGGGCGTCGGCGACAACGTCCATGCCGGCGCGCAGCGTGGTCTCGCCCTGCGGCAGATCTTCGCCTTCGTCGTACGCGTATTGCGAGGCCAGGTGCCGCAGCGCCGCTTCGGCCTGGATCGATACGTAGCGCTCGAAATCGTCGACTTCGAACACGGCTTGCGCGGTATCGCGCACGCGCCAGACGACGGCCGCGCTGATTTCCACCGGGTTGCCGCGCTTGTCGTTGACTTTCAGCGTGGGCGCATTGAAGTTGCGGGCGCGCAGCGACAGGCGCCGCTTGACGTACAGCGGGAAGGCCCAGCGCAGGCCTTCGCTGCGGTCGGTGCCGATGTACTTGCCGAACAGGGTGAGGATGGCGCTTTCGTTCGGCTGCAGCATGAACAGGCCCGTCAGGCACAGCAGACCGGCAAGGCCCATCGCGACGGCACCCAGGAGCGGCAAGCCGGCGGGCGTCTCGACGCCAGTCTTGAACAGGTAGGCCGCACCCAGAAGCAAAACGATGCCGGCGCAAGCGGCCAGGTAGCCATTCGCGGACGAAAATGCCTTTTCGCGGCGGGTGTGCGATGCGTTCATGCTTGGACCTCTTCTGGGTGGGTGTGACATCAAAGTGATATCACTCTAGGGTTGCCAGAAAGTATTGTCAAGCGATTTTGTGAACGCCCTGAGACTGCCAATCAGCGTTAGTCGGCCAGGCCCTTTTGCAGCAGCTCGGCCACCAGCGCATTGAGTTCGACGCTGCGCTCTTTACTCAGCGTTTGCAGCTGCGCCACCAGGTCGCCATTGAGCTTGACGGCGAACGGCACCAGTCCCAGTGCGCGGTCGCGTTCGCGCTGTTCGCGGCGATCCGGCGCCGCATCTTTTGCTGGCGCGCCGACGACGGCGCCCCGGGCAGCCATCTGGCCTTGAATCTTCTTGGCGTCGCCTTTTGCCATGTCAGTCTTTTTCATCACGTGCCTTTAGTTTGTTGGAGCCGAATTCTACTCTTGAAACGGACCACCAACGGGAATTGGCAAGCCGCGCGCATTTGGTGGCATGATGGGCGTGGCAGCACGACAGCAGGCGCGCCGCAGCGCAGCCTGCCCCCTGCAACCTGATCAGGAGACCACCATGACGCCCAACCAGCGCTTCGTGCAGGCGCGCGACTTCCTCCAGCAGCACCGGCTCGACTACGACACAGCCTGCCGCGACTACCAGCCCCCGCAGCTGACCACCTTCAACTGGGCGCTCGACTTTTTCGATCACCAGGCCCGGGACAACCACCGCATCGCGCTGTGGGTCGTCGACGAAGACGGCACCGAGCACAAGATCACGTTCGCCGACATGGCCGCCCGCTCCAGCCAGGTGGCCGAGTACCTGCGCAACTGCGGCGTGCGGCGCGGCGACCGGGTGCTGCTGATGCTGCCGAACCGGGTCGAGCTATGGGAAGTCATGCTCGCCGGGATCAAGCTGGGCGCCGTGCTGGTGCCCACGACGATGCTGCTGTCCGGCGACGACCTGGCCGACCGGATCGCCCGCGGCGCCGTCAGGCACGTGATCGCGCAGGCGTCCGAGACGCACAAGTTCGATGCGCTGCCGGGCAGTTTTACCCGCATCGCGGTGGGCGGCCCAATTGAAGGCTGGCATGACTACGCCGCCAGTCACGCCGTGGTGAGCGTATTCGTGCCCGAGGGCGAGACGCTGGCCACCGATCCGCTGCTGCTGTACTTCACGTCCGGCACGACGGCGCGGCCGAAGCTCGTGCTGCACACGCACCAGAGCTATCCCGTCGGCCACCTGTCGACGATGTACTGGATCGGCCTGCAGGCAGGCGACATCCACTGGAATATCAGCTCGCCCGGCTGGGCCAAGCATGCCTGGAGCTGTTTCTTTGCACCCTGGAACGCGGGCGCCACCGTGTTTGTCTATAACTACGAACGCTTTGCCGGCGCCGCCGTCCTGAACGTGATCGAGCGCTGCGGCGTGACCTCGCTGTGCGCGCCGCCGACGGTCTGGCGCATGCTGATCAAGGAAGATCTTGCGGCCTGCAAGCCGGCCCTGCGCGAACTGGTGGGGGCGGGCGAGCCGCTCAATCCCGAAGTCATCGAGCAGGTCGAGCGCGCCTGGGGCATCCGCATCCGCGACGGCTTCGGCCAGTCCGAGACCACCTGCCAGATCGGCAATTCTCCAGGCCAGCCCCTCAAGCCGGGCTCGATGGGCCGCGCGCTGCCGGGCTACCGCATCGCGCTGCTCGACATCGACGACGCACCGGCCTCCGAAGGCGAGATCGCGGTGGTGCTGGCCGCCAATCCGGTCGGCCTGATGGCGGGGTACGAAGGCGACGCCGACAAGACGCGCGACGTCATGCGCGCCGGCCACTACCACACGGGCGACACGGCGGCGATCGACAGCGACGGCTACTATTTTTATGTGGGCCGCAACGACGACGTGTTCAAGTCGGCCGATTACCGCATCAGCCCCTTCGAGCTCGAAAGTGTGCTGATCGAGCACGAGAGCGTGCTCGAAGCGGCGATCGTGCCCAGTCCCGATCCGCTGCGGCTGTCGGTGCCGAAGGCCTTCGTCACGCTGCGCGCCGGCGTTGCGCCGAGCCGCGAGATGGCCGCCGCGCTGTTCGCGTTCAGCCGCGCGCGGCTGGCGCCGTACCAGCGGATCCGGCGCATCACGTTCCGCGAGCTGCCCAAGACCATCTCGGGCAAGATCCGGCGCGTCGAGTTGCGGCGCGAAGAAGCAGGGCGGCGTGGCGGCGCGGGCGATGCGCCCGAATACCGCGAGGAGGATTTCCCCGTCTAGCGGCAAGTGCGTGGGGTTTCGCGCGAATGCGGCCATAATGGACGCTCTCTTTTTCTCGTCCTTGCGCCACCCTGATGACCACCAAGCGAACCCCAGCCACGCCGGCTGACACCAGCACCGCCACGGCCACGCTAGATAACGGCCCGTCGTACGAAGTGCGCCAGTCGCCCATCCACGGTAACGGCGTCTTCGCCAGGAAGCCCATCGCTGCGGGCGAGCGCATCATCGAGTACCGCGGTGAGCGCATCAGCTGGGACCTCGCGACCGAGCGCGCCGAAAAAGCCGGCGGCCCGGTCAACCACACCTTCTATTTCAGCCTGGCCGACGGCCGCGTGATCGACGGCGGCCGGCGCGGCAACGAAGCGCGCTGGATCAACCACGCGTGTTCGCCCAACTGCGAAGCGTACGAAGATGAAGGCAAGGTGTATATCCACGCGCTGCACGACATCGACGCCGGTGAAGAGCTGAACTACAATTACGCCCTGATCTACGAAGAGCGTCATACGCCCAAGCTCAAGAAACTGTTCGCCTGCCGCTGCGGTACGCCCGGCTGCACGGGCACGATGCTTGCGCCAAAGCGCCGCACCCGCACGCCAGCCGCCGGAAAATGAACCAAGCCCCCGGCTGGCCTGGTCAGGCCGGCCCGACCCGTCATCGACCTGGAGCAACGATGAAACCAGTAGTTCGCAGCCTGCTTGAAACCGACCTGTACAAATTCACGATGTGGCAGGCTTTGCTGCATAGCCATCCGGGCGCCACGGGCGAGTACGAATTCCGCTGCCGTAACGAGCCGGCCTACCCGCTGGCCGAGCTCAAGGCCGATATCGAACGCGAGCTCGATCACCTGTGCTCGATGATGTTTACCGAGCACGAAGTCGCTTACCTGCGCGGCCTGCGCTTCATCAAGGGCGACTTCGCCGACTTCCTCACGCTGTTTCGCTTCCAGCGCAAGTTCATCGAGGTGACGACCGACGGCCCGCACCTGCGCATCCGCGCCAGCGGCCCGCTGGTACACGTGATGGGCTATGAAATCTTCGTGCTGTATATCGTCAACGAGCTGTATTTCCGCCGCTTCGACCAGGCCGAGGCCATGGAGGTAGCGCGTGCACGCCTGCGTCAGAAGATCGACGAACTGCGCGCCTTCGGCGAAGAAGCCCCGCGCGCCAACCCGTTCGAGTTCTTCGACTTTGGCGTGCGCCGTCGCTTTTCGGGCGAGTGGCACGACGAAGTGGTGCAGACGCTGGCGCGCGAGCTGCCGGTCTACTTCAAGGGCACGTCGAACGTCTACCTGGCCTACAAATTCAACCTGGTCCCGATCGGCACGATGGCGCATGAATACCTGCAGGCGCACCAGGCCTTCGGCACGCGCCTGGTCGACTTCCAGAGCGCCGCGCTCGAGAACTGGGTCCAGGAATACCGGGGCGATCTGGGCACGGCCCTGACGGATGTCGTCGGCATGGACGCGTTTCTGGCCGACTTCGACCTGTACTTCGCCAAGCTGTTCGATGGCCTGCGCCACGACTCGGGCGATCCGGTCGTGTGGGGCGAAAAAGCGCTCGCCCATTACGCGCGCCTGCGCATCAACGCGCGCACCAAGCGTCTCGTGTTCTCGGACGCGCTGACCATCCCGAAGGCGCTCGATCTGTACCGCCATTTCGCCGACCGCGTGATGACGGGTTTCGGCATCGGTACCAAGCTGACCAACGACACGCCTTTCCCGGCGATCAATATCGTCATGAAGCTGGTGCGCTGCAACGGCCAGCCGGTGGCCAAGCTGTCGGACGAGCCGGGCAAGTCGCAGTGCACCGACGTGACGTACATCGCCTATCTGCGCCAGGTGTTCAACCACCCGGTCTAGCCGGGGCGTTGAATACCTGGCTTCATGCTGCGGCCGGCTCGCGGCGTCGTGCCGGCTTTTTTGCCGCGGATTTTGATGCAGCTTTTTTGCGCGGCGCCACTCGCGGCTTTTCCTCTTCGTGCTTTAGACGCTGTTGCAGCATCGCCAGCACGGCCGCTTCTTCGGGCTGCAGCGCGTGCAGGTCTTCGGCCAGTTTCTTTTCGGTCTGTTCGCGCATCACGTCCAGTGGCGCGCCCTCGAGGTAGGCGTCCAGCACGGCCGGGTGCACGTAGCACTTGCGGCAGATCGTCGGCGTGTTGCCGAGCTTTTCGGCCACCGACTCGATCGCGCGCACGATGTTCTTCTTCGCCTGCGTCTCGGAGTCGAATTTTTCAAACTCCTGCAGCGCCAGCGCTGCCAGCACCGTACCTGACCAGGTGCGGAAATCCTTGGCCGTGTATTCTTCGCCGGTGATCGCGCGCAGGTAGTCGTTGACATCGCTGGAGTCAACGCTGTGCGTCTCGCCATCGTCGTCGATGTACTGGAACAGTTCCTGGCCGGGCAGGTCGCGCGTGCGCTTGACGATGCCAGCCAGGCGCCGGTCGTGCACCTTGACCTTGTGGTACACGCCGCTCTTGCCGCGGAAGCTGAATTGCACATCGCTGCCATCGACTTTCACGTGGCGGTTGCGCAGCGTCGTCAGGCCGAACGATTTGTTCGTGCGGGCGTATTCCTCGTTCCCGACGCGCATCATCGTCGCTTCGAGCAGGTACACGATCGTGGCCAGTACCTTTTCGCGCGGCAGGCCGGGCAGCTTGAGGGCGCGGTCGACTTCGTGCCGGATCGCCGGCAGCGCATCGCCGAACTTGAGCATCCGTTCGTACTTCACTTCATCGCGCGCCGTACGCCACTTTGGATGGTAGCGGTATTGCTTGCGGCCGCGCGCGTCACGCCCTGTCGCCTGCAGGTGGCCGTTGGCCTGTGCGCAGATCCAGACATCCTGCCAGGCCGGTGGAATCACCAGCCCCTTGATGCGCGCCAGCGTGGTCTCGTCCTCTACCGGTGCGCCATGCGCATCCAGGTAGCGAAAGCCGTCCTTGACGGCTTCGCGCCTGACGCCGGCACGGCCATCGTGCACGTAGCGCAGGCCGGCCGCGCGCGCGGCGCTGGTGGAATCTTTGGTGTCGAGTGCGTCGACGGCATCAAGGGTCTGGCTGGGCATGGCGGTTTCGCGAATGGTGGATATCGCGTCGATGCTACGCCCGGGCAGGGGGCCGCACTGTACGCAAGATAACGGAGTGCGGGACAGTTCACAGCAGGTCCGGTTCAGCGATAGCGCGCCTCGACCAGATCGATCTCGCGCAGCAGCTTGCGCGCGACTTCGTCGGACAAGGTGTTGTTGCGCGCCATGCGCAGCAGGACGGCCCGTTCGTGCTCCAGCGCCGCCAGGCGGTAATGGCGCTCGGCGCTTTCGGCGGCGCGCGCATGCGCCGGATCGACATCGTTGCCGTTGCCGCCATCGAGCCGGTACTGGTACAGGCTGCGCACCTGGTCGACCGCGCTCGCATGCATCTCCACCGCGCCCTGCGCATCGCAGCCCGACGTGGGCGGCGGCGGCGGTGCGTTGGCGATGGCCTCGAGCGCGGCCAGCGCGGCGGCATGGCGCGCACGCGCTTCTTCGCTTTCATGCGCCGAATCGTGCGGCAGTTCGAGGCCGCGCAGCACGCGCGGCAGGCCAACACTGGCCAGCACCAGCGAGACGACAATCACGGCGCTGGCCAGGAAGATCACCAGATCGCGTCCCGGGAACGGCGCGCCGCCCGGCATCGCCAGCGGCAGCGTGAGCACGCCGGCCAGCGTGATCGCGCCGCGCACGCCGGCCAGCGAGGTGGCCAGGATCAGGCGCGGGTTGGGGCGGTATTCCGGCAGCTTCTGGCGCCGGGCGTTCAGCAGCGTCAGGCGCAGCGACACCCAGACCCAGACGAAGCGCAGCAGGATCAGGCCGAAGCTGATGGCCAGCGCGTTGGTGGCCAGCCACCAGACATCGTTCGCGCGCGGCAGCTCGGGCGCGACCAGGGCCGCATTGAGAATGTCAGGCAGTTGTTCACCCAGCAGCACGAACATGATGCCGTTGAGCGCGAACTGCACCGTATCCCACACCACGGCGCGGCGCACGCGCGTCGTGGCCGCGGCGCGTCCGCTCAGTTCGACATAGCTCATGGTCACGCCGGCCGCCACTGCGGCCAGGATGCCCGAGGCGGCCAGGTGCTCGGCCACCAGATAGGCGCCGAACGGCAGCAGCAGGTTGATCAGGATCGGTGAGCCGCTTTCTTCGCCGATGCGCGCGGCCAGCTGGCGCTGGGCCCAGCTCACGCCGACCGTGAGGCCCGCGCCGATCGCCACGCCCGCCAGCGCCACCCACAAGAACGTGAGCGTCGCTTCGCCCAGCGAAAAGGTGCCGGTCAGGGCGGCCGCCACGGCGAAGCGGAAGCAGACCAGGCCACTGGCGTCGTTCAGCAGCGATTCGCCCTCGAGGATGTGCATCAGGCGCGGCGGGATCGGCACGCGCGCGGCGATCGACGACACCGCGACCGGATCGGTGGGGGCCAGAATCGCGGCGAGCGCGAAGCACACGGCCAGCGGCAGCGAGGGAATCAGCCAGTGGATCAGAAAGCCCGCGCCCAGCACCGTAAACAGCACCAGGCCCAAAGCCAGTTCGAGGATCGTGGAGCGGTCGCGAAACAGCCCGATCTTGGGGATGCGCCAGCCGTCGAGAAACAGCAGCGGGGGCAGGAACACGAGAAAGAAGATGTGCGGTTCGAGCCGCACGCCATGGCCGGTGCTGCCGGCAATCGCCGCGCCGAGCGCGATCTGCATCAGCGGCAGCGGCACCGCGAACGGCAGCATGCGCACCAGGTAGCCGCTGGCCACCACCGCCAGCAGCATGGCCAGCACGATTCCCACTTCATCCATCAACATCTCCCTGTTCAAGACAAGATGATAAGGGATTGGCGCCGCCCGTGGCGACGCTGTTGGTCAGGCGGTGGACAAGCTGGCCTGGGGCGCAGCCTGCAGTTCGGCCAGCAGCGCCTCGAGCGGCATCGGCCGGTGGAACAGGTAACCCTGCATGCAGGCGTTGCCGTGCGCGGCCAGATACTCGGCCTGGGCCGACGTCTCGACGCCTTCGGCCACGACGCGCAGGCCCAGGTGGCTGGCCATCGCCAGGATCGACTGCACGATGGCGGTGCCGTTCTTGTCGTGCGGGGTGTCGCGGATGAAGCTCTTGTCGATCTTCAGTTCGTACAGCGGCATCCGGGTCAGGTACGACAGGCTCGAATAGCCGGTGCCGAAATCGTCGATCGAGATGCGGATCCCGAGGGCGGCCAGCGCGTGCATCCGCTCGATGGTCTGGTCGAGCCGGTCAACCAGCAAGCCTTCGGTGATCTCGAAGATCAGCTGGCCGGGCGGTACGCCGGTCTCGTGCAGGATCGCTTCGACCCGCGTGACGAAGTCGTGCTGGCGGAACTGCATCGGGCTGACGTTGACCGACAGCGGGAAGCGGTGGCCGGCGCGGTCCAGCACGTGCCAGGCCAGGCAGGCTTCGCGCAGCACCCAGTCGCCCAGCGCCACGATCAGGCCACTCGATTCGGCCACCGGGATAAAGACGTCGGGCGGCACGCTGCTGCCGTCCTTGCGGCGCCAGCGCATCAGCAGTTCGGCGCCGCTCGGCACGCGTGCGCCGTCGACCTGCAGCTGCAGGTGCAGTGACAGTTCGCCATTGTCGAGCGCCTGGCCCAGGTCGCGCTCGAGCGTCAGGCGGCCTTCGGCGTCGGACAGCATGCCCGGTTCGAACAGCGCCACGCCATTGCGGCCGCGCGACTTTGCGTGGTACATCGCGGTGTCGGCTTCGCGCAGCAGGTCGTGCACGGTTTGCGGCTGCGCGTTGCCGGATGCGGTGAGCGCCACGCCGATACTGCTGGTGGCGTAGTAGCGCTGGGCATCGATGACGATCTTGTCGGCCAGCGCAGCCCGGATCCGCTCGGCCACGGCCAGCGCGCGCCCGGTGGCCCGGTCAGCATCCTGTCCCAGCGCATCGAGAAGGACAACGAATTCATCCCCGCCCAGGCGCGCCACGCAGCCTTCGTCGCCCGCCATCGCCACCAGCCGATCGGCCACGTTCTTGAGCAGCTGGTCGCCGATGGCATGGCCGCGTGCATCGTTGACGGTCTTGAAATTGTCGATGTCGACATACAGCACGGCAGCCGTCGACCCGCCCGTGCGGGCCCTGGCCACCGCCATGTCGAGCCGCTCCATCAGCAGGCGCCGGTTCGGCAGGCCGGTCAGCACGTCGTAGAAGGCCAGCCGGTGGATCGCATCGGCGGCATTGCGCCGCTCGGTCACGTCGCGGCTGACGATGACCCAGTGCGTGATCGCGCCGCTGTCGCCCGAGAATGGCACCATCTCGGCCTCTACCCAATACGGTGTGCCGTGCTTCGTGTACAGGATCATTTCGGCGCTGGCGGCTTCTTTGTGCATCACGGCCGTGATCACGCGCCTGACCGTTTCCTGGTCGGTGTCGGGCCCTTCGAGCATGCGCACGCTGCGCCCGATGATTTCTTCGCGCGCGTAGCCGGTATGGCGCAGCAGCGCGTCGTTGGCAAAGATGATCGGCTGCTCGGCCCCGGGCGCGTCGACCATGCGGGCAATCATGACCATGTCGTTCAGGCGCGCGACCGCGGCCGCCGTCAGGCGCAGCTCGTCGTTGACGGCGTGCAGGCGCAACTGGCCCGCCTCAAGACCGGCGGCGGCGGTGCGGGATTCAAGGAGTGACCGTGCCAGCCCCTTGAGCAGGGTGCCGCTGGTAATCGTGATCAGCACGCCGACACAGCAGAAGTTGATGACGACGACGATCGCCGACGCCAGGCCATTCTGCTCCAGGCCGGGGACATACAGGTGCACCTGGCCGTTCACGCCGAGCAGCAGTACGCAGGCGGCCCCCAGGGCAAGGATGATGAGCGCCTGGCGCATGCCGAGCAGGATGACGGTCAGCGCGGGCAGGGCCGTCATGTAGACGAGGCCAACCGGCCCCACCGCAAACAGCAGCCCGACGGATACCAGGAACAGCATCGCAATGAAATTGAGAACGCGGGCCTTGTGCGAGACCCGGTCGAGTCGCCAGATGGCCAGCAGCCATGCCATCGCCACCACGTCCATGACGATGACCGGCCATTTGCCCTTGCTGATGAGCAGCGGGATGCTGGGCAGGGCGGCAACGAATCCCAGCGCCACGACGATCGGCAGGATCGTGGTAAAGACTTTGGTGCGCCACTGCGCGATGTCATCTGGAGGAATTGGCATGAAGCATCCTGTTCGGCACGCCGCACGGAATTTCTCCGGAGCATATAAAATTTCTCGAAGCAAATTCTATGCAGGTGCGAGGAACCCTGTCACGCACTATCTGGCGTGCTGTTGCGCCAATGAAACGGGGTTACGCGCATTGGCGGTTCAGTGACGGTATTCCCCTCAGTGACTGCTGGTCTGGGCCAGGATATCGCTCAGTTGAATCGTGTTGAGCGGCTTCACCAGATAGTGGTCGAACCCGGCCTGGCGGGCCTGTTCGCGGTCTTGCTGGCGTCCATAACCGGTCGCCGCAATGAGTGTGGCGTTTTTCATCCCGGGCAACGCCCGCAGGCGCCGCGCCAGTTCGTTGCCGTCGATGTCGGGCAGGCCGATGTCGAGCAGGCAGACCTGCGGTGCGAACACGGCGGCGACGTCGATTGCGTCCAGTGCGCAGTAAACCACTTCCACCGTATGGCCGCTCGCGCGCAAAAACAGGCTCAGCGTCTGGGCGGCGTCGAGATTGTCGTCCACCACGAGGATGCGCAGGGCGCCGACGGCGCTGGCGCTGCTGGCCAGCGGCGCCGCGACCGGCCCGGCCGGGATTGCTTGCGCATAGCACGGCAGGCGCACCGTGAACGTGCTGCCCAGGCCCGGGCCGGCACTCATCGCGCCGACACTGCCGCCATGCAGTTCGACCAGGCTGCGGGCCAGCGCCAGGCCCAGGCCCAGGCCACCCTGTGACCGGTCCGGGGTGCGTTCGGCCTGGGTGAACAGATCGAACACGCGCTCGACCAGGCGTGCATCCATGCCGATGCCGTCATCCGTCACGTCGATGACCCACGTCTCGCCCTGCTGCGCCAGCTGCAGGGTGATGTGGCCGCCCTCGGGCGTGTACTTGGTTGCATTGCCCAGCAGGTTGGCCACGACCTGCACCAGGCGCTTGTGGTCACCCTTGACGCTTGCCGGTTCCGGCGGCATGTCCAGCACCACCTTGTGGCGCCGCGCCAGCATCAGCGGGCGAATCTGCTCGGCCGCGTCGTCGACCACCTTGCGCAGGTCGAGGATCTGGGTCGACAGCGTCACCAGGCCCCGCGTCACGCGCGAGACGTCCAGCAGGTCGTCGACGAGGCTCGTCATGTGCTCGACCTGGCGCGCAATGATGGCGCAGGTCTGCGTGATCTGTGCATTGTCCGAATGCAGCAGCTTGAGCAGGTGGGCGCCGGTGCTGATCGGCGCCAGCGGGTTGCGGAGTTCGTGCGCCAGCATCGCCAGAAATTCGTCCTTGCGCTGGTCGGCCGCGCGCAGTTCGCGCTCGGCCAGGCTGCGCTGGGCTTCTTTTTGCTGCAGGTGCTCGGCCATCTCGTCCAGGGCCGCGGCCAGCCGGCCGATTTCCTCGCTGTTCGACCCGATGCCGGTGCGGGCATCGAGTTCGCCGGCGGCGATCCGGCGCGCCACCGTCATCAGCTTGCGCACGCGCCGGACAATCAGCTTGTCGCCCGCCAGCCAGGCCGCCAGCAGGGCCAGGATGGTCGTCAGGCCCAGGCCGAGCAGCGACATCAGCTGCGCTTCACGCGCCACCCGCGTGATGGTTTCGGTCGGCACGCCGATCGTCACCGTATAGTCGGACAGCGTCGGCGGCCCGACGCGCGCGAACGCGTGCAGGCGCTCGACGCCATCCTCGCCCTGGATCACGCGGGCGCTGTCATGCGGACCGCGCATCGCCGCAAACAGCGGTGCCGGAACATGCTTGCCGAACCATTGCTCGGGGTCGGGCCGGCGTGAAATCAGCTTGCCGGTGGCATCGGCTGTTTCGAGGATCGAACCGGCCGGCAGGCTGATGTCGTTGACGAAGGTGTCTAGGCCCGCCAGGTCCATTGCGGCGAAGACGACCGCCACCACCTGACCGTCGCGGTTGGTGACGGGATAGGTCAGGTTGATCGTGTGGCGCCGGATCACACGCCCGAACACGTAATCGCCGGCGATGAAGCGGCGTTCGGCGATGGCGCGCTTGAAATGGCTGCGGTCGCCCAGGTTCACCGGATGCACCATCGGCACCGCGCTGCAACTGACGTCGCCATTGAGCTGGATGAGGCCGAAATTCACATACAGCTCGTTGCGGTCGAGGACATTGGCCAGCAGCGCATTGCAGCCGGCCGTGTCGCCCATCAGGTCCGGCACGCTGGCCAGGTCGACCAGGATCTGGCGCGCGCGATCGATCGACTGCGCTTCATTGGCGGCGGCCAGCGCGGTCAGGCGTTTGAGGTTGTCTTCGGTCGCGCGGATCGCGGCTTCGCGCTCGCGCAGGCCCCCCAGCACGGTGACGATGGCGATCGGTGTGATAGCCAGCAGCACCAGCAGCATCAGCCTGCTGCGCAGACTGTTCAGGCGAAAACGGCCGGGTGACTTGCTCATCGCTGCGGCGCCGGTTGCGGCGTGGTGGTGGCGATGGACAGCGCGAACTTGCGGGCGATGTGGAACATGTGTGGCGAACGGTTGATCGATAAGGACCCGCGACAAATGGCGGGAATACAGGCATAACGTTTCCTGATTGTACTAAAAATTGGCTTATCCACAGTGGATGAGTTTCGTGTGCGCGACGCGTCGTTGACATGTCAAGCATCGGCGCAGGTAAGATAGGCATCATGCCAGCATCAGGAGAGACCATGAACATCGTCTGCGTCGGTGGCGGGCCCGCCGGTCTGTACGCCGGCCTGCTCATGAAACTGCGCGATCCGCGCCGCACCGTCACGGTCGTCGAGCGCAACCGGGCCGGCGACACGTTCGGCTGGGGTGTCGTGTTTTCCGACCAGACGCTGGGCAATCTGGCGCTGGCCGACGCGCCCAGCGCGCGCGCCATCGAAGGCGCGTTCAACCGCTGGGATGCGATCGACGTTCAGATCGGCGGCGCCACCGTCACCTCGCATGGCCATGGTTTTTGCGGCATCGCGCGCAAGCGCCTGCTCGGCATCCTGCAGGCGCGCTGCGAACAAGCGGGCGTGGCGCTCGTGTTCGACACCGACGTGACGGACGAGGTGGCGCTGGCGCGCCGCCATGGCGCCGACCTGGTGGTGGCTGCCGACGGCGTGCACAGCGCAATCCGCACGCGCCATGCCGCCGTGTTCCAGCCAGAATTGCAAGAACAAAATTGCCGCTACGTGTGGCTCGGCACCCGGCGCCGCTTCGCCGCGTTCACGTTCGCGTTCGAGCCGACCGAGCATGGGTGGTTCCAGGCCCACGCGTACCAATACGATGACCAGAATGCGACCTTCATCGTCGAAACGCCGGAATCGACCTGGCGCGCCAGCGGCCTGGCCGAGATGGACGCCGCGGCCACGCTGGCATTTTGCGAGCGCCTGTTCGCCCGCGTTCTTGGCGGCGAGCCGCTCCTGGCCCAGGCCAGTCGTGGCGGCGCCGCCATGTGGCACCGCTTCGCGCGCCTGGCCTGCCGCCAGTGGGTAGGTGCGCTCGACGTCGACGGCCAGCGCGTGCCGCTGGTGCTGCTGGGCGACGCCGCGCATACCGCGCATTTCTCCATCGGCTCGGGCACCAAACTGGCGCTGGAAGACGCCATCGCGCTGGCCAGCGAGCTGCCTGTCGAAACGGATGGCGGCCTCGATGCCGCGCTGGCGCGCTACCAGGCAGCGCGCGTGACCGAAGTGAGCAAGCTGCAAAGCGCGGCGCGCAATTCGGCCGAATGGTTCGAGAACGTGGCCCGCTACGCTCCCATGCCGCCCGATGCGTTTGCCTACTCGCTGCTCACGCGCAGCCAGCGCCTGTCGCACGAAAACCTGCGCCTGCGCGACCCCGCCTATATAGAAGGCGTCGAGCGCCGCTTTGCCGTGCAGGCGGCAGCGCAGGCCGGCGTGGCCGCGCCAGCGGCGTCCACGCCGCCGATGTTTACGCCCTTCAGGGTGCGCGACGTGCTGCTCAAGAACCGCGTGGTCGTCTCGCCGATGGCGCAGTACGCGTGTGTCGACGGCGTGGCGGGCGACTTTCACCTGGCCCATCTCGGTGCGCGTGCACTGGGCGGGGCCGGCCTGGTGATCGCCGAGATGACCTGCGTGTCGGCCGACGCGCGCATCACGCCGCGCTGCCCCGGGCTGTACCTGCCCGAACACACGCTGGCCTGGGCCCGCATCGTCGACTTCGTGCATGCGGCAAGCGACGCGAAAATCGGCATCCAGCTGGGGCACGCGGGCGCCAAGGGTTCGACCCGGCCGATGTGGGAAGGCATTGACCAGCCGCTCGCGCACGGCAACTGGCCCCTCGTGGCGGCGTCGCCCCAGCAATACCTGGCCGGCGTGTCGCAGGTGGCGCGCGAGGCGAGTGAGGCCGACATGGCGCAGATCGAAGCCGATTTCGTGCGCGCCACGCTGGCTGCAAGCGAAGCAGGCTTCGACTGGCTCGAACTGCATTGCGCGCACGGCTACCTGCTGTCGGGTTTCATTTCGCCGCTGACCAACCGGCGCCTTGATGCTTACGGCGGCAGTCTTGAAAACCGCTGCCGCTTTCCGCTGCGCGTGTTCGCCGCCGTGCGCGCAGCCTGGCCCGCGCATTTGCCGGTCAGCGTGCGCATCTCGAGCCATGACTGGGTCGATGGCGGCATCACCCCGATTGACGCCGTGGCGATCGCGCGCCTGTTTCGCGCCGCCGGCGCCGACATGATCGATTGTTCGTCGGGGCAGGTGAGCAAGGCCGAGCAACCGGTGTATGGCCGCATGTACCAGACGCCGTTTTCCGACCGCATCCGCAACGAGGCGGGCATCGCGACGATCGCCGTCGGCGGCATCAGCGAGGCCGACCACGTCAACAGCATCATCGCCGCCGGCCGCGCCGACCTGTGCGCAGTGGGCCGCCCGCATCTGGCCAATCCTGCCTGGACGCTGAACGAGGCGGCGCGCATCGGCTACACTGGCGCCGCGTGGCCGCGCCAGTACGTCCCTGGCAAGCAGCAACTCGAGCGCAATCTGGCGCGCGGGCGGCCCGGCACGTGACGGGTTCGTCCATTTTTCAATGCGTCATCAGGAGCAGTGCATGCATGATCTAGCGGGCAATCGAACGGGCCTGACCGGCTACGCGGCGCAGCACGTCGGCTTGTCGCTCGACCCCGCGACCCGTGTCGCAACCCTGACGCTCGACCGGCCCGAGCGCAAGAACCCGCTCACGTTCGCCGCCTACGCCGAGCTGCGCGACCTGTTTCGCGCGCTGGCATATGCCGATGACGTCAAGGCGGTCGTGCTCACCGGCGCGGGCGAGAATTTCTGTTCGGGCGGCGACGTCCACGAGATCATCGGACCGCTGACGCAACTGGACATGCCGGGCCTGCTGGCCTTCACGCGCATGACGGGCGACCTCGTGAAAGCGATGCGCGCCTGTCCGCAGCCGATCGTCGCGGCGGTGGATGGCGTGTGCGCCGGCGCCGGTGCAATCCTGGCGCTGGCCTCGGACATCCGCTACGCCACGGCGCGCAGCCGCACCGCCTTCCTGTTTGCGCGCGTGGGCCTGGCGGGCTGCGACATGGGCGCCTGTGCCTTGCTGCCGCGCGTGATCGGCCAGGGCCGCGCGGCCGAACTGCTCTACACCGGCCGCTCGATGGATGGTGAAGAGGGCGAGCGCTGGGGCTTCTTCAATCGCCTGTGCGCACCAGGCGAGGTACTCGCACAGGCGCAGGCGTTTGCCGCGCAGCTGGCGGCCGGCCCGACGTTCGCGCACGGCATGACCAAGAAGATGCTGCAGCAGGAATGGAATATGGGCGTGGACGAAGCCATCGAGGCCGAGGCGCAGGCGCAGGCCATCTGCATGATGACGCAGGATTTTCAGCGCGCCTACCAGGCGTTCGTGGGCAAACAGCGGCCGCAGTTCGAAGGCAATTGATGGAATACGGTTATCTCGACTGGCCATTTTTCGATGCGCAACACGGCGTGCTGGCGCGTGAACTCGACGCCTGGGCTGCGGCGAACCTGGCCGATGCGCACGGGGCCGATGTCGACGCCGTGTGCCGCGCACTCGTCGCGCGCCTGGGGCAGGGCGGCTGGCTGCGCCACGCCGTGGCCGGCGTCGGGCATGGCGGCGCGCACCCCGTCATCGACACCCGCGCCATTTGCCTGATCCGCGAAACGCTGGCGCGCCATGCCGGTCTGGCCGATTTTGCGTTTGCAATGCAGGGCCTGGGCAGTGGCGCGATCTCGCTGTTCGGCAGCGTCGAACAGCGCAGCAACTGGCTGCCGCGCGTGGCCGAGGGGAGCGCGATTGCTGCCTTCGCGCTGTCCGAACCTGCTGCGGGGTCCGACGTCGCGGCGCTGCAATGCGCGGCACGCCGCGACGGCGATGCCTGGGTGCTCGATGGCGAAAAAACCTGGATCTCGAATGGCGGCATCGCCGACTTTTACGTCGTATTCGCACGCACGGGCGAAGCGGCCGAGCGCAGTGCACGTGGCATCTCGGCCTTCATCGTCGATGCGGCCACACCGGGCCTCGAGGTCGCCGAGCGTATCGACGTGATCGCGCCGCATCCGCTGGCGCGCCTCTGCTTCGACGATTGCCGGGTGCCGGCCGCCTGCCTGATTGGCGGCGAGGGCGAGGGCTTCAAGGTGGCGATGGCCACCCTCGACGTCTTTCGCACGTCGGTGGCAGCAGCGGCGCTGGGCTTCGCGCGGCGCGCCATGGCCGAAGCGCTGGCGCATGCGCAGGCGCGTCCGATGTTCGGCAAGCTGCTGGCTGACTTCCAGCTCACGCAGGCCCGGCTTGCGCAGATGGCGCTCGAGATCGACGCCGCCGCGCTGCTGACCTACCGCGCGGCGTGGCTGCGCGACAGCGGCAAGCGCGTCACAAAAGAAGCGGCGATGGCCAAGCTGGCCGCGACCGAATCGGCGCAGCGCGTGATCGACAGTGCGGTGCAGCTGTTCGGCGGGCAGGGCGTGCAACGCGGTCAGGTCGTCGAAGGCCTGTACCGCGAGATCCGCGCCCTGCGCATTTACGAGGGAGCCAGTGAAGTGCAGCTCCTGATCATCGCGCGCGAACTGCTCGCGCCGCAACACTGAGGCCGGATGCCGGGAGACATGATGGAACTATTGCAACCGCCTGGCTGGCCGCGCCCGAAAGGCTACGCCAACGGCGTAGTCGCGCGCGGCCGGCAGGTGCATGTCAGCGGGATGGTCGGCTGGACGCCCGCGGGCCGGTTCGAGACGGACGACTTCGTCGGGCAGTCGCGCCAGGCGCTGGCCAATATCGTGGCCGTGCTGCGCGAAGCCGGCGCCGGCCCGGAACACATCGTGCGCATGACCTGGTATGTGCTCGACAAGCGCGAATATCTCGATGCCGGGCCGGCGCTGGGCGCGGCCTACCGCGAGGTCATCGGCCGCCATTATCCTGCCATGACGGCCGTGCAGGTGGCGGGCCTGATGGAAGACCGCGCGCGGGTAGAGATCGAGGTCACGGCCATTGTTGCGGATTAAGCGCTGCCCGGACGAACGAATGGCCCCGCTCGGGGGCCATTCATGGTCTTGCACCGCCGTGCCGATTACTGTTCGGCGCGGCGACGCGGGGGCCGGGACGGGTTAGCGGCGGCCTGCGCCACGCGAACCACCGCGTTCGATGAACGCTTTCATCTCCGCCAGGTCGTCATCCATCTGACGCTGTGGATCGACGCCCAGCATACGTGCCACGCCGTGGCCCAGCACGCCCGCAGGTGGGGCGTAGCTGATGCGCACCGTTGCGCGCGTGCCGCCATTGACCGACTCGAACGTGACGCTGCCGTCCTGTTCGATTTCCGAGCCCGGCTCGCTGCGCCACGACAGGCGATCCGGACGCGATTGCTCGGTCATGACCGCATTCCATGCGTATTCCATGCCGGCCGGCCCGCGCACGACCCAGTGCGAACGGCGGTGGCCGAGATCACGCACTTCGGTCACGTGCGACATGAAGCGCGGGAAGTTTTCCACGTCGGCCCAGGCATCGAACACTTCGCGTGGCGAGGCGTCGATGAAGACGCTGTTCTCGACTTCGACCCGGCTTGCGTCGCCGCGGTGACGCAGTGAATCGACCAGGTTGCGGCCGCGGTCGCTGCGCAGCAGCACTGCCAGCGCGCCCAGGCCCAGCAGGGCGACGGCCGGCGAACGGCGCGCCAGGCCGACGACGCTCAGCGCGCTCGTACCCAGCAGGGCCGAGTTGGTCAGCGTCGGACCGCGCGAGCCAAAGGCCTGCGTCAGGTGATCGGTCCATTCGCGTACCTGGTTGCCCACGGCGTTGGCGCGGGAACGGGCGCCGTTGCCGGCGCTGTGCGCAGCCTGCGCCAGGTTTTCACGGGCGATGTCGGCGCGTTCGCGTGCGCGCTCGGCAGCGTCATCGGCGTTGCTGCGCGCTTTGTCGGCAGCATGGTTGGCGCGGTCGCGCGCATCGTTGGCGACGTGGTGCGCGCGCGAGCGGACGTCGTCGGCGTAGTCGCGTGCATCGTCGGCAGCGCGGGCGGCGGTGCTGCGGGCCGAGTCGGCAGCGTGCGACACGCGGTCACGGGCGGTGTCGGCGGCATGCGATACGCGGTCACGGGCGTAGTCGGCGGCGTGCGAGGCGCGGTCGCGTGCATCGTACGACGCTTCGGCCAGGCGGCCGCGTGCGCGTTCGAGGCGGTCGCGCGTTTCGTGCGATGCCTCGGCCAGACGGTCACCGGCAGCGTGGGCGGCGCCGGCCAGGCGCGCGCCGGCGCGCAGGTAAACCGATTCGGCACGCTCGCGCGCCGAATCGAAGCGCTCGCCGGCAGTATGCAGCGCGTGTTCGAGTTTGTCGGCGCCGCGGTGACGCGCGTCGCGCAGCGCGCCCTTGGCGCGTGCACGGCGTTTCGGGCCGCGGTCGGGGTCAAAAGCATACATCAGCAGGGCGCCAGCCACTGCGGCGCCAATCCATTTACCTGCGTTGTTTCCCTGATCGTTCGATTCGTTCATGTCGACTCCTCTCGGTTAGTTGTACTGTATGTGCCGGACCTTGTCGCCTGCCGGGCAGCGCCGCGGCATGGCTGGCCCATCACTGGTCGGTTACTGTCGGTTCATCGTGCTTTCCAGCTTCGCTTCGCACACATAAAAAAACGCACCGCTTCGCAGTCATGCGTTGCAGTGCGTTCCGGCGAACCATCACGCAATTGGGGCAGCACCCGTTGCGCAGTTGATGGTCAGACGACGTGCTTTGTCACCCTGCTTTTTGCAAGGTCAGTAGCAGTACGCCGTTCTCGAGCTTTACCGATGCCACGACGTCAGCAACGCCGCCGGTTTGGTAAAGCCGCGCAGGTATCTGCGTGCATTGCGTTCAGCATACACCACGGTTTCGCGTTCCCGGCGTTCGTTTGCCGCATGGCAATTGACTTGAATCCAGCATTGGCGATGTGGGTCTGGTCCTTTCCAATGGGCGTGTTCACCGATGCCGGTGGCCTGCGCCGTGTGCGACGGGATTCTGGTACGGTGGTTGCCAATGAAACAAGGAGATATCATGAATAACCATATCGTTCGCATGCTGCCCAATTTTGAAGCGGCCGAGGCGGCCCGCAATGGCTTGCTGGCCGAAGGCTTCGACGGCGACGGCATCAACGTGAACGTCACAACCGACGAAGCCGGTCCTGCCGAAAGCAATTTCTATGTGGGTGACTCGCCCGCTGTCAAGGGCGGGACTGATTACGAGGACGTCTTCAAGCCCGCCGTTCGGGGCGATCTGTGCATGATGACGGTGACTGTTGCAGAAGCCTCGCAGCTTGAACGGGCTGCCGCCATCCTGGAATACCACGGCGGGATCGACGTCGATCCCGCCCACGGCGCGGCCAAGAGCACGTTCTAACGCCGGGTCGTGCCTGGAAGCCGGCCAGCGCCATGCACGGGTGTGCAGGCGCTGGCCGTGGCCCACGCTCAGCGGTGAGCGCGTGACGTCAAGGCAAGGCGGGGCGCCGTGCCCGGACGAAGCTGGCTTGCGCTCAGTTTGAACAAGCTCACTGCACCCGTCAGATTATGCGCCTGTGTGTGCAACGAGGCGGACGCCGATGCCGCTTCTTCGACCAGCGCTGCGTTTTGCTGCATCGTGCTGTCCATCTCGAGAATGGTGTCGTTGATCTGTTGCAGCTCTACCTGCTGCGCCTGCCCGGCATCCGCGATTTCCCCGATGATATCCGTCACGCGCTTGACGCTGGCAACGATGTCACCCATGGTGCTGCCGGCTTCGCCGACCAGTTTGCTGCCTGCCTCGACCTTTGCAACCGAATCGTCAATGAGCGTCTTGACGTCCTTGGCGGCTGCCGCCGAACGGTGGGCCAGGTTGCGTACTTCGGCGGCAACGACAGCAAAGCCACGACCTTGTTCACCCGCCCGCGCTGCTTCGACGGCAGCGTTCAGTGCCAGGATATTGGTCTGGAAAGCGATGCCATCAATGACACTGATGATGTCGACGATCTTGGTTGACGAGGCATTGATCGAGGCCATCGTCAGCACCACCTGTGAGACAATCGTGCCGCCGTGGGTCGCCACGTCGGACGCCGACAGCGCCAGCGTGTTGGCCTGGCGCGCGTACTCGCCGTTTTCGCGCACCGTGCTGGCCAGTGTTTCCATCGATGCCGTGGTCTTGTCGAGCGAAGCGACCTGCTGCTCGGTACGCGACGACAAATCCAGATTGCCCTGCGCGATTTGCGATGATGCGGCGGCGATCGCGTCAGTGCCCTGGCGTACTTCGCTCACCACGTTGGCAAGGCCTTCCTGCATTCTCGTCAGCGACGACATCAGTTGCGCGATCTCGTCCTTGCCTTCGATCGTGATGTGATGGGTCAGGTCGCCGCCGGCCACGGCGTCTGCGGCACTGACCGCCTGGCGGATCGAACGTGTGATATTACGCAGTACCAGCAACACAATCGTGCTGAGTACCACACCGCAAATCGCAAGGAAAACGACCGCGCGCCACAGGTCGCCAACGAAAGCGTCATGCAGGTCATCCATGTAGAGACCCGTCATGAAGGTCCAGTCCCACGGTTTGTAGGTGAGCACATACGCGCCTTTCGGGAACACCTGCTGCTGGTCCGGGTGGCCTGGCTTGGGCCAGACGTATTCTACCCAGCCTTCTCCGCCAGCTTTGGCAATGGCCGCCACGTCACGGTACAAGTAGGTGCCATTGGTATCCTTGAAGTCGCTGAGGTCCTTGCCGATCAGCTCCGCCTTGACCGGGTGCATCAGCATTTTCGGGGCTGAATCGACGACCGTGTAATAGCCATCCTTCCCGTAACGCATGGACTTGAGGCGTTTCAGGGCTTGCTGCTGCGCTTCTGCAACGGTCATCGACCCGGCTGATGCCAGTTGTGCGTATTCCTTGACAGTAGACATGCCGACATCGGTCGCAAATTTGAGCGCAATTTTACGTTCCTCAAGTCGCTGGGCGTTACTTTCGTAGACATGGAGAATCGCCATCACTGACAGGCATAACCAGCTCAGAACGAGTGGCAGGTAAAGTTTGGTGCGGAAGCTGAGTTTCATCGTTTGTTGACGTTTTCTGCGGACGGAAAAGGGAGCCCGGGCGGTGTGGCGAGCGGGCGGGGTTTTACAAGATGGGAAAATCGCGAACATCGCCGGGTGGGTGTCAACAACCGGCTCCGATCTTGGCGACAGGGCATGGGGCGTGCGGGCCCGTGCTGTGCATGGGTATTTATGCAAGCATTGTATCCGCAGAGAAACTTATTGAACAACGCGATTCACGCTTTCCGCATGATCGATTGATGACTTGACATGTTTGTTGCAGTTAACAGACAGCAGTCGTCCGTCACCCCGACTGCGTCTGACCGTGCAGTTTTCCGGAAACGCCGGAAAGCGGCTTCAGCCGGGGCTGAAGCCGTCGTGCATCACCCGAGCTGGCGGGCGTGGAAACGCAGATGGTCTTCGACGAACGTCGAGATGAAATAGTAGCCGTGGTCGTAGCCCGGCTGGCGGCGCAGCGTGAGCGGCTGGCCGATACGGGCGCAGGCGCCTTCAAAGGCTTCGGGCCGTAACTGCTCGGGCAGGAACTTGTCAGCCAGGCCCTGGTCAATCAGGATGCCGTCAGGGAAGGGCGCCGTTTCTTGCTGCGCCATCAGCGCGCTGGCGTCATATTGTTGCCAGGTGCTTTCATCCGGGCCCAGGTAGCCGCCAAAGGCTTTGACGCCCCATGGGCAACGGCTTGGCGCGGCGATGGGCGCAAACGCCGATACCGAGCGGAACAGCTCAGGGTGGCGCAGCGCCATGACGAGCGCGCCATGGCCGCCCATCGAATGGCCGAAGATGCCCACGCGCGCCGGATCGGCCGGCAGCAGATCGAGCACCAGCGCGTGCAGTTCGAGCAGGTAGCTGTGCATGCGGTAATGGGCCGACCATGGCGCTTCGGTCGCGTCCAGGTAAAAGCCGGCGCCGACGCCGAAGTCCCAGCTGTCGGCCTCGCCCGGCACGTTGGCGCCGCGCGGGCTGGTATCGGGCGCCACCAGGATGATGCCCAGTTCGCTTGCCACGCGCTGTGCACCCGCCTTGGTCATGAACGTTTCGTCGGTACAGGTCAGGCCGGCCAGGTAGAACAGCACCGGCAGCTTCTTGCCGCTGGCATCGGGCGGCAGGTACACGGAAAACTTCATCGGCAAGCCGATGGCGCTGGAGTCGTGCTGGTAGAAACGCTGCTCGCCGCCGAAGCAGGCATGTTGGTTCAGGAGTTCGGACATCGTCATGTGGGGGACAGTGAAAGATGCGGCCA
>Ga0308158_10000893_pt1 | contig 37437 bp, 32 predicted proteins | sample PhyBR2_FD_201038 | JGI IMG/M metagenome (GOLD analysis project Ga0308158, IMG submission 201038) | Phyllosphere microbial communities from UC Gill Tract Community Farm, Albany, California, United States - DLSLB.R2 | ecosystem: Host-associated > Plants > Phyllosphere > Unclassified | place: USA... | reverse complement strand
CGAGGGTGCGGCACCCGGCCGCCGTCGCCGGCATCACCGCGGCCGAAGAGCCGCGGAGCTGGGACTATGATCCGACCATCACCCTCGAGCGCGAGATTCGCGATCACAAGGGGCAGCTGATCGCGGCCGCGGGCCAGCGGATCAACCCGCTCGATTTCGTCTCGATGCGCCAGAGCCTCGTCTTCGTGGACGGCGACGACGACGCGCAGGTCGACTGGGCCACGAAGCGGTACACAGAGCTCAACGCGAAGATCATCTTCGTCAGCGGCTCACCGATCGAGTCCATGACCTCGCGTAAGCGCCGGTTCTTCTTCGACCAGGAGGGCCGCCTGACGGGCAAGTTCGGCATCCGCCACACGCCGGCGGTCGTCGTCCAGGCGGGCAAGCTACTGCACGTCTCAGAGACCGTCTTCAAGCCGGGAGCGAAGAGCTGATGCCTTTGTGGCTGGACCTCCTCCGGACGCCCATGGCTGCGCCGGAAACGCCCGCGCTTCGCCGGATGCGACGCACCTGGCAAGGCCTGTGCCTATCGGTCGCACTGGTCGTTGCCTTCTTTACGCAAATCCACACGGCAATCGGCCGCGGTGCTCCATGCTTCGTGGCCGCGCTGCTCGTCGGCGCGTGCCTCTACACCTGGCTCTATGTTCGCCGGAAGAACGCAGCGGACAGCGCGTTCCTCGAGCGGGCAGGGGAGCCGGGCTGATGCGCTGGCTGCGTGCCCTCGTGGGCGTCCTGGGTCTGCTCCTCGTGACGGTCGCGTTGACGCCTCGCGCGGAGGCGGCGCCGACTTGCACAGGCAAGTTCGTGAACCCGATCACTGACGTCTGCTGGAGCTGCCTGTTCCCCCTGTCGATCGGCGGCGCAAAGATATGGCCGGGGAACCGCCCAGACCCGAAGAACCCGGCCTCCCCGATCTGCGCGTGCGCCGACCCGCTGCCGCGCATCGGCATCTCGGTCGGCTTCTGGGAGCCGGCGCGCCTCGCGGACGTAACGATGAAGCCGTGGTGCTTCTCGAACCTGGGCGGCATGCGGATCGCCCCGGGGTTCGACATCGGTCAAGGCTATCTCGCCGGGCCATCGATGGTCGGGGGGCGCTCACAGAGCACGGCCAAGTGGCACATCCATTGGTATGTCTACCCGCTCCTCTACTGGTTGGAGATCCTGACCGACTTCGTCTGCTTCGAGCAGGCTTCCTTCGACATCGCCTACATGACGGAGGTCGACCCCCTCTGGCAGGATGACTCGCTCACCGCGATCATCAATCCGGAAGCGATCGTCTTCGCCAACCCCATCGCGCAAGCGGCGTGCGCCGGCGACTGCATCGCCGCGACGGCGAACCTGCCGCTGGACTCGCTGTTCTGGTGCGCGGGCTGTCAGGGGCCGATGTACCCGCTGAACGGCAACGTCCCGGCGTCCATCGGTCACGTCCAGTCGTCGCGGCTCGCCCTCTCGCGGTTCGCCTACAAGATGCACCGCGAGGGTCTCGCATGGGGGACGATGGGCTCGGAGGGGCTCTGCAAGAAGTACCTCATGCCGATCATGCGGAAGCAGCAATACCGCTTCCAGATGGTCAACCCGATCCCGACGGTCAGTGGGCGGTTCGCCTGCTCCGCGATCGGCGCGTCGACGATGCCTCCCGAGGCCGGTCGCGCCTTCCCGGCCGGTGGCGAGGACATGGGTTACCTCGTCTGGCGTAAGCGCAACTGCTGCGTGTTGTAAGGAGAGAAGCATGCGCCTTATGACCTTGGGCATCACAGCGCTTCTCGGCACCGCGGGTATGTCTGCGATCCTCGCGCAGACCGTCGACGGGATGGACGTCCAAGCCGTGAAGAAGCGGGCGGCGGACCTGCAGGCGGAGGCGCAGGCCTTCGTCGACCAGGTGAAGGACCGCGGCGACGAGTTCCGCGAGCAGGCAACCGTCGTCCGCAAATCGGGCATGGATAACTTGCAGCAGGTCGCGGCGATCGACTCTCCGAAGGGACCTGACGGCAAGATCGACTTCGACGAGCTGGTGCAGGGCGCGGCGTCGAACGCCAACACGCCGGGTGGGGACGCCCCGCAGTTCATGGTTTTCGCCAGCCTCTCCATGCCGCCGGCGTCGCTCAAGCAGCTGATCGCAGATACGGCGAGGGCAGGGGGCGTGGTCGTCTTCCGCGGCTTCCCGAACAACTCGGCCAAGGAGTTCGTCAACCGCCTCGGCCAGGTGGTCCAGAAGGACGACATGCCGAACATCGGCATCGACCCCCGGCTGTTCCGCGCCTTCAACGTTCAGGCCGTGCCGACTTATGTGGCTGTGTCGTCCACGTTCGACCTGTGCGCGGGCTTCCACTGCCAGACCAAGGTTCCTCCCTACGATCGGATCGAGGGCAACGTCACCGTCGACTATGCGCTCAGCACCTTCGCGGGTGCGAACGGGCCGGGTGCACTGATCGCCTCGGTGGCGCTCGGCAATCTCGCGCGGAGCCGCCAGCAGTGAAGCTCCGCCCGCTCCTCAACACGCTACTCGGCATCTGCCTGGTCGTCGGCCCCGCGGCCGCGCAGCAGATGACGCTCGAGCAGGCGCGCGAGGAGGGGAAGACGCTCGGCAACGCCAAGCGGCAGGACGGAAGCCTGGTCCCGACCACCGACGCCCAGGCGAGCGCGGTGCCGGGCTATACCGGGACCGACCAGCCGCAGAGCACCTACTTCGACGATCCGGATGCGCTCGTCGCGGCCGGCACGGCGCAGCGGTCGACCAATGACGCCTACCGAACCGCCACGGACCAGGGCCGCACGCGCGCGACGTTCAGCAACTCCGAGATTCTCGCGACGACCAGTCGCGCGACCGCGGTCGAGAACGATCCAGAGGCCTACCTGCAGGGCGAAAGCATCGGCTCCGAGAGCGGGCAGTGCCAGCCGCTGCCGCCCGGCTCGGGGACGAACGGCTACTACGAGGCAACGTGCAACCAGGGCACCAAGGTCACGGAGGAACCGCGGTCCTGCAGCATCCGCATGGTCCCCCAGATCGTGAACACGGAGCGCTGGTTCTACTACGGGGCACCCGACGCGAACGAGGGCAACGGGTTCGCGCGAAACTCGGCGATGCAGGCTAAGGTCGCTGCTGGCATCTGCCGGGTGGAGCCCGTCACGCGCCACCTCTGCGACGCCCAGATTGAACTTGGGGCGGGCGGTGACGACGTCGAGGGCTACCGACGCTATTGCAAGCGGCTGTCGTCGATGAACCGCGGTGTCGCGCAGCTCTATTCATGCTCCCCTGAGATCCCGGGGGGAGAAATCGCCGCCCACGTCAACTACCGAACAGGCACCACGTATCTCAAGAAGCAGGGGGAAACCTCCGTCACGGTTACGCGCGAGGAGAGCGGCTGCTCCGCCCTTGCCGCCGACAGCATGTGTACCCAGACGTCCAGCGAGGATGTATGCGTCGAAGGGCCTGAGACGCGGCTGTTCGATGGCGTGTCGGTTACGCAGGCCTGCTGGGCGTGGAAGCGGGACTACTCCTGCCACGTGTTCACCGCGGGCAACGACTGCGGCGATCTCGAGGGCAGCCGCCAATGCACCTTCCTTCGCGACGAGTGCCTCGACGATCCGCAGCGCGGGCCGTGCAAGGTCACGGAGAAGGTCTATAAGTGCCCGATCCCGGATAGCGCCAACCCTGGCGACAAGCAGTATATCTGCGGCGACGACGTCTACTGCATCAACGGTGATTGCGAGCCCATCGTCCGCGAGGCTTCGACCGAGTTCAAGGATGCGCTGGTGGCGCTTCACTCGATCGATCAGGCCGGCAAGGAATTCGACCCCAACAACCTGACGGTCTTCTCCGGTGAGCGGAGTACCTGCCACAAGCCGGTATTCGGTCTCGTCAACTGCTGCGCGGGGAAGACCTCCGGCCTGCTGACGGCCGCGGCCGGCGGCGCCGCGCTCGCCGGCGGACCGGTGGCGATCGCAGCGCTAGCGACCCCTTTCCTGTCGGTCTTCATGTGTTCGCAAAAAGAGATGATGCTCGACATCAAGGATCGCATGGGGTTCTGCCACAAGGTCGGCACGTATTGCAGTGACAGCTTCCTCGGCGTCTGCACCTCCAAGTCGACCGCCTATTGCTGCTTTGAGAGCAAGCTCAGCCGCATCCTTCAGGAGCAGGGCCGCCCCCAGATCAACAAACCGTGGGGTCCTCCCAAGAAGGAGCAGTGCAAGGGCTTCACGATCGACGAGTTCGCCCGGCTGGACCTGTCCACGATGGATTTCACCGAAGTCTACGCCGAGTTCATCGACGCTGCGAAGCTGCCGGACGAGGTCCAGACGATGACCGAGATCCAGCAGAAGATCCAGAACTACTACGACCTGCACGGGGGTCAGCCATGATCGGGGGGGCGAAGCGATCAATATGACGGCTGTGGCGAATGACCTTGTCTCCGCCGGCCCTCCAGCCTGCGACTGGTCGATGACGGTGTTCGAGCTCGCCATCTTCATGTGCGTGTTCCGGGCCAGTCGTCCGCCGCGGGTGGAAGAGATCTGCCACATGATCGGGGCGTGGTTCGAGTGTGTCGTCGACCCGCCGGCCGCGTCGGCGCCGATCGAGAACATGCTCGCGAACCGCTGGGTATCAGAGAACGGCCGGTGCTTCCGGGCGACCGAGGAAGGCCGTCGAGCGGCCCGCCCGCTGATGAACGGCATGATCCGGCTGCTCGATCAGGGGACGCGCCTGATCGACGTCGCCCTGATGATGTCGGTGCTGCGCTTGTCGAAAGGAGAGCTGGATAATGGCGTTCGTGATCGTTGAGCCCGTGATCGTCGCCGCGCTGCTCGCCACCGCGGCCCCGGCGCCGAACTCGCCGGCCGCACGGCCGGCCGCCGTCCCAAACTGCGGTGCCGGCCAAGCCTCCACCGCCGGTTTCGACTGCTGCCTCCACCTCGCGAGGTGGAGCGCGCCGGCCTCCACAACCCCCACCACTCCCGCGCCATCGTCGTCTGACGTCGCGGCCGATCAGAAGGAAGGACGATAACCATGTCGAGGATGGCGAAGCTGGCGATGCTCCTGCTGACGGTCGCATCGATTGCGACACCGTCGCTTGCTCAGGAGGCGCAGGACCGGGATGAGAGCGTCGAGGCGACGGGTCGCGGGGACGACTTCTATTGCGGGCAGCGCAAGCTAGGTCAGTGGTTCTATTGCACTCGGCCTAAGCCGGCCCAGACGAAGGCACAGCCCCAGGTGCCCGAGAAGAGCGCGGCCGAGCGCCTCGCGGCGATCACGCACCAGCTCGATGAGCTCAAGGCCAAGGCGATCCTCGACCCGTCCGAGGAGAACGTCATTTCCTATGTGCGATTTCAGCGCGAGCAGCTCGACCGCGCGTCGACCTTCTCCGATACCTGGCAGCGGGCGCTCTGGCAGAACCCGGACATCGACTACACGCTGCAGCGGCCGGTCAACACGGTCGCGAAGCGCGCGTGGCTCGACAACCGCAAGGCCGACCGCGACCAAGTCCTGACGAGCCTTAGCCAGCGCTACGGCCTGTTCTACTTCTACGCGCAGAGCTGCGGCGCATGCGAGATTTTCGCCCCCATCCTGCGGTCCGTCGCCGACAGCCACCGCATGGCGGTCATGGCGGTCTCGATGGATGGCGGCCCCAGCCGCGACTTCCCGAACTATGTGGTCGACTCCGGGCAGCGCGCCCGGATGGGTGTTTCCGGCAACGAGACGCCGGCGCTCGTGCTCTTCGACACCGCGACAAAGCGAACCATCCCGGTCGGCTACGGCATCTTGAGTGCGGATGAGATCATGGATCGCATCTTCATGCTCACCAACACCAAGGTCGGGAGCGACTACTGATGTCCAATCATCGCCAACATGGGCGCCTTCAGAGGATCGCCCAGCGTGCAGGCACTGCCCTGACGATGGTCGCGGCTATGCATTTCGCACTGATCGGTGTCGCTCGTGCCGACGTCGCCTCGGAGATGAACGGCTTCTTCAACGACGCGGGCGGTGCGGCGAATGTGACCGGCCCCACCGCCTTTCAGGGGCAGTCGGCGGGCTATTATTCCCTCGGCAACGTGTGGACTCGCTTCCCGCAGAAGAGCGTGTCGCCGTTCAACCTTCAGCTTCCCAGCGCGCGTGCGGGCTGCGGCGGAATCGACCTCTTCTCGGGCTCGTTCAGCTTCATCAACGCGAGCGAGATCGTGGCGATGCTGAAGGCGACCGCCAACAACGCGCTCGGGTTCGCATTCAAGCTGGCGATCGACAGCGTCTCGCCCGAGATCGGCAAGGTCATGGACGAGTTCAGCCAGAAGGCTCAGCTCCTCAACCAGATGAACATTTCCAGCTGCGAGACCGCGCAGGCGCTGGTGGGCGGTATCTGGCCCCAGATGGAGACGACGCGCTCGACCATCTGCGAGGCGGTTGGCAACAGCCAAGGCGTGTTCTCCGACTGGGCGGCTTCGCGGCAGGGCTGCAACAACGGCGGCCAGCGTGAAGGTACGCTCGCCGGCAACACGGATCCGCACATGAAGGACCAGATCGTCGGCGACCCCCATAATTATACGTGGGAGGCGTTGAAGAGGTCCTCGAAATTTGGTGCGTTCGACCAGGCCTTCTCCGAATATGTGATGACGTTGGTCGGCACGATCGTCACCACGCCCCCGACCGGCAGCGATCAGGGACCGAAGGTCGTGATCTACGGTCCTGCCGAAGAGGCGGTCGTCACGGCGCTGTTGGACGGCACTGCGGGCGCGCCTCAAGTGAAGATTCTGAAGTGCAACAACGATCTTTGCACGGACGTGTCTGACCAGACGCTGAGCGTGCCCGAGGCGAGCGCGCTTCGGCCGCGGATCGCGACGATGATCAAGAGCATGAGCTCGAAGATCCGCAGCGACACTGCGCTCGACGCGGCCGAAAAGCAGCTTCTGAACATGGCCACCGTACCGATCTACAAGATTCTCGCGGTGCAGGCTTATGCCCACTATGCGTTGACCGACGGCGAGATTCAGACGCTCTCCGAGATCGTCGCGGTCGACCTTCTCAACGCCATGCTCGACAACATGCTCGACCGCGTCGAGCAGGCGAAAGTCTTCTACCAGACGGCAGACCAGGAAACTGCCGGGCAGTGGCGACAGCAGATCGCCGCCACGCGCGCCAAATTTGCCCAGCGCGACGTCAAGCTCAGCAACAAGCTTCAGGTGACGATGCAGATCATCAACCGGAGCATCATGCTGGAATCAACCCTGCAGAACAGCATGACGCCGGGCATGTCCTCGGCGCTGAACTTCTCGCGGGGGCTGAACGCGCAGGGCCTGCTCTAAGGCGGCGAAGGGGAGGGTTGCGACGTGCTCGAGGTCTTCACCGTCGGCGGGGGCGAGTATCTCGTCAACACCTTCAATGCCGTGGCAGCGTGGGCAGGAGGAGGGGGCTACAAGTCTCTGATCCGGGTCGTGATGGTGATGGGCCTGATCTACTCGCTGCTTGTCGTCGCCTTCACTCTCAACTTCCGCGCTTGGATGAACTGGTTTCTGCAGGCGACGGGGATTTACCTGTGCCTCATGGTGCCGACGATCGACGTGAAGGTCACGGATCGCATCAATCCGAGCCTCGCGCCGGCGACTGTCGCCAACGTGCCTCTCGGGCTGGGTGTCCTCGCCAGCTTCACCACCCAAATCGGTGACTGGCTGACGCGGACGGCCGAGACCGTCTTCGTCATGCCAGGCGAGCTCAACTACACCACCAACGGCATGGTCTACGGCGCGCGACTGTTCGACGCGACCCGTAACTTCGTCATCCGCGATGCCGAGTTCTCGACCAATCTCGAGAGTCATTTTAAGAACTGCCTCTTCGGCGACGTCATGCTCTATCAGAAGTCGCTCACCAACCTGGCGAAGGCGACCGACCTGTGGGCCGCGATTGGACCGGGATCAGAGGCGCGGTCGCAGGAGTGGTTGGAGCGCCAGGGTGATGGCACGGTCCAGAACTTCATCGTCACCTGCCGGCAGGCTTATGACACGCTCAACGGACAGTGGGCAGGGATGATCGAAGCCAGTGCCGAGCCGTGGGCCAAGGAGGTCTATCCCAAGCTCAGCAACGCTGTCGCTGCCGCCAAGCTGAAGCACGACGTGCCGATCATCAACTCGGCCTTCACCGGATCGGGGAACGACTTCACCGGCGTCATGCGCCAGAACACTGCGATCAACGCGTTCATGCAGGCGCGCAACTCGATGGCCGGTGGGAGCGGGGCAGCGTCGATAGATACGTTCGCGCAGACCCGGGCGGACATTCAGGCGCGAAATACCTACAACTCCATTGCGCAGCAGGCGATGGCGTGGGTCCCAATCCTCAACATCGTGCTTACGGTCGTCTTTTTTGCAATGTTCCCCGTCATCTTTCCGCTGTTCCTGCTCCCCCAGACCGGGCTGAACACGCTGAAGGGCTACGCCGTCGGGTTCTTCTACCTCGCTTCCTGGGGGCCGCTGTATGTGATCCTGCATATGATCTGCATGACGCGGGCCGAAGGCGCTTCGAATGGCGTGGCGGCAGGCGGAATGTCGCTTGGGAGCTACGCCGGCATCGGCGCGGTGAATGGCGAGACCGCGACGATCGCCGGCTTCATGCTGATGAGTATCCCGTTTCTCTCTGCGGGCTTGGCCCGCGGCGCGATGTCGATCGCCGGGCAGGCGACGTCGATGCTGGCCCCGGCACAGAACGCAGCGGAAGCAGCCGCTCTTGAGCAAACGACGGGCAATTACTCGTACGGCAATGTCAGCTGGGCGAACTCGACCTCGAACATGCGGCAGGCGGATCAGTGGTCGACCGCTCCCAGCTTCATGGGCGGCGCGGCGAGCGTCGGGTGGCGCCAGGATAATGGCGCGCTCATCAACAGCTTCGGCAACGGCCAGGAGGTGTTCGATACAGGTGGTGCCATCTCGCGGCTTTCGTTCACCCCAACAGCCACGACTGGCACGGTGGCGGAATGGCGGCAGATGGCCAGTGAGGCGCACCGCCAATCGCAGGCTTATGACAACGCAGCGCAGGAGATGCTCACCTGGACCAAAACCGACCGCAGCGCGTACGGCACGTCGAGCGAACGCTCGTCGGGTTGGGATTCAAGCAGTGGTCGCGCGGCCAACACATCGATCGAGCAATTCGACCGTACGACTGGCAGCAGCTCGCAGGGTTTGGAGGATCGGTCTTCGACCGGCCAAAGCTTGACGGTGTCGAACGGGCACGATCGGTCGGCGGGCACTCTCAACCAAGTGACTGGATCGTTGTCGGCAGGAACCGGCGGTTCAGGCTCAACCAGCGGCGGTGGCCGAAGCGGGATCGGCAGGGTGCTTTCTCGCCTCCCTGGCGTGAGCGGCGGTATCTCGGCGCAGGGTCAGCAGAACGACTTCCTACGCCATGGCACCTCAGACACGCGTTCGTCGGACAACTCGAGTACGGCCAGCAGTGGAGTGCGTGACGAGCACGCCAATGGTTCGGGTGCGACGTCGTCGGACGGCACCTACGAACGCTCGGGCGTGTTCAGCCGCGCATCCACTTCCTCCAGTTCGTCGCTGACGCACGAGCAGGCACTCGCGCGGGCCCGATCCTATACCGAAACCGCGCGGAAGCTCGAAGAGTTGTCACAGCAACTGTCCCGCGACGCTAGCTATGCCGAAACGCACGGCATGCAGCTGAGCGAGAACATGAGCCAGGACCTCGCGCAATGGTATCGCACGCAGCAGGCCTCCAATCCGGGGCTCGATGCTCCTGAGCTCTGGGCTACCGACCTAAGCGACCATCAGCGCGCCGTGCGGCAGGAGATGGTGACGCGCTGGATGCGCGAGAAGCAGGATGACATTCGCGGGGAGATTGCCGGCAAGCTGCGCGAGCCAGACCTGGTGCAGGTCGACAAGCTGGGCATCGATAGCGCAGCGGATGTCGCCGGTTCGTACCGTCCGCATGGCGTGTCCGGTATCCCTTCTGCCCCGATAGGAGGTGACCCTCGGGCGGCTAAGGCGGCGATCGAGACTGGAGCAGCAAAGCTCGACGATGATCGAACAGCGGCTCAGGTGGTTCGTGCGGGCTCGGTGCAAGGATCTCTAGGCGTGCAGCAGGAAGTCCACCGCGACCACAATCGCGGCTTCTTCAACGATCCGAAGCTGCGGGAGTGACGGCCGGCCTATAGAAGGAAGAATAGGTAGCCGACGAAGCAGGCCATTAGCGCATACGCGACCAAGTAAGCCGCCGCGCTCGCTTTGCTAACGTTGCCATCGGCGTCGGTTATTGGCCTCTGCGGTTCGACGCCGTCTTCTACAAGGAGCATCACTGGACCGCCAGGATTGTCCTTAGTCGCCGCGAATGTCGCAGTATCGAGCGTCAGCATAAGACCCTCCCAACCTGTTCAACATACAGGGTTCGAGGTTTGTTCACAAGCCACTCGGCATGCGGTCAAATGACAAGAAGCCCGATTGGCTTCTCGTAAATGCTCCCGATGCCTGTAAGTTCGTTACCGCAGCGAGCGTGTGACGTCCATCATCAGCCTGCGTACGGTTTCGAAGCTCGTCGGGTCTGTGCAATAGTCGATCGGCCGTCTTCCCTGCCATCTTGGCTGGCCGCTGTATAGGAAGGTATGGGCATGGTCGGGCTTAGCACTCTCCCGACCGATCCGTCGCAGACGGTCGCGCAACTCCGCCGTTCGTAGAGCGTCCGCCCGTCTATCCATCGCGCTCCTGAGATGCTGGAGCGCGCGGCTCAGGCCGGCATCGTCGCGCTCGGCGAGCGCCAAGGGCGTCTGCTCGTTCTCGTTCGCGATCGGAGCAGCCAGCCATTCGGCCGCATCGCCGGAGAGGCCGTCCGTCGCCCGCCATCGAAGATCGGCGACCCGGCTCGCAGCGGCCTGACGTTCGGCAGCCGCCGCGCGCTCGGCCGCTTCCACCTCGCGTGCACGCTTTTCCTCGGCTGCGCGCTCGGCGGCGATCCGCCGGCGGTCGAGCTCGCGCCGCATGGCTCCTCCGACGGGCAAGCCGAGCGAGTCGTCTTGCGCTTTGCCAGCGCCCGAGAGCATCGTCTTCAACGCTTCGGCGGCGCTCACCAGCGCATCGCCTTCGCGATCTCGAACGATCGCATCTGTGGGCGAGAGCCCGTTTAGGCGTAGCGGCCGGGTCAGCCAGTCCGCCAGCACGAAGCCCTTTCGCTCGGCGTCCGGCAGCGAGCCGACGATCTGCTGCACGATCTTGGTCAGCTGCGCACGCCGGTCGACCCGGCGGCGCGCCGCCACTTGCCGCTCGCCAACTGCTTCGTTCGTCGACTCCGTCACGGTCCAGCGACGGTTGCGCCCCGCCACGATCAGGCCTTCTGACGCCAGATAATCGAGGTAGCTGCTGGCTACATCATAAGGCCGGATGAAGCCGGGTACCCGCACGGCCAAGGCTTCTGCCTCTTCCTTGCCAGCAGGAATGCCTCGCTTGATCAGAGGGTCGAGCGGACCTTTGCGGAACAGCTCGAGCGGGTGCACACCCGATTGTCCCCATGCGTAGGGGTGCTGCTCCAGCTGCTTGAGGATTACGGTAACGAGGATCGCGCCCTGCCAGATGTCGCGGGGTACGGCGAAGCAGTCCTCGCCGGCAATCGTGCGATTGGCGAACTCTACGAGCCCAGCTTCGCGCAGCGCGGCGACATGGGGGTTCGTCGCTCGCGAGCGAACGGGCTCGGCGAGTGCGCGGCGCAGGCGCTCGGCCGCCTGATCCAGCTCGCGTTCTTTTCGCAATCGGATGCGCTCAGCCGCCTCGGCTGCGAGCCGAGCCTTCTCGGCCTGCTGTGCTTCCCACCGCTCGCGCGCTCGGGTCAGGCGCTTATTATGCAGCCACCATCGCGGTGCGCTCCGGCAGATCGCCTCCGTCACCTGGTCCAGGTCGGCGCTGCGTGCTAGGCGAGAGAGGTCGATCTCGACCGCTGACAGCCCGGTCCGCGCAATCCGCTCCTGCTTCTCAAGGTCGGTCTCATGGGTGACAAGGACCTCGACCAGCAAGCGCCGCTCGCCGCGGTGGAGGACAACATCCGGCTGAAATCCGGGGAAGGGCACTTCGATCTCGGCTCTGTCGAATTCGAAGATGCCCCCCGGGCTCTCGACGATCCGATCATCACCCTCGCCATAGTCGATCACCGGCAAGGTCAGCCTGAGCTCACGATCCAGGATCTGTTTCGCAAGCTTATGCAGCGCGGTCTCGAACGCTCCGGCGCATGGTGCCGACGCGTGATGTTGAAAGTGATGCTCCTTCCGGTCGCCTTTGTGCGCAACCAGCCGGCCGCCGCAGCCAGGACAGACGCACGCGCAAGCGAGGCCGCGGTCGACGGCGCTGATATGGACGATCGTACCGTCGGCCTTTTGACCGAATGGCAGCAGCACGTCAGCGTCGCTGGCGCGAGCCGGTCGACATGGGCGGGACCGCGGCCGCGTCGGCACCGCCGATCGGCTCACCGCCGCCTCAAAGGAAGCGTTCGCCGGCATGGTCGCTGAACAGCTCGTGGTTGCGGACATAATCCGAGAGCACCTCGAGCGAGCGGTGCCGGCTCTGCTCGCGCATCTTGAAGATGTTGGCGCCGCGTCGAGCTGCCTCGGTCAGGAAACCTGCTCGGAGCGAATGGCCGGCGACCTGGTCAGGATCGTAGCCTGCCGCCTCGGCCCGCGCCTTAACGACCAGCGCCACGCCGCGGTCGCTCATCGGCTTGGCCGTGATCCGCCCCTGCGGCGTCAGCTTCCGGAACACCGGCCCGTCGCTGAACCCGGCGAGCGTCACCCAATCGAGCAGCAGCTGCTTCGGCTTGATCCGCGAACCTTCGGGGATTGCGATCTCGACGCCTTCGCCCTCCTGGTCGGTCTTAGACCTGCCAATCAGGATGCGGATGCCCTCGGGCACCATGGCAACATCGTCGAGCTGGAGCGCCACGAGTTCGGAGCGCCGGAATGCGCCGGCCATGCCGATCGCCAGCAGGGCGCGATCACGCACAGCGCGCGGCTCGTCGCCCTCGATCGAATGGAGCATGTCTCGTAGCATGTCGGCGTCGGCGGCGCGCTTGCGCGTCTTCCGCACCCCATGCGTGCGGCGGATGCCGGCGAGCACGTCCCGGATCGCCTGCGCGCCGACGCTCTGCTGCGGCGGGTTGTGGCCATGACCCTTGTGGACGTAGCCGATCGCCGCAAGCCGCCGCCCGATCGTCGACGCCTTGATCCCGGCCTCCGCCTCGCTGGCGAGAAAGGTCGCGACCGCCGCCGGCGTGGCCGGCAATGGCTTGAGGCCGCGCGCATCGCACCAAGCCGTGAAGATCGCCCAGTCGGACAGGTAGGCGCGGCGGGTCGATGCCGAGCGCGACGCCGCCGCATAATCGCGTGCGGCTTCAAGGTCCGCCTCGAGTAATGCCGGCAACAGCGGCGCCTCGACGGGAACCGGCAGACCCGCCACCTCCGCGCCTGACGCCAGTGCACGCGCCTGGCCCTCGTTATCCCCGTTCATCATTGTCTCGGACCATAGCCCGGGCCCATTTCCGCGCCTACATGTTTCTTCCGAGAATGGCGGTTATCGGAAGAAACTGATGACGCGAGGGGCCGTGACACGTTGTGCATTGCTTGTCGCGTTCCGATATCTGTGGCACGTTCTAGACTATAGGACAGCATATTGCCGGGGGTGCATTCGTGACGGTTCAGGTATCAGTAACTGCCACCGGCCGCATGAGCATACCTGCGGACATTCGGAAGCGATTAGGGCTGACCGGCGGTGGCGCGGTCTATCTCGACGAAACCGAAGACGGTGTCGTGCTTCGCACAGCCGCGCAGGCCGTGGCCCGCGCGCAGGCTCTGGCCAAACGGTACACGGGCAGCAACCCCGACGCCTCCGTCGACGCTTTCCTAGCACGACGTCGCGATGAGAGCGGCGAATGAGCGTTGTCCTCGACGCCTCGGCGCTGATCGCGATGCTCAAAGGCGAGAAAGGCGCCGCGAAGGTTGCGGCCGCGATTGCCGGGGCGCGAGTGAGCAGCATCAACTATGCCGAGGTGGTTAGCCATTTCACTCATGCCGGCATGCCTGTCCTTGAGGTCGACGCGATGCTTCAGCCGCTGCCGATGGACGTGGTCGCGGCCGACCGGGCGTTGGCGACGCTCGCCGGACGGCTACGGAGCGTCACCGCGGACGCAGGGCTGAGCCTGGGCGATCGGTTCTGCCTCGCGCTCGCCCAGCGCGAGGGGCTGCCGGCGTGGACGAGCGACCAGAGCTGGAAGACGATCGCCGAAGCGACCGGGGTCAAGGTGGTGGCGATCCGCTGATGTCTTCGTGCTTTCGAGTAGGATATCAAGGAACCCGGCGTGCAGGAATTGATCGAACAGCCGGCGCGCTATCTCGCGACCGTCGAGGAGATGCTGATCGCCGAGCGCATGACGCAGGCGGCCGACGTCGTGCGCGCCGCCACCCCGCGGATCGAGCGCACCGGCTACGACAACTGGAACGGAGGCACCGAGCAGTGGACGGTGTTCCTCTCGATCGATCCGTCCGACTATGCGCTGCTGGGCGGGGCGAAAGACGGGGTCGAGGAGCAGATCACCCAGCGCCTCAAGGCGGTGCTCGAGCCGTTCACGCAGGATTGGTACAGCGCCAAGCTGGTGCCCCGGCTCGCGGCGCCGGGCGCCCCCGCCAGACCGAACGACCGGGTCCGCCGGCAGACGCGACAGAACATCATCGACGGTCTGCGGATCGACCAGGTCGCCTGGTACGGAAAGCTCGATGACGTTGATTTCCTCGCCCGGCTCTACAGCCTCGACGCGCTGCCGTCGTATGACTCGCGCTACAAGGATGCCGCCGGCGACATCTACCAGCACCGCGTCAACAACTTCGATTGGGGCGAGGACTGGGTCTATGACGATGCCCGGTTCGGGCTGTTGAGCGGGCCGGACGAGGTCTTCCTGCGCTTTCTCTGCGAGACCGTCCACCCTGTCGTGCGCCCTGACAAGGACGAAGCGATCAAGCTGGTGGCGCAGTACAACGATCAGCTGCGCCAGGACGGCTGGGAGCTCGTCGAGGAAGAGCGGATCGCGGGGCGGCCGCGCTTCGTGGCCCGGCGTGCAGGGCTCGCCGGCGGCCGATCGGTCTCCCGTGCGCGAACGGTCGCCGACGCACTTGATGCGGGCTGGATGCAAAAGGAAATCGAGCGGCTCGAGGTTGCGGTCGAGGCTGACCCCGCGCTCGCGATCGGCACCGCCAAGGATCTGGTCGAGACCTGCTGCAAGTCGATCCTCACCCGGCAGGGGATCGCGTTCTCTAAAACGGTGACGCTGCCCGAACTCACCAAGCTGCTCACCAAGGAACTGAAGCTCGTTCCCGAGGGCATCCCCGACGAAGCCAAGGGCGCCGAGGCCATCCGGCTGCTGCTGCGCAACCTGACCACGATCACCCAGTACCTCTCCGAAATCCGCAGCCTGTACGGTTCAGGCCACGGCCGCGACGGCCGTCACCGCGGGCTCGAGCCGCGCCATGCCCGCCTCGCGGTCGGCGCGGCGGTCGCGTTCATCGACTTCGTCTCCGACACCTATCACCAGCGCATCCTGCCGGGTGGGTCACCCTCATCATCGTCGACCGACTCGCGTACGGCGCGCCAGGTCTGACGGCCAACCTTCGAGAGGCTTTCGCGTGTTCAATCATCCGATGAGCGATCAGGACCGACAATATTTGATCCGGCTCGCCCGGATCGCGGTCGCCAACTTCAACGCCGGCGACTGGAAGGAGCTCGGCGTCCACCTCGGCGCGCTCGACGTCATCACCGGCCATGATCGACTGCTGCGCAGCCTCAGCTTCGCGGACCCCGACTACTCGGGAAATGCCCACGGCGTTCTCTTTGCGCTGGCGGAGCGCAACCCGCGCAACCTCGGCACGATCGCGTCCTTCATCCGCGACAAGTACGGCGATGACGGCGAGTTGGTGTCGACCAGTGGCGGGCGGTCGCGCACCGTGGTCTTCACCCCCAGCGTGTTCGATCTGCCCGACGGCGGTGTCGAAGCCGACCTGATCGCGGTGATGACGCCGTTCGCGCCCGAGTTCGATCCGGTGTTTCAGGCGATCAGCCATGCAGCCGGCCAGGCCGGCTACCGGACGCTGCGCGCCAAGGACATCTGGCAGCATTCGGCCGTGATCCAGGACGTCTTCGCCCTAATCTTCCGTGCCCATATCGTTGTGTGCGACTTTACCGGGCGCAATCCCAACGTATTCTACGAGGCGGGCATTGCGCACACACTGGGCAAGCACGTCGTGCCGATCACGCAATCAGCGGGCGACATCCCCTTCGACCTGCAGCACCACCGCTACCTGGCCTATCTCAACAACAACGAGGGGCGACAAACCCTTGCCGGTGGCCTGCAGGCGCGGTTCGCCGCGCTGCGAGGCTGAGCGGCGATCCCTCGTCCGTCGCGTAAGGGCTCAGTGCCCGATGACGGTCAGCACGCGCGCCTGGATCGCCGTCGCCAGCGAAGCCCGGCCTTCGCCGTTGTTCAGGTACGGAATGTAACGCAGGTGGCGGAGGTCGAACGGGATGTCCTGCCCGTTCTGAGTGATCAGGATCACCTCGCGGCCGAGCGTATGGGCGATCCCCGCCTCGTAGAAGACGTTCGGGTTCCGGCCGGTGCAGTCGCAGATCACCACCTTTGATCGGTCGATCAGCGAGACGACATCCTGGATGATCGCAGGGTTTTCCCAGATATCGTCGGCGCGCCGGCAGCGCAGTCCCGCACCTTCCGTCGCCTGACGAATGCTCTCGTAAACGGGGGTAAAGGCGGCATCGAACGGCATCATCGCGGAGGCGAGGAGTGGCTCGATATTCTCGTGATCGGGGAGCTGGAACACGCTCGGCCGCTGGCGCCCTGGGCGGGCGTTGCGCATCAGGAAGCGGTAGAGGTCGACATCCTTGACCGCCCAGTGGTTGCGCGAGAACTCGAAGTCATGTGGCATGTCGAGCTGGCGGCGGCCAGCGAAGATCGCCGCGTTAGTGAGCGGCGGCACTTCGCGATCGAGGACGAAATCAAAATGGACCTCGCCGTTGGCAACACGCGCGCGGGTGATCGTGCCGACGTGGCAGACCTCCTCGCCCGTGCCCTCGCCCATGAAAAGGCACGGGAGTCGGGATAGCCGATCCACGAGGGGTAGACGCTCCTGCCGGAACTGCTCAGCGACATGGTCCTCGGTGTATTCGAACATGCGGCCGACCGGCATGCTGCCGACGCCGTCAGCCCAGTCGAACCACCGCATAATCAGGTTGAACATTCTGGTGGCTCTCGGGTCTTTGCGATGTTGGTGCCCGCAAGGACACTTCCGTCGCCGATTAAAAGACGGAGAAGTCCAAAGCCTCAAGCGGCTTTTTCAGATTGATGCCCTTCGCCCCAGCTTATTCGACAACGATCATGTGCACCTACCGTCCTCGGAGCACTTTTAGTGGCTCAGGCATGATCGTGTAGACGGCCTCCCGCTGCGCGCCGCGGTTATCGTGATCGACGCGGTAGCCCTGATAGTGACGTCTGAGCAGGCCGGCGCGGCACAGGTCCGACACCGCGCGGCTTACATTGCAGCGGCCTGATTGGCGAACATGCTCGCGGACCCTCTCCTCGACCAGTGCTTCCGCTCGGTCTGCATCGGCGGGCAGCTCACCCGCCTTCGCCATCGCACATCGCACCGTCGCGACGGTCGATCGCCGCCTCGGAGCGCGCTGCGCCATGGGCGCCAGCGCATCGCACAGCCAGTCGCGAACTGCGACCATCCCGCCGTCGACCTTGATGTTGGGGCCAGCGCTCCCCCGCTCATCTGCCACTTCCACTAGGAGCTGGAGCAGCATGTAGGCGTACTTCGGGCGCGACGAAGCCGACGCGATGGTCGCCATCAGCGCAGGAGTGTCCATCGCCTTTCGCGGTCGCGCAGGTTGTTCGAAAAGGTCCGCCTGATGGAACATAGCATGAATCTAGGCGCAGTCCGCCGAGATGTGAATCCCTGAACTTCGCGGAACCCGACTTTTCTGCCGAGTCGCGAGTGCGACCGTTCAAAGCCCCTCGCGATGTGCTTGACACTGGCCGGCAGCTTCGAACAAATGGGGAACGAATCAACGCCCGTCGAGTCTCCTGAATGCCATGCGTCAATCCACTGTTCTCGACGATCTACGAGCGCGCATCGCGCTCATCGAGGGCAGCGGCGTACGTCATGGCTCTATCCCGTTCGGGGTCGATGAGCTCGATCAGCGGCTGCCCGGCGGCGGCATCGCCAGCGGCGCCCTTCACGAACTAGCCGGCAGCAGCGATCTCGCGGACGACGCGAGCGCCACTATCTTCCTGACCGGGATCCTCGCACGGGTCGAGGGACCTGTTTTCTGGTGTTTGCGCTGGCGCGACCTCTTCGCCCCTGCCCTGCATCTGGCGGGGCTCCATCCGGACCGGGTGATCTACGTCGAGGCTGGAAGCGATACCAACGTGCTGCTCGCGATGGAGGAATGCCTGCGGCACAGCGGCGTCGCTGGGGTCGTTGGGGAGGTCTCGAAATACTCGACGACGGCATCCAAGCGCCTCCAGCTCGCAGCCGAGGGCAGTGGCGTCGTCGCGTTCGTCTTCCGACGGGCGGCCAAGCCTGAAGAGGGCGATGGCTCAGCAGCAGTAACACGGTGGCGGATCACCGCTGCGCCGAGCGAGGACCTCGGCATTCCGAGCCTTGGCAGGGCACGCTGGCGGCTGGATCTCGAGCGTGTTCGCGGCGGCAATCCGCATTCCTGGATCGTGGAGGCATGCGATGCGACGGGTCGTATCGCTCTTCCTGCCGCACTGGTCGACCGATCGGCTGCGGCGGAAGATCGCAAAAGCGTCGCCTGATCGCCGCGAGGGCCTGGTTCTGGACCGGCCGATGGCGACCTGCATCCCGGACCATGGCCGCCGGATCGTCGCGGCCGTCGATGCGGCGGCGCGCGCCGCGGGTGTGACGCCTGGGCTGACGGTCACAAAGGCGCGCTCGCTTGTCCCCGAACTGCAGGTAGTCGACTCCGATCCGGAAGGTGATCTTCAAGGACTTCGCGACCTCGCCCTCTGGGCCGGCCGCCGGTACTCGCCGTTCGTTGCTCCTGACGCGCCGGATGGCTTTTGGCTCGACATCACTGGGTGTGCGAGCCTGTTCGGTACCGAGAGCGCGCTGATCAAGGACCTGTATCGGCGGGTCGCCGCGTCCGGTCTCACCGTGCAGCTAGCCGTTGCCGACACGGCCGGTTGCGCGCACGCGGTTGCGCGCCATGTTCCTGCCGGACGGCCGGTCACGATCGAGCCCGGTTGTCAGCGGCGTGCGATCGCCATCCTGCCCGTCGCAGCGTTGCGCCTGCCGGCGCGCGACGTGGACGGCTTACACAAGCTCGGGTTTGACCGGATTGAGCAGCTGATCGATGCCCACCGTGCGCCACTTGCCAAACGGTTCGGCCGCGAGCTTCACCGGCGGCTGGATCAGGCGCTGGGCATGATCCACGAGCCAATCGAGCCGATCTTCCCGGACCACCTGCCCCGCGCCCGGCGCGGTTTCGTCGAGCCCATCGCGACGGCTGAGGCGTTCGCGAAGGTGATCAGCGACCTGGTCGACGAGACCGTCGGGCAGCTCGTGTGCATCGGCAAGGGTGCGCGAAGGCTCGACTGCTACTTCCACCGGGTAGACGGGCATGTGCAGGCTATCCGCGTGGGGACGGCGGCCGCGTCGCGCGACTCGCGACACCTGGCCAAGCTACTCTGCGCCAAGATCGAGACCATCGAACCCGGGCTCGGCATCGAGGCGATGACGCTGGTCACCCCTCTCGCCGAACCGCTCGCGGCGCGACAGGGCGAAAGCTTGGAGGCAGCAGGGCACCAGGGTCCCGACCTCGCAGCGTTGGTCGACGCGCTCGCCAACCGGTTCGGGCAGCGCAGCCTGCATCGTCTTGATCCGACCGCAAGCATCATGCCCGAGCGCTCGGTCGTGGCGGCGCCAGCGCTTGCGCCGCGGAACGGTCATGGCTGGGACGATGACCTCCCTCGTCCGGCGCGCATGCTCGACCGGCCGGAGCCGATCGATGTCATCGCGCTTCTGCCTGACGAGGCGCCCCGGCTCTTCATCTGGCGTCGCAAGCGCTACCGCGTAACGCAGGGCGACGGCCCCGAGCGATTACACGGCGAATGGTGGCGCGAGAGCGGCGCGGAAGCCGACAAGGCTCTCATCGTTCGAGATTACTACCAGGTCGAGACCGAGACAGGCGGTCGCTACTGGCTGTTCCGCTTAGGCGATGGCTCAGACCAGGCGACGGGTAGCATGCGCTGGTTCATACACGGCGCCTTCGCATGAGCGGTGCCGCGGCGAACTATGTGGAGCTCCAGGTCACCACCCATTTTAGCTTCCTGCGAGGCGCTTCGTCTCCAGAGGATCTGTTCGCGGCGGCGGCACTGCTCGGCATCCCGGCGCTCGGCGTTGTCGACCGCCATTCCGTTGCAGGGGTGGTGAGGGCCTGGGACGCAGAAAAGACCACAGGTGTCCGCTCGATCGTGGGCTGCCGGGTCGACCTCGCGGATGGAACAGCGCTGCTCCTCTACCCGACGGATCGCTGCGCCTACGGGCACATGTGCCGGCTCCTCAGCACCGGGAAGGAGCGCGCGGGCAAGGGTGCTTGCCATCTCGACTGGTCGGACGTTGAGGAGTGGAATGAGGGGCTGATCGCGATCCTGGTGCCCGATCGTGCCGATGCCGCGACCGAAGCGGCGCTCGCGCGCACCAAGCGTGTCTTCGGCGATCGCGCCTATCTGGCGCTGACCATACGCCGGCGGCCCCGCGACGCCATTCGGCTCCGCGACCTTGCAAACCTCGCGGCTGCCGCCCGCGTGCCGACAGTCGCGACCAACGACGTCCTCTACCATTCGCCTGACCGCCGCATGCTCCAGGACGTCGTCACCTGCATCCGGGAGAAATGCACGATCGACGAACTCGGCAGTCGTCGCGAGCGGTTTGCCGACCGCTATCTGAAAACCGGTGAAGAGATGACGCGGCTGTTCCGGCGCTACCTCAAGGATACGTCGCCCGTTGCCCGCACGCTCGACATTGCCGCGCGATGCACCTTCAGCCTCGCGGCGTTGCGCTACCAATATCCCGATGAGATCAACGTGCCCGGCCGTACGCCGCAGGAGGAGCTCGAACGCCTCACCTGGGAGATGGCGCCGGCCCGATATCCTGAAGGGCTCGACGACAAGGTCCGCACCCAGTTGCTGCACGAGCTTAAGCTGATCGCCGAGCTCGATTACGCTCCCTATTTCCTCACCGTCCACTCGATCGTTGCAGAAGCGCGGCGCCGTGAGATCATCTGCCAGGGCCGTGGCTCGGCGGCTAATAGCGCGGTCTGCTACGTGCTCGGCATCACTTCGATCGATCCGGTACGATCGGAGCTGCTATTCGAGCGCTTCGTGTCAGCGGAGCGACGCGAGCCCCCCGACATCGACGTCGATTTCGAGCATGAGCGCCGGGAGGAGGTCATCCAATGGGTCTACGAGACCTACGGGCGGACGCACTCCGCGCTGACGGCGGTGGTGACACGCTACCGCGCGCGGGGCGCGGTGCGCGAGGTCGGTAAGGCGCTCGGACTCAGCGAAGATGTAACCGCAGGACTCTCAAGCTCGGTTTGGGCTTGGAGTCGCGAGGGTGTTGAGGAGAAGCATGCGGAGGAGCTGAACCTCGACCTGGAGGACCGCCGGCTGGCCCTCACCCTCGATCTCGCCCGCCAGCTGATCAACACGCCCCGCCATCTGTCGCAGCACCCCGGCGGCTTCGTGCTCACGCGCGATCGGCTGGACGAACTGGTCCCGATCGAACCGGCGGCGATGGAAGATCGGCAGGTGATCGAGTGGGACAAAGACGACATCGACCTCCTGGGTTTCATGAAGGTCGATATCTTGGCGCTCGGCATGCTGTCGTGCATGCGTCGCGCGTTCGAGTTCATGGCGCAAGACAAGGGCCTGACGCTCGACCTTGCCACCATCCCGGCCGAGGATCCCGAAACCTACGCGATGATCCGCAAGGCGGACACGCTGGGAGTCTTCCAGATCGAGAGCCGGGCACAGATGGCGTCGATCCCGCTGATGGCGCCGCGCACCTTCTACGATCTGGTCATCCAGGTGGCGATCGTGAGACCCGGTCCGATCCAGGGCGAGATGGTCCATCCCTATCGACGCCGACGCAACGGCCAGGAGGAGGTCACATACCCAACGGAGGAGCTGCGCCGGGTCCTCGAGAAGACCTTGGGCGTGCCGCTCTTCCAGGAGCAGGCCATGCGTGTCGCGATCGAATGCGCCGGCTTCACGCCGAGCGAGGCCGACCTGCTGCGCCGGGCGATGGCAACCTTCAAGCTGACCGGCGGCGTCTCGCATTTCCGGGACAAGCTGATCGAGGGCATGGTCGCGCGCGGCTATGATCGCGAGTTCGCGGAACGCACTTTCAAGCAAATCGAGGGCTTCGGCTCTTACGGCTTTCCGGAATCGCACGCCGCGAGCTTCGCGCTGATCGCCTATGCGAGCAGCTGGCTGAAATGCCACCATCCCGACGTCTTCTGCGCCGCCCTGCTCAACGCCCAGCCGATGGGCTTCTATGCGCCCGCCCAGATCGTGCGCGACGCGCGCCTCCACGGCGTCGAGGTGCGACCGCTCGACGTCAACCATAGCCGGTGGGACTGTACGCTGGAGCCGACAGACGGCCGGTACCTTGCGGTTCGCCTGGGGCTGCGCATGGTCGGCGATCTCGCGAACCGGGATGCGGCCGCTATCGTCAGCGCGCGGGCCGACACCCCCTACGGGACGGTCGAGGAGGTACAACGACGCTCGGGTGTCGGACGCGGTGCGCTCGACCGGATCGGCGAGGCAGATGGTTTTCGATCCCTCGGGAGCGGCCGGCGGGAAGGCCTATGGAGCGTGAAGGGTCTGGGTAGCGCACCGCTCCCCCTCTTTGCCGCAGCCGACGAGCGCGAGGGGAAGCTGCGGCTGGAGGCGATCGAGCCCATGGTGATTCTCGCGCCGATGGGCGAGGGCGCGGAGGTGGTCGAGGATTACCGCGCCTCGGGACTGTCGCTGCGCGCCCATCCGGTGGCGTTCCTGCGCGACGAGCTGCGCGGTCGACGGATGATCAGCTGCGAGGAGCTGCAGACTATCAGGGACGGCCGCTGGATCGAGCTCGCCGGCATCGTCCTCGTTCGGCAAAAGCCGGGATCGGCCAAAGGCGTGATGTTCATTACGCTCGAGGACGAAACGAACGTCGCCAATCTCGTCGTCTGGACCAATGTTTTCGAGCGATACCGACGCATTGTCCTCGGCGCGTCGATGATTGGCGTGCGCGGTCAGGTCCAGCGCGAGGGCGAGGTCATCCACGTGGTCGTCCAACGTCTCGAAGATCTGTCGCCGCTCCTTGCCAGTGTCGGTCGGCGTGATGACGTGGCGAGCATCTACCGCGTGAGCCGTGCCGACATCGTCAAGAACCCCCTCGGTCCCGATCCCCGCGGAGCAGAGCAGCCGCTCGGCCGACCTGCTCGGGACATCTTCATCCCCGATTTGCGCCTTGGGTCCGGCATCGCCCCGGGCCAGCCCACTGAAGGGATCAAGGTCAAGCCGCGCGACTTCCGCTGAAAGGAAGCTGCGCTGCGATCGGGCTGGCCAGACGCCCGCCTGATGGGTCAAACACGGAACCAAGATGAGTTCGCACCCAGACGCCATTCACACGTTCGACGACGCGATCGCGTCACAGATCCGGGCTGCCATCAGCAGCCGGTCAGCGAAGAAGCTCCGCACGCAACTGGAGAAGGTCAGGCACGAGCCGACCGCCCTTGCAGCGATCGCGGCGATGCTGCGGATCGATGATCGCCTGATCGTCCTCCACAAAGATGCTGCCCGCGAGAAAAAGCGGGACGAGTTCTTGAGCGACGTGCACCGCTGGGGCGAAGAGATGTCGGATGAACCTTTCACCGCCGCGCTCGCCGGTATCATCGACCAGACGGCGGTTATCGAGGCGGGGTACCGGCTGATCAGCCAGAGCATCGACGCCTTGCCAATCTCGCGTCGGCTACCGGAGCGTCAGCTTGCCGCGCTCTACCATCGCGCGGCGCAGGACTTTGACGAGGCGATTAAGCGGGAACCGCGGTTCCTTCCGGCTTCGGATGGCGTCATCAATATGGGCGGCCAGGTCGTCATCGAGCGCGACGACGGAAGCTACACCAGCGTCGACGCGATGACGGACTCGCTCACCGCTCTGCTCGGCAATTGCATCACCTTCCTCGCTTATGGCCGTTGGACCTCGGAGGAAGTCGGGCTCGATGTTCCGGTGCTGCCATTGCCAACTTCGGAGGAGATTGCCGAAACCGACCATCTCCTGATTCTTAGCCTTGCTTGGGTTCGCTGGCAGCGTTGGGAGCGGCAGGCCCGCTATTGGGGCGGAACACTGAGGCGCCTTGAGGGCGCGGATCTCCCGCCCGAGCTTGCAAGGAATGGGATACAGGCCCTCTTCGAGCAGGAGCGCGGAGAAGCAGACTATTTCGACTGGGTCGCGGTCGAGCGTTTGAAGCAGCTGACCGCGCAGGACCTGCATAAGCTTGGGCGCGACTGGAAGGATCTTCCGCTCGAGGCAGCGAAGAAGCTTCCTCCCGACGGATTTCTGGACCTGGCAGAACGCCTTGCTGCCAATCTCGTCTTCGGTGGCGCGCACCTCGATGCTGACGACACGACTACCTTTGGCGGCGCCACGATCAATGAGTGGCTTCGCGGCTATTCGGTGCTCCGCAGAATAGCGGGCGACGCACTCAAGAAAGAGCCGGGGGTTGAACGTCACCTTCTGCGGCTCTCCCGCGCAGAACTTGCGGCGCAGCTCACCGACTTCGGACTGAGCAGCGCTGGCGCTGAGGCGTTCATGAAGGGCGCCACCTTCAGGGCGGACAGCATCGACCTCTTCGACGCGCCGCTCGTTCGGCAAGGGCCTAACGACCTGCTGTTATTTGGGCCGACCGCGGCGAACATCGACGCCGGTCGCACGCTGCTCTCCAACCTCCCAAACCTCGGCCATTCGCTCGATCACAAGGGTGCGCGCTTCGAGGAAGAGGTGGTGGGCTTCTTCGAGATGATCCGCGCTCCGGTCTTCGCTCCGAGCCGAACATATGACGAGGATCCCTATCAGATCGACGCGTTGCTGCACTGGGGCTCGTATCTGTTCCTTTTCGAGTGCAAGAACACGGCACCTTCCAACCTCAATCCGAAGATCGCTCTCGATTTCGAGCAGCGGCGCATCGAGGACATCGCCCAGGTCAAGCGGCTGGTAAGAGGACTCCAGAAACATCCAGACCTGTTGACGGGAGCCGGCGGACCCGACCCCACCGGAAAGACGATTGTCCCCATACTGCTCTACGCCATGCCCTTCGCCAAGCCAGGCACCCAAGATGGTGTTTACTCCACCGACTGGTCAGTCCTGACACGCTTCTTCGAACGTGGCGATTTCGGGATTGAGACCGAGTTTGGGACGGGGGTGGATTCTGCGCCGCTCCGCCATCGGCAAGTCACGGAGCGGATCTGGGTCGGCGAGCGGCCGACGGTCGAGGACTTTCTCAAAGTGCTCGAGCAGCCCTGGCCTCTGACGCTGATCGAGGCGCAGACGCAAGTGACGTGGGTCGAGACGAATCTGGCCCCATACAAGTTCGCGCGCTCGGTCGATTACGTCAAAGTCGACCTGAGCAGGGCTGAGATCGCCGAGCTCTACGAACTGGATCTGCAACGATGGGAGAAGGAACTGAAACAGATGGAACGGCAAGCTGCGCGCTTGGCCGGAAAGAATGCAGACCGAGAGATCACGCGTCAGACGCGCCTCGGGCGCAAGAAGCGTTCGTGATTGTACGATCAAACGCGCTTCACCGCGTCCAATCCTAACAACGCCGATAGCTGGGACGATGGCCTTCAACAAAAACCAGCATTTCGTACCCAAGGTCCACCTGCGTCCCTTTACGCTCGATGGCGAGAACATGGCCATCAACCTGATCAACATCACACGGCTCGCGCCGATCGAGAACGCGCCGGTCAAGAACCAATGCTCGCGGGATTACTTCTACGGGAAGGATCCCAAGCTTGAGAGCGCGATCAACTTTATCGAGAACCATTACGGTGAGGTCGTTCGGATGCTGGAGCGCGGCTACCCGAGCGTCGATGGCCGGGTCACTATCGTTCTCGCTCGCTTCGTCTACCTTCAATATCTGCGGACCGAAGCCGCATCCCGTGCCATGAGCGAGATGGTACTCGCGCTCCACGACGTGCCGGGTTCCGACATCCCGCTACCCCCGATGCGCGACGCCATGCTGGAGGCCGTGCAAGCGGCGATGCATCACTATCGCGAGGCGATGCGGATGGTGGACGACCTGACGCTCTGCCTCGTCCGCAACAGAACGAATGTTCCTTTTATCACCTCTGACGACCCGGCGGTGATCACCAACTGGCTGCATCTCGAGCGGCGCCCCAAGGCGTTGCGCAGCTTCGGGCCGAAGAGCGCTGGCGCGATCTTCTTTCTCCCGCTCACCTCTGACCTCTGCACGATCATGTTCGATAGCGCCGTCTACGCTTGTGACCACCAAAACGGTTGGATCGACCTCGATCGTCCAGAGGATGTTGCCGCGCTGAACGCGCACCAGATCCTGCGCTGTCATAAGAACATCTATTTCCGCGACTGGGCAGCCCGTGACGAACTGCTTACCGCTGTGGCGACGTTCAAGCCGCGGCGACCCGCCGAGCGTCAGACCGTGACGCAGCTGGTCCTCGAAGAAACGACCGACTGGGGCGAAAAATATGTCGTGAAACCGATCACAGACATCCGGGACGGCAAGAAGGCGATGGTGCACGTGCAGACCAACCACCCTGAGCCGGAGAGCTGGCCAGGGTTCCTGCGCTTCCGCCCGGATCCGACCGCCTATTCGAACAACACCGGCGCCGGGCTGACTCGCCTCTGGTGCCTAGAGGGCGGTTTCGTGCGAGGAAACGGCTATCGCGAGATAGCGGTTTAGGACCTGGCCGTTCGAGCGCTCGCCGTCCGGCCGAACCGTTACGCCGTGATCGGCACCGGCATGGGCTCTTCAACATGCGGCACGCCGGTCAGCGCGACCAGCGCCAGGCGGTAGCTCAGCAGGCGCTCTGTCGATCGTTTGTCGTCCGATCCCCACAGGAAGGCAGAGGATGAATGGTAGACTTCGGCGCGGATGCGATCGGCGACGCGGCCCAGCTCCTGGAGCGTCGGGGCCCTCCCTTCGCCGATGCAGGCGATGATCTCTGGCGCAAGGTTCGAGATCAATCCATTCACGTCGGCACTCCTTCGTTACTCTGACGTAATCATGGTGGGCGGTGTTTTCAGGTGCGGGCGTCTGCGGGATGCGACGAGCCGTGACGGACTGCGCCAAGCTGATCGAGCTCCGAGCGCGGTGACAAGGATGCTGGCTGCCGAGTATAAGCAGCCGATCATCTGATCGTAGGCGAGGTTGCGTTGGCCGATAGTGAGATGGCCGCGCTTTCCGGGGGCCCAGTGAACGAGACTGACATCGCTGCGGTGATCGACGCACGGCAGCTGACGCGCATCGAGGCCGTGCACCGTGGCTTCCTTTACCAGCATCTTTATGCCGCAATCTGCCTCCTGAAGGCCGGCAGCGCAGGCGTGCTGCGGATCGTCGCGGAGCGCGACGAGGACATCGAGCTCGTGCTCGCCGATCGCCGGGTTTACGTGCAGATCAAGACGCGGGTCGGCACGCTTGCGCCCGGCGATGTTTCGGACGCGCTCGATCGCATCGAGGAGATCAGGGCCGAGCATGCAGCGGGCCGGCGCACCGGCGCGGCGAGCTTCGTCATCGCCAGCAACGCGCCGCCGTCGCCGTCGCTAGCCAAGCTGATCAGCGGCAGCGACTGGCCGGACGACGTCGCGGTGCACTGGCCCGATGGGCCTGAGCCGTCCGACGCCTTCCTGCCGATCCCTCCGGTCAGCGTCCCGGCGGCGATAACGGCATGCTCGGCACTGGCGACGGACCTTCCGTTCGCGCTTCTGCGGCCGGAGACGCTGACCTGGAAGCTCGCGAGCATGGTCATGTTCGCGTCGGCGGGGGCGCCGCCCCGTGAAGACCACAGCTTCGCGCGGGAGGAGCTGCCGGGCTTGTTCGAGCAGCTGGTGGTGCACATGCAGGACCTGCCTGCGCCCCCGGCGGTATATCGTGCGCAGATCGACGAGCCGCCCCTTCTTGGCGAAGATCGGGTGCGGATCGTTGCCGGCCTCTCAGGCGCGGGTAAGACCGCTTGGGTCGCGGAAGCCGCGCTTCATGCGCCGACGCCGGTCGCCTATCTCGATGTCACCGACACGCCCGGTCCGGCGCTTGCGTCCGCCGTAGCTCGTGAGGTCGCCGGCCGGATGTTCGGTCGTTCGAGCGGCGCCCTCGGCGAGATCCTGCTCCCCGGCGCCAGCGGTCTGGACATGATTGGCGCGCTCAGCGTGAAGCTCGGTGAGCAGGCGCTCCACGCCCATGTCGTGATCGACAACGCCCACCGCGTGCCGGTCACAGACATCGAGGCGATCGTCGCGCGGGCCCCGCATGTGCGCTTCCTGCTGCTCTGCCAGCCGGTGGTCGACCTCCCGCTGCTCGAGAGCGCGCTCGGCATTCGCGCCGAGACGCTGAGCGGGTGGGACGAGGACACGATCGCCGCTGCGGCGGCGGAGGCTGGCTGCAGCGCCGATTTCGCCGCCGCGCAGCGGCTGTCGCGCCTGACCGGTGGTCTCCCCTTCTATGTGCTCAATGCGGCAGCGGTCGCCGCGCGCGAGTATGGTGGCGACGTCGACGCCTTCTGCGCGGACGTCGAGGGCCAGACGCACATCGTGGAGACGGCGCAGGAGCTCATCCTGAAGCGCGCCTTCGCCGGACTGCCCGACACCGAACGCGAGACCGTCGCCATCCTCAGCCTTGCGGATGTGGCGCTGTCGCGCGACGAAGCCATCGCATTGCTGCGCGCGGCCTGCGACCTGGACCTCCGGACGACGGCGGCGCGGCTCCGCCACCTGCCTGCGACCGGGGCGCTGGAGCTGTTCGGCACCGCCGGGCTCAAGATCCACGACGCAGTGCGCGTGCTGGCGCGGACCTACCTTGCCGAGCGCGGCACGACGTTTGAACAGAAAGCAAAGGGTGCCCTCCTCAAGGTCATCATCGGCTCGATCCGGCGTGACTGGAGCATCGCCAAGCTCGGTCTGCTGATCCGGCTGTTCGGGCAGGCGGGCGACGCGCGGTTCCTGGTCCAGTTCGCGACCGACGAGCTCTTTCACGAGATGGGTGTCTGGCCCGAAATCGAGCCTTATCTGCTGGCGATTGCCGGCGACGGAGCAGGCGATCCCGAGACGCGCCTGTGGGCGCTGGATGGCCTCGTGTTCAACGATCTGCGCGAAGGCGATCACGAGTCCGGCCGAGCCAAGATCGATGCCATGCACGACCTGCTCGAGGGGCATGACCTTGGCGAGGACGAGTGGCTCGCCTGGGGAATGAAGCAGATGCTGCTCTTCTCGATGGTCGGCGATGCCGACGGCGTCGAGGAGATGCTCGGCATCGTCGAGAAGCGCCTGCCGCAGCACCCTGAGCATCTACGAATCTTCCGCTACAATCGCGCGCTCGCCTTCTTCAAGCTCGACCGGAACGAGAGCGCGGTGCGCGAGGCGCATGCGCTCATCGAAGAATATTATGGCGAGCTCGGCATCACGCCGAACGACGTGTTGGGGCGCAATGCTCGGGAACTCCGGCCGATGCTGCCCAAGGGCCGCGACCTCACCGACACGCTCAAGCACCTTGCCGACACGCTCGACCTTCTGGCGCAGGCGTCCGGCAAAATGGGCGCGCGATCACCGATGGCGCGCATTCACGCGATGAAGTTCTACGAGCTCGCCCACGCTTTCCAGTCATTCGTGCGGGTTGGTCAGGATCTCGTCGACGAGTTCGTCTGGGTCCACGACTTCACCGGCGCGCGCGAAATCCTCGAGCGCAACATCTTCCCGACGCTGCAGGCGATCGGGCTGGTCTCGTGGGTGCTCCCGGTCCGTGCGCTCTATGCGGTGGTGCTTGCCTATTGCGGCGATCACCAGGCCGCTGCCAACGAGGTCGCGCGCCTGCGGCCCTATGAGGAGGCGATGGCAGACGGTGATCGCCAGGCCTTCCGGGAGCAAAAGCGTATGATCGTCGATCTACGCCGCTTCGGCGGTCCTCAGCAGCGTCGGGTCGACATCCCGGCTCCGCTCCAGGCGCTGTTCGATCAGCGGCGTGGTTCGCCCGCCGCGGTCGAGCCGCGCAGGAAGGTCGGGCGGAACGAGCGCTGTCCGTGCGGTTCGGGGCGCAAGTACAAGCAGTGCCATGGCCGATAGCGATCAGAGCAGCGCGGGTTCGCTCGGCGGGTAGACGCGAATGACTTCGAGGCTGCCTTTGGGCAACGCACCGATCACCTCCCCCGCCGGGACTGACGTGTCGAGCCAGTCGGCCCACCGATCGCGCGGCAGCACGACGATCTGGCGATGATGGTAAGGCTTCACGTCCTCGCCAGGCTCGGTGGTGAGCATAGTGAAGGCTTCGCCCTCAGGTGCCGCACGCCAGATGCCGGCGATGCAGAACCAGGGATGATCGCGCATCGTGAAAAGCCACTTGGTCTTGCGCTTCTGCTTGGGGTCCTCGGGCGCGGTGAACTCGTAGAAGCCATCGGCGAGGATGAGGCAGCGGTGCGATGTGAACGCGCGCCCTTCCGACTGGAAGTTGTAGACCGGGCGGCCGTTATGGCCTGCCCATGCCCAGCGCCGGTTGACCAGTTCGCCCTCGCCCCTGCCCCCGCCGCTCCGAACGATCGGCGCGGTATCGCTGATCTTGATGTCCTCACGCGCCGCCACATTGGGCGTGCCCTCCGGAAACTTGATCTTGATCTTGAGGTCCGCGAAATCCTCGGTGATCGTCGCGATGTCGACTTCGAGGCGGTAGTCGTTGCACATTGGTGATCCGTCCTTCGCGGCTTGCGACTCAGCCTCGTTCTAAATATGTTCTCATGGTGAGCACGCCCACCCCTTTCGACGCGGATGCGCCGCTCGGCAGCCAGCGTGCCATCATCCGCCGCAATCCGGAGGACCCGGAGGAAATAGAAATGGTCGAAGCGCGATGGGGGTCCAATCCGCGCTTTTCCGACGGGGAAAGCTATCGCTTCATCCGGTCGGAAGGGAAGACCTTCCCCAGCCATCGCTGCCTCGTGCCCGCGTCCGAGTTTCACATCACGGTCGGCGAGCGACGCTATCGCGTGACGCTCGACGGTGGCAACTTCTTCTACATCGCGGCCATCTGGGAGCCGGCGATGGGCGACTGGCCGCTAAGCTACCGCGTGGTGACCGTTCCCGCCAATCCGGAGGTCACCCGTTACCAGGACCGGCACGGCGCGATCATCCAGCGACGCCAGAACATGCAGTGGCTCGACGCACTCGTGCCGGATGCCGACCTGCTCGCGACCCCGCCTGCGCGGACCTTCGTGGTCGAGGAGCTGTTCGGCGGGCGGCGGCAGGCCGCGCTGGCGCTCTAGTCGGGAACGCCGATCCCCATCTCGGCGAGCCGGGCGACCAGCCTGGCTCGGGTCATCGGCTCGTCGAAGCGCCATTCAAGCAGGCGCACGCCCTGGTGCGCGAGCAGGGCGCGTTTCTTCTCGTCACGGGCCTGGGTCATTGCGAGCCCCTCCTCGCCGCCGAACAGCGCTACCGGCTCATAATGCTGCTGCCCCTGATACTCGATGGCGAGCTGCAGCTCGGGTACATGGATGTCGATCGATTGAAGTCCAAGAAAGGCGGGCCGCCATTGATGAAGCGCCGAGGGCCAGATTGTCCGGACGAGATCGAGGAGCGCGACCTCCGAGGCCCAGCCGCGGCCGATCTCCGGGATCGCGCGCTCGCGGCGGAAGGCGTCCTCCGCCGCGACCATCCATTGCGCGAAGAACGCTGTGGCACCGACGTCAGCGACGCCCATGTTCCTCGAGAAGATCCTGCCGCGCGGGCTGCTCGGGTTGATGAATTGCGCAATGTGCCTCCGGCACGCCGCCCAATCGGACGGGGGCGGCATCGGTGGGACAGCGAGGGGCACGAACCCCGTCTGCAGTCCAGTCATCTCGCCCAAGATGGGCGGGTCGAGCGCGAACTGCGCGTCGAGATGGTTTAGGAAGGGCTCAAACTCCTCGAGCAGCCGGCCTGCGATCGACGAGGTCGCAGCATGCTTCCGAGCGAGCACACGAATGTCCTGCGCCTGCAGCGGCGTTTTGGTGAGGAAGCGAAGATAGATGACCTCGTCGAACAGCGGCTCGCGGGCGTGGCCGGGCACCGCTTCAACAAGAGCCAAGGCGTCGTCCAGCTGATCGGTCTCGGTCAGGTCCAGCACACGCTGCCAGTGCGGATCAGGATCCCAAGCCCCTGCATCGGGGTCGGGTAAATCATCCGGCAGACCAGCGCCGTCTGGCCCACGCCACTGGGTGCGCAGCAGCCACGCCTTAAGGCTGTAGCCCATCGCGTGGCCGTTATCCTGCCAGATGCGCGCGATCGGTAGCGCGGGATCAAGAGGATTGGCGGTCCAGCTCTCACCTGGTGCTATGCCATCCGGACGCATGGCATAGACGATGTCGAAGCCCGCGGCCGCGAAGTCGCCCGAAGCGAGCTCACCGATCGCCTCGACGAGGCGGTGAAACAGGCGCACCTGGTCCTTGCGCACGCCAACCGAGAGCAGGACGCGGCCGCGACCGGAGGTCTGTCGCGAGACGGCCGGCGCATAGGCGGCGAGCTCGGTCGCGCGCTGCCGCCGGATGCCCGGACCTTCGAGAAAGTGGATCCGGTGGCTGATCTCGTCTGGAAAGTCCGGGTAGCTGAGCGCGACGGCGACGCTCGCTTTGCGCGCGCGCACCTTGGGCGGCGGTTCGGGACCATATTCGGCGAGAAGCGCACCGCAGAGCGCCGAGAGTTTGGCGAAGTGGGCCGCGGCTGGCGAGCCGCTCGGCCGCTTGGCCGCGAGCGTCGCATAGAGCTTCTGCCATTTGGCGAGGTCCTTGCGGTAGAACTCCCGAAAGGTCCTGTTGCGAAGCGATCCTTCGTACAGCTTGGCGGCTGCGCGGAAGGCGGCGAGGCCCTCGGCCCCGGTCTCGGGCGGTGGTGGCTTAAGGGGCACGGGACGGCGTCTCAGTCGTAGGACGGCGAGCCGTCGGCCCAGCCGGCCGCCTGCCACAAGATGTCGAACTGCTCTCGCAGGCGCGGCTGGAACGGCGCACCGAGATCATCGGCCTCAAGGTCGGGCAGGACGAGCTCGGGCCGACGGATCTTCCGTCTGCCGGGCCGCGCGCGCTGGAGCACGACGTCCTCCACGCCGCGCAAACCGACGCTGGCGATGCCGGGACCGGGCAAGCCGATGGTGGCAAGGATGCCGGCGAGCCGCTCAAAATGCTCGACGATCGCCGCTTCAAGGGCGCAGCCATCGACCACGATTTGAGGATCATCGTCGATCCGGCCGCCGATCGTTATCTCGAACTCGATCATGCCAGGTCGAACGAGGCGGGTGAGCCATCGCGTCTCCGGATTGTTGTCGGTTCGGATCAGCGGCAGGCCATAGCTCCACCATTGCCGCTCATCAGAATCCTCGGCGACCTTGACGTTGGTATCCGGCGGAAAGCGGCGCGCGCCCCAGATCACCGCCTTGGGATCAAGCCGCGGCCTCTCCATACCGGCAAGTGGCACGAGCCGCAGCACCATGCTGGGCGCTTGCACGATCTTCGGAACCCCGCCGCGGGCGCGATCGGACGCCAGTTCCTGTAGCGCCGCGCGTGCAGCCTCCCAGCGCGCGTCAACCGGGCGTGGCGCCGCAGGCGCTGCAGCGACCCGCACTCGCGATCGACCCGCCTTTTCGAACGCGTCGATCGCGTTGACCAGCGTCTCCGCCCGCGCGTTCAGCTCCTCAATGATGGCGAGCGTCGCCGGCTGGATACCGCGCCGCACATCGTCGTCCGTCTTGGGCCAGCCCATCTCGGGGTTGCGGTCCATGACGTAGATCCGCTCATCGATGAGCCGGATCAGCGAAGCGTTGGAGTCACGGAGCGCCTTGCCGGCCTCCTGAAGGACCGGGTCCTCAAAGTCGAACTCGGCGCCCGCCCAAGCCACCGCCATCTCGTCCAGCGGGTCGAGCATTTTGCGGCGATAAGGCGTGCCGAAGCTGTGCTCGCGCAGGAACTGGCGCAGCTGCTCGGGCAGCTGTGCCCGGTAGCGCTGCAGGAGCGCGACATCATGAGGGTGCGGCTCGGCCGGCGGCGGCGGGATGCGTGCCGCGCGTAGCACCTCGTCGGCGAGGATCCCGCGAAGCGCCTCTTCTAGCGCGCGCTGCAGGCCTGCGCGCGCCGCCTGCCGCTCCTCGTCGCCGGCGTCAGGTGGGCAGTGATAGAGGATGGGCCGGCGATAATGACGCAGGTCGAAAGGCAGAGGATGCTCGTCGGGGTGGCCCATAGCGGTGTTCATCACGCCGATGAGGCTGCGCCAGCCGCGCGACTTCAGCGCATAGCCGTGCTCGAGGAGGACGTTCGGGTTGGGCGACCGCTCGGCATTGGCGCGGGTGGCAACGTGCGTCAGATCGGAGAGGAAGGCCGCGGCCCGGTCGATCTTGTCGAAGATGGTGTCGGCAAGCGGCGGCATACCGGGCACGTCCAGCGTGTCGCGGTCCGCCTGGAGCTCGCGATCGGCCGGGTCGACATCGGCGTCGGCGTTGATCGCCCGGATCGCGCGATCGAGTGCCCACTGGACCAGCCCTCTCCCGACACGGTTTTCCGTATCACTTTGCCAGGAGTAGAAGATGTGGTGCGGCATGCAGGGACGAGTCTCGAAGAGGCGGGAACTCCCCTGCTATCACGCCTTCCAACCCTGATCAGCACCAACGCAGCAGGGTCTTGTCATCAATGACACTTTACCTAGAGCGAATGGGTAAAGTGTCACGAATGGCACTTCTGTTGAGCTTATAACCTTTTGGGGCCCGGCAGCATCATCCTCGTTTTAAGATTTCCATCCGGCCTCCGGTTCAGATCGATGACGTGGCCCGCCGACGGCTCGAAGGTCAGCAGCTCTGCCGCCGTTTCGTAGGATGTGTTCGGCCCGAAAAAGCGCGACGTGCCGTGCCACCTCTGGCCTTCGATCAGCCGCATTCGGAAGGTGCCGATCGGCGCGGGCGCCGTCACCCTCTCGTGCTTCGCCACATAAATCGAGAAGATATGCCGATCGGTCAGCGGATCGAAAAACTGGACGACAGCGTTCGCGGCCCCAGCAGCGATGGTCAGGCTGCTCCTGAGGGCTTCCGCTTTCAACGAGGTCGCGGCGGTGACCGAGCCCGTCTCGGGAAAAGGTGACGCTGCAGCGAAATCCGGTATCCACCCCTCGCGCTTTGCCGCTCCATACATCGGCACAAGGATCAAGATCGCCGAGAGAAGGAAGGTCCATTTCTGCCAGGGATGCGGACCGACGCCCAGAGCGCGCCGGTACCGGCGCTTGCGATAGTCGTGGCCGATGTTTCTGGCGTCAAACCAGAGTTCATGGTCTTCAAGACGTCCTTTGGCGTCGATCCACGATGCACTCCCCAGCCGCGCAGCCTTGCTTTCTGCACGCTGCCGCTCGCGCATATACTCGCGATCATCGAGCTCCATGATCGCCCCCTCGGTTCGAAGGTCGCGGGGGCAAATCGTGGCCGTCTCGCGATCGCTCTGCGAGAGCTAGGAGGGGCGCGAGCGCCTCACGGACATGGGTTAGCGTCGGCCTGGTCTTTCCCGCGATCCGGATCGTCGTGTAGCCAGCGCGGGACGTCATCGAATCGCGCTTGCCGTCGGTCACAGCGTTGTGGGAGTAATCGTCGATCTCGACCAAGGCGACGATGGCGCCGGTCGCCCGGTCCTGCACCACGAAGTCGACGATCTTCTGCGAGAAGCTGTTCCGATCGGCGGGGGACACCTTCCGCCCGTGCTGGCGAGGAACCTGCAGGAGTGCCCCCATTGCCACCTGCGCGTGAATGCGGTGTGCGGGCAGGATGCGCTCGATCACCGCGAGCATGGCGAGTTCGCGGTCCGTGAGAAAGCGCTTCGCGACCGGCGCGGGCGGTCCACCCGGCCCACCCGCGGCTTTCAGCAGCGTAAGCAGCAGGACCGAGCAGATGATGAGAAATGCGACCGCGATTGGCGATCCGAACAATTGGTTCATTGCGTTACCCCTCGAAGTGCACGACGCGGTCGGCGGACCGGGCCGCGCCGGATGCTTCATCAGCTCCAGCCGTCCCGGCGCCCCTCGCCGCTGTCCTTGAGCCCGCGCCCGTCCAGACTGGAGCGCCGGATCTCCAGTTCCACGCCATCGCCCTTGTCGCGGGTACGGATGTCGCGGGGATCCACATTGTTGCGCTTGGCGAAGTCCTCGGCAGCCTTGTCGCTTCCGAACTTCCCGACATCGTCGAAATCCCATCCACTCATCGTCTTCTCCTTCAGTCCGGCGGTCCGGCCGGTCGGTCGTCACAGGTCGAGGCCCAGGCTGCGTTCCGGTAACGGCGGCAGCACGTCGCCGCGGTCGGGCTTGAGGTCGGGCGGTGATTTGAGGACATCGGCCGGCGCGGGCGCAGCCTGGCCCTTCCCGGCGGCCGAAAGCGGCGGGTCGCCTGGCAAGGGCGGCAAATCCGACAGATCGATCGGGCCGGGATCGAATTTTTCGTGTGGGTTGGTGCCCGTGCCGCGCTCCCGGTCGACGTCGAGCCGGCCCACCGTTTCGAGCGCGGAGGTCTTGTTGCCGGGATTGTTGTCGAGCTGGCGCTCGAGCTTCTGCTTGTCGTCGACCACCATCGTCATCGCGTCGCGGACGCGGGTGACGCCGACGTTGAACAAGCGTTGGTTGGAGAGATTGCGCTCCTGGCTCGACATGACGGTGATCGCCTTGTCGGTGGTGATGCCCTGCGCCATGTGCATGTTGAGCGAGTAAGCGAGGTCCAGCCGCGATAGCATCGGATCGCCCAGGTCGAGCGTCAGCCGCTCCTTGCCCGCAGTTTCGACGGTGACGCCGCTCGCATCGATGGTGAGGACGCGTGCGAGGGCGGCGTTGTGGAGCCCCCTCCCCTTGTCGTTGGCGGTCCAGCGAACGGGATCGCCTTCGCGGAGGTGAAGATCCTTCTTCTCGCTGAGCTGCAGGCGGTCGCGCTTCTCGGTTGGCGAGAGTTTCTGTGGGTCGAACCGGATGCGCCGGCGACCGTCGAGAAGGTCGACCTTGCCGTTGGGGTGGACCTTGTCGACGTCGTAGCGGCCGGCGGCGAGGCCCACGTCCTGACCGCCCCCCCTGCCAACCTCGAGGGTTTGTCCGGGCCGGTAGGTGGATGCGTACCGCAACTCCTCGCGCGTGG
>Ga0308158_10000892_pt1 | contig 37456 bp, 28 predicted proteins | sample PhyBR2_FD_201038 | JGI IMG/M metagenome (GOLD analysis project Ga0308158, IMG submission 201038) | Phyllosphere microbial communities from UC Gill Tract Community Farm, Albany, California, United States - DLSLB.R2 | ecosystem: Host-associated > Plants > Phyllosphere > Unclassified | place: USA... | reverse complement strand
CGGACATAGGCCGATGGGGAGTCGGCCTTGTCAACGCGTGGTGACTTAATGGTCGGAGCCGTGGCGCTTGTCAACAGGCGTTGACAAAGCCATATGTGATCTACGGTTATTGTCTGTGGAGTGTCATCACCTTGTTATGTCCCGGCCCACGCCCGAGAAACGCCGCCGCCACGCGCACGGCCATTCTCGATGCTGCGCGCGAGAGATTCGCGGCCGAGAGCTATGACGACGTGGGCATGCGCGACATCGCCCGCGATGTCGGGGTCGATGCGGCCCTGATCAGCCGCTACTTCGGCTCCAAAGATGATCTGTTCCTGGCCGCGCTGGACAGCTGCGGCGACGGCAGCGCCCTGATGCAGGGCGAAAAGGCCGACTTCGGCCGGCGCGTGGCGCATGAGATCGTCTTCGAACCCAAGAAGGCCGAAAAGCTGAAGGGCATGTCGATCATGCTGCGCTCCATCGGCTCGGCCAAGGCGTCGGAGATGGTTCAGAACACCTGCACCCAGCGGTTCTTCGGCCCGCTGGAGGAATGGCTGAGCGGGCCGGACGCCACGGTTCGCGCGCGTCTCTTGGCCGGCTTCATCATGGGCATGTCGGTCAGTCGCGAACTGGGCGGCGGCAGCTTCAACATTGAACCCGCCCAATGTGAGGAGATGCGCGACCGACTGGCGCCCATTCTTCAGTCCCTGATCGACGGCTGACCCCATCGCCGAAATGAAAAAGGGCGCGGAGGCTGACCTCCGCGCCCTTTGTCTTGTCTGACGACCAGCCTCAGTGGGAGGCGGTCGAGGTCACTTCGGTCCGCGCCTTGGTGCGGATGCAGCCGATCGCGAAGATGGTCAGGCCGACGTAGCCCAGCATCGGCACGATGAAGGCGGGCTGAAGCTTGCCGGCTGCATCAGCGATATGCGCCGCGATCTGCGGCAGCAGGGCGCCGCCGATGATGCCGAACACCAGCAGGCCCGACGTCGCCGACGTTGGGGCGGTCGAGCGCTCCAGCGTCAAGGTGAAGATGGTGGGGAACATGATCGAGTTGAACAGGCCGATCGACAGGACTGCGTAGGCCGCCGTCGGGCCGCCGATCTGGCTGACGGTCAGGCACAGGACGGCCGCCGCAACGGTGCAGCAGGCCAGGACGATGCCGGGGCGCACCTTGGTCAGCAAGGCCGAGCCGATGAAGCGGCCGACCATGGCGCCGCCCCAGTACAGGGCCACCATCTTGCCCGCCGTCTCGATGGGGGCGTTCAGGATATCGGGGCTTTCCAGGAAGTTGGTCAGCATGCCGCCGATGGCGACTTCGGAACCAACGTAGAGGAAGATGGCCAGGGCGCCGAAAACGGCCCACGGAGACGACAGGGCCTTCAAGGGCGAAACCGCATTGTGCGATTCAGGCGCGGCCGCATTGATCTTCTTGCGCGCCGTGAAGATGAAGACGGCGATCAAGGCGAAGAAGGCGCCCATGCCCAGAAAGGCCATGTCGATGCTGCGCAGCGACTGGGTGCGGGTTGCGGCGGTGACCACGGCGCCGGCGGCGAAGACGCCGCCCGTCAGCAGAACGTGTGATCCGAGATAAGGTCCGACCGTCGTACCCAGCGAGTTGAAGGCCTGCGAGAGGTTCAGACGGCTGGAGGCGCCCTTGGGGCTGCCCAGCTCGGCGACCAGCGGGTTGGCCGCGACCTGCAGCAAAGTAACGCCCGAGGCGATGACGAACAGGGCGATCAGGACGCCGGGATACCAGTCGGCGGCGGTGGCGGCCGGCACGATCAGGCAGCCCGCGACCATGACGATCAGGGCGCCGATGATCGAGCGGCTGTATCCCAGCTTGCTGAGGACCGAGGCGGCCGGCAGCGACATCAGCCCGTAGGCGATGAACCAGGCGAAGGTGGTCAGGAAGGCCTCGGCGTTGTTCAGGTCGAACACGCGCTTCACCGCCGCGATCAGCGGATCGATCAGCGAGGTCGCAAAGCCCCAAGCGAAGAACAGCGTGGTGACATAGGCGAAGGCCAGGCCTGCGCCCTGGCGTTTTCCGGCGTCCGGAACGGTCATGAATGATCCCCCAGTGAAATCGAACGGCCGCGCTGTGGTCGCGCGGTTCTCATCCTGCTTGGTTCGGACATCGCGAAAGGCGCGTCCAGCCGAAAAGCGCCCTCTGTAACGAAACTTTTCCGCCGGGCCGTGGCGCAGGCAAAGAAAAGGGCCGCCTCGCGAACGCGGCGGCCCAAGTTTGCTCAGAAGAGAGGGGAAATCAGAACTTGTAGTTCAGCCCGACCGCGAAGGTGCGGCCATAGTGCTGATAGTCGATGGTCTGGCGCTCATCGCCGTTCTGGAAGGTCTTGAACGGCTCGTCCGTCAGGTTGTTGATCTGAGCCAGAACCGACAGGCCTTCCAGCGGACCGGACTGGAACTCATAGCCGACCTGGGCGTCGACGACCGTTTCAGCCGCTACCGAACGCAGGGTGCGGCCGTTGCCGAAGCCGGCGACCTCGCCCAGGTAGTCCGAGCGATAGCGGGCCGAAATCCGCGACTGGAAGCCGTAGCGCTCATAATAGAGAGAGCCGTTGATCACGTTCTCCGACAGACCCGGCAGGGCGGTCGGCGCTTGGGTGGGGTCAGGCCGCACTTCGCTGTCCGTGGTCGAGGCGCTGAATTGGGCGCCAAAACCCTCCAGGTCCGGATGGAAGATGTCGAACGGCGCCGAGATCGAAAGCTCCAGACCCTTGATCCAACCGCCTTCGCCATTTTCCGGGGTCGAAAGAGTGCCCAGATTGGTCACAGGCGTAATACCCCCCGTCGGATAACCGCTGAAATCGAAAAGACGGTTGTAGCTATAAACGTAGCTTTCCAAGTTCTTGTAGAAGGCGGCCAGCGAGACGTAGCCCTTGCGATTGGCGAAGTATTTCTCGAAGGAGAGGTCCACCACGTCCGCGATATAGGGCATCAAAGTAGGATTGCCGCCACCGCCGCCCCACGGCGAGTTTTTGGCGGGGTCGGGCGTTCCGTTATTCTTGCCCGCGTCGAATGAGAAGTTACGCGACGCACGCATGTCGTCCATCCGGGGACGCGCCAGTGTACGCGCAGCTGCGAAACGCACGAAGGCGTCGTCGGCGATCTGCAGAATGAAGTTCGAACTCGGCAGGACTTCAAGATACTTGGCGCCGCCTTGAAGATTGGCGACAGCAGCCACGCCTTGGCTTAACTGCTGGGCCTCGAAGCCTTGGCCCGCTTGGTCCGTGTAGACGAACTGCATACCAACATTGCCGGTCAGCGGCAGGCCGAAGAGATTGTGGTCAATGTTGGCACGGACATAAGAGGTTGAAACCTTCTCGGTCACCGACCAGTTGCCAGCGGCAACATCAGCGTTCGGATTACGGATGCGATCCAGCGCGCCGCTGTTGACCAAGCCTAAGGCATCGTAGCTCAGGACCTGCGAGATACCCAGATACCCCAAATCGGTCGGGTCCAGCAGGAATGCGCTAGGCACGGTCAGATCGCCGCCGCCGGGGACACCGAGATAGAACTGGTCGTTGACGAAGCTCTTCTGACGCTCGGTGTAGTTAAAGCCGAAATCGATCGACTTGAAAGGGCTCTGATGCAGTTGGCGCGTAACAGAGAAGCGCGCGCCCTTGATCTCGTCCTCGATGGAAGGAGTGTTCATATAGCCGGCCTGACCGCCGGTAATAACGTCGCCGCCCCAGCCTTGCGGGCTGGTGATGCGGATCAGGTTCGGATCGGCATAATTCAAACGGCTGGTGAAGCGAGTGACGCCGTCGTCGGTCAGTTCAAAGCCCAAGGTATCCAGCGCGCCGTTGATATTGCGGCCGGTGCCGGCGTTTGTTTCCAGGATGATGTCGTTACGCTCGACCTTCGAATAGCTGAGGTCCAGATTCGCCGACCAGTCGTCGCTGAGCGTGAATTCGGTGTTCCAGCCTAAAGCAGTGATGTTGCTGTCGCGCTTGTTCAGGTCGTTACGGACGACGCCCTTGATGTTGTCCCAGGTGCCGGCGACGATGAGGCCATCTTCGACGGTGTAACCGGGCCGCAGCGACGGTGCCGGACGGCAGACCGCCGAGGGGACGTTCACGGTGCAATTGCCGGCCGAACCACCCCATGCCAGCGGAAATTCGATGCCGCGAAGGACCTGGGTGTTTTTGAACTCGGAATAGAAGGCGTCGATCGTGGAGTGGATGCGATCGTTCGGGCGCCATTCCAGCACGCCCATATAGCCGTCGCGTTCCAGTTCCGACGACATCACATAGGGCTTCACGCCGCCGGTCAGCAGATTGCCGTCCGTGTAGTTGGGATAGCCCCAGGCGTTGAAGCGCTCCGACTGATAGGGCGAGCTCATGTGGGCGTAGCCCAAGGCCACGCCTAGCGTACCGTCCAAGAACTGGTCGATGTAGGAGATGGTGTAGCGGTCGCCGTTATCAGTCGTGCCCGAGTTCAGGGCGCCGATCTCGTTCCACTCGTGGCGGTAGTTCATCGCGATGGCCTGGCGGCCGTAGGCCAGCGGGCGAACGGTGCGCAGGTCGACAGTGCCGCCCAGGCCTTGGCCGATCAGGGTCGCGTCAGGCGTCTTGTAGACGACGACGCTGTTCAGCAGTTCGGCGGGGAACTGGTCGAACTCGACGCCGCGGTTGTCGCCGGTGGTGACCAGTTCGCGCCCGTTCAGCAGGGCGGTCGTGAAATCAGGGCCCAGGCCACGGATGGAAATCTGCTGGCTGCGACCGTCGAGGCGCTGCATCGTCACGCCCGGCAGGCGCGCCAGGGATTCGGCGATCGAGACGTCCGGCAGCTTGCCGATGTCTTCAGCTGAGATGACTTCGACGATCGAGGTGTTGTTGGCCTTGGCCGAGATCGCGGCTTCGATCGAACGGCGAATGCCGGTGACGACGATTTCGCCGACTTCGGTGGCCTGGTCGTCGGCCTGCGCCGTCGTGGCGGGCGCGGTTTGTGCGTGGGCCGAGCCGACCGCCATCAGGGCGGCTGCGCCGAAGGCGACGCCGGATAGCAGGCGCGCGCGCCGGTTGAGACGTTGGAACATGGTCATCCTCCCTGGGGCTGACCGCGATTCTGAACGTCGCGATCTGAAGCCGTCGCAAAAATATGCAAATCTTTGGGAATGTTGCAAGCAGTTAATGCGGAGGTCTGATTTCCGTCGCACTTCCGGCTGGGGCATAGCCCGCCAGCGCGCCAAAATGTGACGTTTCGCGCTATTTGCATGACGCATCGCAGCATCTCAGCGACGCGTTGACAGCCCGGCCCATTGCTGCAAAATCTTGCAAATCGATCTGGAAGGCTTTGCACTTTCCAGACGCAAGGGAGTGAGCGTCATGGCGAGGGGAACCCCCAGAAGGGCCGGGCTGCACGCGGCGATGGCGGCGGCGGCTCTGCTGAGCGGCTTTGCAACGCCGGCTGCGGCGGAAACACGCCAGGCCGAAGACGCCCTGTCAGCCCTGCGTAAACGCCTGCCTCAGGACGAGGTGATCTACTTCCTGCTGCCGGATCGGTTCGCCAATGGCGATGCAACGAACGACCACGGCGGTTACGCCGCTGACCGGCTGAAAAGCGGGTTCGATCCGGCCGATACCGACTTTTATCACGGCGGTGATCTGGCGGGCGTGACCCAACAGCTGGACTATATCCAGGGCCTCGGTGCGACGGCGGTCTGGCTGGCGCCCGTGTTCAAGAACAAGCCGGTGCAGAGCCATGGCGACTACACCGGCGCGGCGCACCACGGCTACTGGATCACCGACTTCACCGCCGTCGATCCGCACTTCGGCGACGAGGCTGCGATGCGCGCCTTGGTCGAAGCGGCCCATGCGCGCGGGATGAAGGTCTATCTGGACATCGTCGCCAACCATACCGCCGACGTCATCCAGTATCGCGAATGCCCGGAAGGCCGCTGCGCCTATCGCAGTCGCGCCGACTATCCCTACACCCGTCGCGGCGGAGTCGACGGTGCGCCGATCAATGAAGGCTTCGACGGTCGCGACTTCTCGCGCCTGACCCGGGCCGACTACGCCTATACGCCCTATATCCCGACCGGCGAGGAGAACGCCAAGGTTCCGGCCTGGCTGAACGATCCGATCCACTATCATAACCGGGGCGAGAGCACCTTCACCGGCGAAAGCAGCCTGGACGGCGACTTCGCCGGGCTGGACGACCTGCTGACCGAGGACCCGGTGGTCATCCAGGGCATGATCGATATCTTCGGCGGCTGGATCGACAAATATGGAATCGACGGCTTCCGCATCGATACCGCCCGCCATGTGAACCCGGGCTTCTGGCAGGCCTTCATCCCCGCCATGATCGCCCGCGCCGAGGCCAAGGGCATCCCGAACTTCCACATCTTCGGCGAGGTCTATGATCCTGATCCGGCGGTGACGGCGCGGTTCACGCGGGTCGACGGCTATCCGGCGGTGCTGGACTTCCCGTTCCAGAAGCAGGCGACCGATGTGGCGGCCGGCAAGGTCGGGACCGACGCCCTGGCCAAGCTGTTCGACGCCGACACGATCTATGACAAGGGCGCCGAGACCGCCGCCATTCTGCCGACCTTCCTAAGCAACCATGACATGGGCCGGGTCGGCTTCTTCGTGAAACAGGCCAATCCGAACGCCGACGACGCCGAGGTGCTGGCGCGCATCAAACTGGCCCATGCCCTGATGATGTTCAGCCGGGGCGTGCCCACGCTCTATTATGGGGATGAACAGGGCTTCGCCGGCGCGGGCGGATACGGAAACTCGCGCCAGGACATGTGGCCCAGCCGCACGCCGGTCTATGCGAACGAGACGCCCGTTGGCGGTCGCCGGCCGGCCTATTCCACGGATGCCCCACTCTACCAGGCGATCGCCGAGATGACCCGCATTCGCGCCGATGAGCCGGCCCTGCGACGCGGCCGTCAGGTCGTGCGCGCCTATGGCGACAAGCCCGGTCTGTTCGCCCTGTCGCGCATCGGCGAGGACGGATCGGAGATTCTGGCTCTGTTCAACACCTCCACTGCCCCCGTCGTCGCTCAAGTCGAGGTGGAGCCCGGCTCGCTGCGGTGGCAAGCTCTGCGCGGCGATTGCGCACCCGAATCCTCCGCACCCGCCAGCGTCGCCGTTCGCGTGCCCCCCCTCGATTACCTCGTCTGCAAGAGCGTGCCGTGACTGCCCTGCCCCTCGATCTTTCCACGGCTGACGCCGCCCCCGCATTGGCGCACGACTGGTGGCGCGGGGCGGTGCTGTATCAGATCTATCCACGCAGTTTCGCCGACTCAAACGACGACGGCGTCGGCGATCTGAAGGGGATCACCCAGCACCTCGACCACGTCGCCTCTCTAGGCGTCGACGGCATCTGGCTGTCGCCCTTCTTCACGTCGCCGATGAAGGACTTTGGCTACGACGTGTCGGACTATTGCGACGTCGATCCGATCTTCGGCACATTGGCCGACTTCGACGCCCTGATCGCGCGCGCCCATGCCCTGGGGCTGAAGGTAGTCATCGATCAGGTGTTTTCGCACACCTCGGACGAACATCCCTGGTTCACCGACAGCCGCGCCAGCCGAAACGGCGACCACGCCGACTGGTATGTCTGGGCCGACGCCAAGCCGGACGGCTCGCCGCCCTCGAACTGGCAGTCGGTGTTCGGCGGCCCGGCCTGGACCTGGGACGCGCGGCGCGGCCAGTACTACATGCACAACTTCCTGGCCTCGCAGCCTCAGCTGAACGTCAGGAACCCGGCGGTTCAGGACGCCCTGATCACGGCGGCGCGGTTCTGGCTGGATCGGGGAGTGGATGGCTTCCGTCTGGATGCGATCAACTTCGCCATCCATGATCCGTCCCTGCGCGACAATCCGCCGATCCAGGACGGCAAGAAGCGCACGCGGCCGTTCGATTTCCAGGACAAGATTTACAATCAGTCCCACCCGGACATCATCGGCTTCCTGAACCGCATCCGCGCCCTGACCGACAGCTATGAAGGCCGGTTCACGGTGGCGGAGGTCGGCGGCGATCACGCCGATCGCGAGATGAAGGAATTCACCGCCGGGAACGACCGTCTGCACTCGGCCTACGGCTTCCTCTATCTCTACGCCGATACGCTGAAGAGCGAACTGATCGGCGTGGGCGATGGGATGTGGCCGGATCAGCAGGGCGAGGGCTGGCCGTCCTGGACCTTCTCCAACCACGATGCGCCGCGCGCAGTGTCGCGTTGGGCCAAGGGCCGGGACGAGAAGGCCTTCTCGGAAATGACCCTGCTGTTGCTGATGTGCCTGCGCGGCAATGTCTTCGTCTATCAGGGCGAAGAGTTGGGCCTGCCTCAGGCCGAGGTGCCGTTCGAGCGGCTGGTCGATCCCGAGGCCATCGCCAACTGGCCTGAGACTCTGGGCCGCGACGGCGCCCGCACGCCGATCCCCTGGGTGGCCTCGGCGCCCAACGCCGGCTTCTCGACGGTCGAGCCCTGGCTGCCGGTCGATCCGCGCCATCTGTCGCTGGCCGTGGATGCGCAGGAGGCGGACCCGACCTCGATCCTGCACGCCGCGCGCCGCATCATCGCCTTGCGTCAGGCCCATCCGGCGCTGCGGACCGGAGGGCTGGAGATCGAGAGCGCGGGCGACCTGGTGGTCTTCCGCCGGTTCGAACGGGCCGAGGGCGGCGAGCGTTTGCTGTGCGTGTTCAACCTGGGCTTTGAGGCCGTGGACTGGTCAACGCCCGCCGGCGCGCGCCGGATCGCGACGGTCAATTGGACCGAAGCAGACGGATCAACGCTGCGGCCGCTGGCTGGCCTGATCTTCGCCGACGCCGGATGACGGGATCAGCCGCCGCAGGTCTCGCGAACGATCAGTTCGGTCGGAACGCGCTCGGAACGGCCTGCTGCGGCGCCGCCGTGATCCAGCAGTTTGGACACCATCAACCGGCCGGCCTTCATCGTGTCCTGGGCGATGGTGCTAAGCGCCGGGCGCGAGTAGCGGCTGAACGGCACATTATCGAAACCGATGACCGAGACCTGACCCGGCACCTCGACGCCGGCGTGCAACAGGGCGCGCACGGCGCCCAGGGCGATCTGGTCGGACGCGGCTACGACGCCATCGAAATCCAGCCCACGTCGGATCAGGGCGTCCACGGCGGCCTCGGCGGATTCGACCTCGAAATGCGCAGGCACAATCAGGGCGGCGTCCACGTCCAGCCCGCTCTGGCTCAAGGCGTCCAGATAGCCGCGATGCCGCTGCATGGCCTCGGGCGGATCCAGATCGCCCAGGAAGACGATGCGCTTTCGCTCCAGCCGCGCCAGATGCAGGGTCGCGCGGCGTCCGCCGGAGATGTTGTCCGAGCCGATGGAGCAATAGTCCTGGTCGGGCAGTTCTGCGCCCCAGACGACGAAACGATGGTCGGCGTCGACCAGACGGTTGAAGGCCGAATGCAGGCTGGATTGGCCCAGGAAGATCACGCCATCCGCCCGGCTTGTGTTCAGCGCCGCCGACAGCTCGTCATAGTTGGCGGGCGAGATATGGCTCATCAGCAGGTCGCAGCCGCGTTCGCGCGCCGCCTCGCCCACCCCGGCCAGAAGCTCCAGGAAGAAGGGGTCGCTGAGGCGCCCTTCGCGCCCCTGCGGCCGCGGCACCACCAGGGCGATGGTGCCCTGTGCGCCGATCGGACCGGCGGGCATGTGGCGGCGGAACGGATAGTCGTGTTCCTTGGCCAGCTTCCAGATCGTCTGTTTGGTGCGATCGTTGACGGCGGGGCTGTCGTTCAGGGCGCGCGACGCGGTGGCGATGGACACGCCGGCCAGGCGGGCGATGTCTTCCAGACGGGTTGTCTTGCGGCTCAAGGTCGCGGGTCCTCACAGCAGCATGGTGAAGCTGCAAAATTTTCTGCAAATATTTCAGCCACCGTTCGCGGCGGTTGGCAAGAGGCGGCGTAACGGAGTTCCCATGATGCAGCGCAGATCCTTCCTCGCCCTTGGCGGCGTGTCGATCCTGGCTCTCGGCGCGACGGGCGCGCGCGCCCAGACCGCGCCGAACCATGCCCGGGCGTCCTCGCCTGGCGGCGTGCTGACGGTCGAGGCCTTCACCGACAACGACGGGCGGCCGATGTATTCGGTGCTGCGTCAGGGCCGGGTCGTCGTGGCGCCGTCCAAGCTGGGTTTCCTGCTGACCGACGCCCCGGCCATCGAGCGCGGCCTGACCCTGACCGCAGGCCAGCCCATCGCGGTCGCCGACACTTGGGAGCAGCCGTGGGGCGAGCGCCAGTTCATCCGCAACCACTACAATGAATGGCGCGTCGCCTATGTCGAGACCGGCGGCCTGCGACGCCGCGTGGACGTGGTCTTCCGCCTGTACGACGACGGTCTGGGCTTCCGCTATGAGTTCCCGCAGCAGGCCGGCCTGACCACCGTCCGCATCGGTTCGGAAATCACCGAGTTCAACCTGGCCGAAAACGGCGAGGCCCTGTGGTGCCCGGCGTGGGAATGGAACCGCGAGGAATATCTCTACAGCCGCACGCCCATCGATGCGGTCGGCAGCGCCCAGACGCCGATGACGGTTCGAGGCCAGTCGGGCCTGCACGTCTCCATCCACGAGGCCGCCTGCATCGACTACGCAGGGATGAACCTACGCCGGTCGGAGGAAACGAAGTTCCGCGCTCAGCTGACGCCGGGCCTCACCAATGCGGCGGTGGTGCGCGAGGCGCCGTTCAACACGCCCTGGCGAACCCTGCAAATCTCCGACAGCGCCGCTGGCCTGCTGGATTCCAGCCTGATCCTGAACCTGAACGAGCCCAACAAGCTGGGTGACGTCAGCTGGTTCAAGCCGATGAAATACGTCGGCGTCTGGTGGGAAATGCACCTGGACCTGAAGACCTGGAACTCCGGGCCCAAGCACGGCGCGACCACCGAGAATGCGATCAAACACATCGACTTCGCCGCCAAGCACGGGCTGGGCGGGGTACTGGTCGAAGGCTGGAACAAGGGCTGGGACGGCCAGTGGTTCGCCAACGGCGCGGACTTCAGCTTCACCGAGGCCTATCCCGATTTTGACATCGAAGCGGTCTGCGCCCACGCGCGGTCCAAGGGCGTGCAACTGATCGGCCACCACGAAACCGGCGGCAACGCCTTCCACTATGAGCAGCAGCTCGAACCGGCCATGGCCCTGTATGAACGCCTCGGCGTCCATTCGGTGAAGACGGGCTATGTCGCCGACGCGCAAGGCGCCCGCGTCGCCGGGCCGGACGGACAGATGGTCATGGCCTGGCACGAGAGCCAGGCGATGGCCCAGCACCACATGCGCGTGGTCGAGGCCGGCTATCGCCACAAGGTCGCCGTCAACGCTCACGAGCCGTTTAAGGACACCGGCCTTCGCCGCACCTATCCGAACATCATCAGCCGCGAGGGCCAGCGCGGGATGGAATATTCGGCCTGGGGCAATCCCGGCAATCCGCCCGAGCATGAGCCGAACCTGGTGTTCACCCGCCTGCTGGCCGGGCCGATGGACTATACGCCCGGCATCTTCGGCATGGAGACGCGCAGCCCCGGCGGCGTGCAGACGACTTGGGCTAAGCAACTGGCGCTTTATGTCGTGATCTACAGCCCGATCCAGATGGCGGCGGACCTGCTGGTCAACTACGAGGCCAACCCTGGCCCGTTCCAGTTCATCAAGGATGTGCCTGTCGATTGGAGCGAGAGCCGCACGCTGGACGCCGCCATGGGCGACTATGTCGTCACGGTTCGCAAGCAGCGCGGCACGGATGTCTGGGCCCTGGGCGCCGTCACCGACGAGCATCCGCGCGTGCTCAAGGCCCCGCTCGATTTCCTGGACGCCGGCCGTCGATATCGGGCCGAAATCTATCGCGACGGGCCGGATGCCGACTATCGCGGCAAGCGCGAGGACATCGTCATCGAGCAGCGCGAGGTTACGTCGTCTGACACCCTGACCCTGGCGCTGGCGCCCGGCGGCGGTCAAGCGATCCGGTTTGTGCCGGTCGGCCGGGCGCGACGCGGATGACCCTGCTCTCGCACCGCCCGCGCCTGTCCGGCCTGGCGATCTGGAATATGTGCGTCGGCTTCTTCGGCATCCAGATCGGCTTCGGCCTGCAGAACGCCAACACCAGCCGGATCTTCCAGACGCTGGGCGCCGAGGTCGACAGCCTGGCGATCCTGTGGATCGCCGCGCCGCTGACGGGTCTGCTGGTCCAACCGATCATCGGCCATTTCAGCGACAAGACCTGGACCCGGTTCGGCCGGCGGCGGCCCTATTTCCTGGTCGGGGCCATCGCCACCACCCTGGCCCTGATCGCCATGCCCAACAGCCCCAGCCTGTGGTTCGCTGCGGCCATGCTGTGGATCATGGACGCCTCGATCAACATCACCATGGAGCCGTTCCGCGCCTTCGTCGGCGACAACCTGCCGGAGGAGCAGCGCACCGCCGGCTATGCGATGCAGAGCTTCTTCATCGGCGCAGGCGCGGTCTTCGCCTCGGTCCTGCCGTGGCTGTTGTCCAACGTCTTCGACATCGCCTCGACCGCCGAGGCGGGCGTGGTGCCCCTGTCGGTCAAGATCGCCTTCTACGTCGGCGCCGCCGGCCTGTTCTCGGCCGTGCTGTGGACGGTGCTATCGACCAAGGAATACAGCCCCGAACAGATCGCGGCCTTCGAACGCGCCCGAGACGACGCGCCGACCGCGCCCACCGAGGCCGAAGCGCCGGCTCGCAGCGTCCAGGGCTGGATGACTTCGGGCCTGGTCTGCACCGTCCTCGGCGGGCTGGGTTTCGTGCTGATCGGCGCGCTCGATCTGGAGAAGGAGCTGCTGATCCTGGCGGGCTTCTTCGCCGGGTTCGGCCTGCTCCAGATCGCCGTCGGCATGATGCAGCGTCGCCGCATCACCAACGCCGCGACCGAAATCTTGAACGACATCTTCCGCATGCCCGAGACCATGCGCGGCCTGGCCGTTGTTCAGTTCTTCAGCTGGTTCGCCCTGTTCGCCATGTGGATCTACACCACCGCGGCCGTGACCCGCGTCCATTACGGCGCCACCGACACCACCTCGGCCGCCTATGCAGCGGGCGCGGACTGGGTGGGGGTTTTGTTCGGGGTCTATAACGGCGTGGCGGCCCTTGCGGCCTTCACCCTGCCGGTGCTGGCCAAGCGCATCGGCCGCAAAGCGACCCATGCGCTGATGCTGATGCTTGGCGCCGCCGGCCTGTTTGGCGTCTTCGCCATCCGCGAGCCGGGCCTTTTGTGGCTGCCGATGATCGGCGTCGGCTTCGCCTGGGCGTCGATCGTCTCCATGCCCTACGCCATCCTGTCGGCGGCGGTGCCGGACCGAAAAATGGGCGTCTATATGGGCGTCTTCAACATCTTCATCGTCGTGCCCCAGCTGCTGGCCGCCACGGTTCTGGGCCTGATCCTGAAGACCCTGTTCGATGGTCAGGCAATCTGGGCCCTGGTGCTCGGCGCTGTCTCCTTCGTCCTGGCCGCCGCGAGCGCGCTGATGGTCAAGGAGCATCGCGGATGAACCGTCGGGGTCTTCTGGCCCTCATGGCCGCCCTGCCCTTCGCCGGCGCGGCGCGTGCTGAGGGCGCCATCGCGGGGGGGCGGTTGGTGCTGCATGAGGCGGTCGCGTCGGCCCATGTGAAGGCGCGCAACGTCTTGGTCTGGCTGCCGCCCGGATACGAAGCGTCCGACGCCGCCTGGCCTGTTCTCTACATGCACGACGGCCAGAACCTGTTCGATCCGGCCACGGCCAACTTCGGCGAATGGGGCGTGGACGAGCATCTGACGCGGCTGATCGCGAGCGGCCAGGTGCGGCCGCCGATCGTGGTGGGGATATGGAACATCGACCTGCGACTGAGGGAATATGTCCCCGCCGACCTGATCGCCGCCCTGCCCGCAGACATGCGCGACGAGGTCCAGGCCATCTACGGCGGCCCGTCCTTGTCCGACGGCTATCTGCGGTTCCTGGTCGAGGAGTTGAAGCCCTTCATCGACGGCGCCTACCGCACCCTGACTGGCCCGCAGGACACGATGATCGCCGGCTCCAGCATGGGCGGCCTGATCTCCATGTATGCGGTGATGAAACGGCCGCAGGTCTTTTCCGCCGCCGCCTGTCTGTCCACCCACTGGCCGCTGAAGGTCGAAGGGCTTGAGCCCGGCGCGGCGCTGGACGCCTGGCGCGAACGCCTGGTCGCCGCCTGGACCGGCGTGATCGAACGCGGCCTGCCTGAACCGGGCGCCCACCGCTTCTATTTCGACCGGGGCGACGAGACGCTGGATCAGTTCTACGCCGTCTTCCAGACCCAGGTGGACCAGACCTTCCGCCATCGAGGCTACGGTCCCGGCGATTTCCGCAGCCTGGTCTTCCCCGGCGCCCAGCATAATGAAGCGTCCTGGAACCAGCGGCTGGACGTGCCTTTGACCTTCCTTCTTTCCCCCGCCCCCACGCGCAACCCGTGAGGACCACAATGCGTCACTTCCGTACCTTCTGCCTCGCCGGCGCCGCCGGCCTGGCCCTCGCTTCCGCCGCAAGCGCCCAATCGGGTGTCGCCCCCGGCGCGCCCGGCGCCCCGCCCGTCTGGTCCAGCGCGGCCAAGACCGGCGCCGGCGCATCCTACGAAGCCTATGTCGATGGTCAGTATCGCGACGGCGGCCCGACCGGCGCGGTGTCCAAGGTCTGGTATTCCATCGCCGACGGCGTCCTGACCGAGACCATGTACGGCCTGATTCATGAGGCCCAGATCAAGGCCCTGCGCTTCGCCGGCGTGACCCAGGACGGTCTGGTCGTCGAAGGCGACCACACAACCAGCCGCACAGAATATCTGCACGTCGACGCCCAGGGGCGTCCGCTCTCGCCGGCTTATCGCGTCACGACGCAGGACAAGAACGGCCGCTTTGAGATCGAAAAGCAGATCTTCAGCGATCCCGACCGCAACGCCCTGGTGTTGCGCGTCACCATCACGGCGCTGAAGGGCGATGTGACGCCCTATCTGATGCTGGAGCCGCACATCGCGAATACCGGCGTCGACGATCGGGGCGCGGTGACGCGCGACGGTTTCCACGCCTGGGAGGGCGACACCCACCTGTTCCTGAAGCCCAGCGAGGCCTTCGAAAAGGCCAGCGTCGGCTTCGTCGGCGCCTCGGACGGCCTGACGGATCTGAAGGACGGCAGGCTGGACTGGACCTACGCCTCCACCGGCGATCAGGCCGGCAACACGATGATGACCGGCGCTCTGCCGCGCCTGCGCCAAAGCAGCCGGATCACGCGTGATTTCGTCATCGGCTTCGGCGCGAGCGAGGCCGAGGCGCGCGCCGCTGCGGACGGTTCGTTCGCGACCGGTCTGGACGAGGTGCTGGCCCGCTTCAACGGCGAGGGCGAGCGCGTGGGTTGGGAGGATTATGTCGCCTCGCTGACCGAACTGCCGCGCATCGCAGAACAGGCGACCGACGGCGGCAAGCTGGCCTACGCCTCGGCCCTGATGCTCAAGGTGCAGGAGGATCGCACCCACGCCGGCGCCCTGATCGCGTCACTGTCGAACCCGTGGGGCGATACGGTGGACGCGTCGAAGTCCTCGACCGGCTACAAGGCCGTCTGGCCGCGCGACTTCTATCAGGTGGCGATGGCTCTGGCGGCGCTGGGCGACAAGGAGACGCCGCTGGCGGCCTTCAACTATTTGCCCCAGGTCCAGGTCGGCCCGAACACGCCCGGCAACACCGGCGCCGGCGGCTGGTTCCTGCAGAAGACGCACGTGGACGGCGAACTGGAATGGGTTGCGGTCCAATTGGACCAGACCGCCATGCCGATCATGCTGGGCTATCGTCTGTGGAAGATGGGCTGGCTGTCCGACGCCCAGATAACCGAACACTATCGGTCCATGCTGAAGCCGGCGGCCGACTTCCTGGTCGATGGCGGCAAGATCGGACTGATGTGGAACGACGCGGAGATCAAGCCGCCCTTCACCCAGCAGGAACGCTGGGAGGAGCAGCAAGGCTATTCGCCGTCCTCGACCGCCGCCGTGGTCGCGGGCCTGACGGTCGCCGCCGAAATGGCGCGCGCCTCAGGCGACGCCGCCGGCGCGACGCGCTACCAGATCGCGGCCGACAGCTATGCGTCCAAGATCGAAGACCGGATGTTCACCACCAACGGCGACTTCGGCGACGGTCGCTACTTCATCCGCATCACTCAGAACGAGAACCCGAACGACAAGGCCCCGATCGGCGCCGCCAATGGCCAGATCGCGCCGGCGGAAGACCGGGTCGTGGACGGCGGCTTCCTGGAACTGGTGCGCTATGGGGTGCGCAAGGCCGACGATCCGCACATCCTGTCCACCCTGCCCGTCTATGACGATCAGTCGCTGGAGCCGCTCTATCGCGTCCGCTACGACTTCGGTCCCGAGGGCGACAAGACGCCGGGCTGGCGCCGTTATGGCGTCGATGGCTATGGCGAGGACCATGTGACGGGCGCAAACTACGGCGTCGGCGGGGAAATGAGCCCTGGCCAGCGCGGTCGGGTCTGGCCCTTCTTCACGGGCGAACGCGGTCACTATGAACTGGCCCGCGTCAGCGTGAACGGCGCCCCCTCGGCCGCCGACATCGCCGCCATCCGTCAGACCTATGTGCGCGGCATGGAGCGGTTCGCCAACGGCGGGTTGATGCTGGCCGAACAGGTGTGGGACGGCGTCGGAAACCCGACGGCCAAGGATTATGCCGTGGGTCAGAATACGGACTCGGCGACGCCCCTAGCCTGGACCCACGCGGAATATCTGAAGCTGCTGCGGTCGCTCGCCGACGGCAAGGTCTGGGACAGCTACGACCCCGTCCACGCCCGCTACGCCCGCTGATACGAAAACGGCCCCGGAGATTGCTCTCCGGGGCCGTTCTCATTTTAAACTGCCGTGGCTCAGAAGGTGAGCTTCACAGCCCCGACGATCCGGTCTTCGGCGCCGGGCACGCCGTCCACATCGGTGTCGTGATAGCGGACATCGACGCCCACCTTGTCGGTCAGGGCATAGCCGACGCCGACGTTCCAAGTGGTGTAGTCGTCGCTGACGTCGAGCCATTGCTTGCCGAGCGCGCCCGACACCGTCCATTTGGGCGCCGGCGAGAAGGCGGCGTTGACCTCGGCATAGGTTGCTTCCTTATCCGCACCGAAGAAGTCGGGCGAGTAATAGACGGCCGCGCCAAACGTGGCGGGACCGACCGCGCGCGAGGCCGCAGCCTTGAACTCGGCGTAGTTATAGTCCGCGCCGTCCGGTTCCCCGACATACAGATAGCCGATCGCGCCGAAGTCGAGCGCGAAACCGCCCGCCTCGGTGCGATAGCCGCCGTAAAGGTCGACTTCCGCATCGGTGTCATCGCCGAAGTCGACGTTGGAGGCCCAGGCCCCGGCGTAGAAGCCGCCCGAGGTCAGATCGACGCCGCCCTGAATGGCGGGGTCTTCACTGGTCTGGCTGAAGCCGCGGAAGACATAGTCGCTGACGGCGCCGACGTTCCAGGCGACATCGACGGTGCTCTGGGCCGAGGCTGGCGCGGCGAGGCCGATAAGTCCTGCGGCGAGGGTCGCGGCGGCGGCCGCGCGGATGATGGTCTTTTTCATAGTCTATCCCCTTGTTGTCGTTATTCGAGGTCGAGACCGGGCGCGGGTTTGGGAGCCGCGCCCGGTCTCAGCTCAGTGTTCCAGCGCCTCGCCATGCAGCGAGGTGTCCAGACCGGCGGCTTCTTCCGCTTCGCTCACGCGCAGGCCCGTGGTGAACTTGCAGATGAACAGGATGATCAGGGTGCCGACGGCGCTGTAGACGATAGTCCACAGCAGGCCCAGCGCCTGGGCGCCGACGTTGGCGCCGTCCGACAGGCTGTTGATCGCGGTCGTGGCGAACACGCCGGTCAACAGGGCGCCGATCAGGCCGCCCGCGCCGTGGATGCCGAAGGCGTCCAGGCTGTCGTCGTAGCGCAGCAGCTTCTTGATCCACACCGACGAGGCGTAGCAGGCCGGACCGGCGATCAGGCCGATGATGACCGCGCCCTTGGGATCGACGAAGCCGGCCGCCGGGGTGATGGCGACCAGACCGGCGACGACGCCCGACAGCATGCCGATCAGCGACACCTTCTTCTTCTCGATATATTCGACGATTTTCCAGGTCAGGGCGGCGGCGGCGGCGGCCAGGATGGTGTTCAGCAGCGCCACGCCCATCAGATCGTTGGCGGCGCCCGCCGAGCCGGCGTTGAAGCCGATCCAGCCGACCAGCAGCAGCGAGGCGCCGATCATGGTCAGCACAGGGTTGTGAGCGGTGATGACCTCTGTACCGTAACCCTTACGGCGACCCAGGAAGATAGCGCAGACCAGGCCCGCGACGCCCGAGTTGACGTGAACGACGGCGCCGCCCGCGAAGTCCAGCACGCCCGCCGAACCGAGGAAACCGCCGCCCCAGACCCAGTGGCAGATCGGCGCATAGACCAGCAGCGACCACAGGGCGGTGAACAGCAATAGCGCCGAATATTTGAACCGCTCGGCGAAGGCGCCGGTGATCAGCGCCGGGGTGATGATGGCGAAGGTCATCTGGAAGGAGATGAACAGGAACTCGGGAATGCCCGGCAGCAGGGCGTTGGCTGTCTTCAGCGACACGCCGTTCAGGAACAGCATGTCCAGGCTGCCGATGAAGGGCTGAAGGCCGGCGCTTTCGTTCTTGCCAAAGGCCAGGCTGTAGCCGGCGATGAACCATACCAGGGACACCACGGCGAAGACGCCGACGGACTGGGTGATGGTGGCGATGACGTTCTTCTTGCGCACCATGCCGCCATAGAACAGCGCCAGACCGGGGAGGGTCATCAGCAGAACCAGGGCGGTCGAGGTGCCGAGCCATGAGGCCCCGGCGCTGTCCAGCTCAAGCGCGGCCTGATGGCCCAGTAGGGCCGGAGCGGCGTCCTGCGCATTGGCCGCGCCGGCGGCCATCAGACAAAGTGTGGGAAGAAGGAGCGCAGCCGCTCCCATAAGTCGTTTCGTGGTCTGCGACATGAGCTAGTACCCCCTATGCAATCTCGCAGTTGCGAAGATTTTACCGCATTTGCGATAGGCGCAAGGGGCTAGACCGTGAACGACGCAACTTTCTTGCAACGGTCATGGAGAAAAAGAGCAGGGCCGCACGATCTTGCGATCCTGCGGCCCGATATCAGATTCTTTATGCCGACAAAGCCAAGCTGAGCGGCAGGATTTTCAGCTTCAGTTTAAGCCGTCAGGCCCAGTGCATCTGCACCCGGTGCGCTGCCGCCCAATGTATGGCGCGGATGGCGTCGATGACGGCCTCGGTCGCCGCGCGCGTGCCCAGCGCGCCGCCCAGGTCGGCCGTCACGGCGCCGGCCGCCAGAACGGCGGCGACGGCGGCCTCGATGGAATCGGCCTCGTCCTCCAGCTTCAGGCTGTGACGCAGCAGCAGGGCCGCCGACAGGATGGTCCCGACCGGATTGGCCAGATCCTGACCGGCGATGTCCGGCGCCGAGCCGTGGATCGGCTCGAACAGGCCCGGCCCGCCCGCGCCCAGCGACGCTGAAGGCAACAGGCCGATGGAGCCGCCCAGCACAGAAATCTCGTCCGACAGGATGTCGCCGAACATGTTTTCGGTCAGGATGACGTCGTATTCGCGTGGCTTGCGGATCAGGTGCATGGCCATGGAGTCCACCAGGGCGTGCTCCAGGGTGATCTCCGGGAATTCCTCAGCATGGATACGGGTCACGACCTCGCGCCACAGCCGGCTGGTCTCCATGACATTGGCCTTGTCGACCGAGGTCACCTTGCCGCGACGCTGTTGGGCGGTCTGGAAGGCGGCGCGGGTCACCCGCTCGATCTCCGGCACGGTGTATTCGCACAGGTCGGTGGCGCGATCGGCGGTGCGGGTCTTCTCGCCGAAATAGACGCCGCCGGTCAGTTCGCGGAAGACGATCAGATCGACGCCCTCGACGATCTCCTTCTTCAGCGGGGAGCGGTGCGCCAGCACCGGCGACACCTGCAACGGGCGCAGATTGGCGAACAGGCCCATCGCCTTGCGGATCGCCAACAGTCCCTGTTCCGGACGCGCCTTGCCGCCATCCCATTTCGGCCCGCCGACCGCGCCCAGCAGCACAGCGTCGGACGCGACGCAGGCGGCGCGCGTGGCCTCTGGCAAAGGCTCGCCCGTCTCGTCGATGGCCGCGCCGCCGATTAGATGCTCGGCGAACTCGAAATGGTGACCATAGAAGTCGCCGATGACCCGCAAGACATCACGCGCGGCCCGAGTGACCTCCGGTCCGACGCCGTCGCCGGGCAGCAGGACGATGTTGTAGGTCTTGGTGGCGGCGGTGCTCATCTTACGGTCTCTTTCGATCGCTCGTAGGCTTCGATTTCAGGCATGTTTGCTTGCAGCCAGCCCAAGGTGTCCACCCCGTCCAGCAGGCATTGGCGGGTGAAGGATTCGACCCCGAACGGCACGGGTTCGGCATTGCCGCGCTGGATCTGATTGGCCTGGAGGTCGATCGTAACCGGCTGGTCCGGCTGCGACGCCAGATCGTCCCAAACCGCCTGGCTGACGACGATGGGCAGCAGGCCGTTTTTCAGCGCATTCGATGTAAAAATGTCAGCGATCTCGGTCGAGATCACCGCCCGGAACCCGTAGTCCAGCAGGGCCCAGGGCGCATGTTCGCGCGACGAGCCGCAGGCGAAGTTCCGGCCCGCCAGCAGGATGCGATGCTCAGCCGGGTCTATCCTGTTCAGAATCGCCTCGGGCTTTTCCGAGCCGTCGTCTTCGTAACGCCAGTCATAGAAGGCGGCCTTGCCCAGCCCTTCGCGCGTAGTCGTGGTCAGGAAACGCGCCGGAATGATCTGGTCGGTGTCGATATTGGCCTGACTCAGGGTCACGGTCTTGGAGGTCAGCACCTGGAAGGGTTCAGACATGCTCGACCTCCTTCAGAAAGACGCGCGGATCGGTCAGCACGCCAGCGACCGCCGTCGCCGCCGCCGTCGCTGGACTGGCCAGGATGGTGCGGGCGTCCTTGCCCTGACGCCCTTCGAAGTTGCGGTTCGACGTGGATACGGCCAGTTGGCCCGGCGCGACGAAGTCACCGTTCATGGCGATGCACATCGAGCAGCCGGGAATGCGCCATTCGGCCCCGGCGGCGATAAAGACCTCATGCAGCCCCTCGGCCTCAGCGTTGCGACGCACGGCCTCGGACCCCGGCACCACCAGCATGCGCAGACCCGGCTTGACCTTCCTGCCGCGCAGCACCTCGGCGGCGGCGCGCAGATCGGGCAGGCGCCCGTTGGTGCAGGAGCCGATGAAGACCACATCCACCGGCTGGCTCGTCGTCGCCTCCCCGGCCGTGAAGCCCATGTAGGCGATGGCCTTGCGGTCTGAGTCCGACTGCGGTTGCGGCACGGGCGAGCCGATGGGCGCGCCCGCATCCGGCGTCGTGCCCCAGGTCGCCATGGGTCGGATGGCGGCGCCGTCGATGGTCACTTCCTTATCGAAGACCGCGCCTGCATCCGTCGCCAGTTTCAGCCATTCGGCCGTTGCGGCCTCATAGTCGACGGGCACATGTTTGCGGCCGCGCAGCCAGTCGATGGTGGTCTGGTCTGGGGCGATCATGCCGGCCCGCGCCCCGGCTTCTATGGACATGTTGCACAGGGTCATCCGCCCTTCCATGTCCAGCGACCGCACCGCCTCGCCCGCGTATTCGATGACATAGCCGGTGCCGCCGCCGAAACCGATGGCGGCGATGACGGCCAGGGCGACATCCTTGCCCGAGACGCCGGGCTGCAACTTTCCGTCCACCGTCACCCGCATGGCCTTGGCCTTGCGCTGCAACAGGCATTGGGTCGCCAGCACGTGACCGACTTCCGAAGTGCCGATCCCGAAGGCCAGGGCGCCGAAGGCGCCATGGGTGGCGGTATGACTGTCGCCGCAGACCACCGTCATGCCCGGCTGGGTCAGGCCCAGCTCCGGCCCCATCACATGAACCACGCCGCGATCGTCCGAATCCCACCCCGCCAGCGGCACGCCGTGGGCGGCGCAGTTACGCTCCAGCGTATGGACCTGAGCCTCGGCCTGGGCCGTGACATAGGGTTTCAGCCCGTTCAGCCCCGCCGGCAGGGTCGGCGTCGAATGGTCCAAAGTCGCATAGGTCCGGTCGGGACGCCGCACCTTCAGACCGCGCGCCTCGATCTCGCTGAAGGCCTGGGGGCTGGTGACTTCGTGGACCAGATGCAGGTCGACATACAGCACCCCCGGCGTGTCGGCCGTTTCCGACCGCACGACGTGGGCGTCCCACACCTTGTCGAACAGGGTCTTGGGATCAGGCATATTGGGCCACGACCTCGGACACGCCGTCGACCCGGTCGATGATGGCGATCAGTTCGGCGTCATTGATCTCGCCGATCTGATCGGCGCGTTGCTTGAAGCCGGCGACCACCGCCGCCAGACGCTCGCCCTCGATGGGACGGCCGATGGTCTCGGCGCGTTTGGCGATGGCGTGACGGCCCGAATGCTTGCCAAGCACGAACCAGCTGCCCTCGAAGCCCACATCCTGGGGCCGCATGATCTCATAGGTGCGGCTGTCGGCCAGCATGCCGTGCTGGTGGATTCCCGCCTCATGGGCGAAGGCGTTGATGCCCACCACGGACTTATTGCGGGCGATGACCGTCTCGGTGATCTCGCACAGGATCTTGGAGGCGCGCACCAGATGACGGCTGTCGGCGCCGGTTGTGACGCCATAGCGGTCCTCGCGGACCTTCAGCGCCATGATGACCTCTTCGATCGAGCAGTTGCCAGCCCGTTCGCCGATGCCGTTGATCGCGCCCTCGATCTGACGCGCGCCACCCTCGACGGCGGCCAGGGAGTTGGCGACCGCCATGCCCAGGTCGTCGTGGCAGTGGGCCGAGAAGATCACGTGCGGATGGCGCTTGTTAATCCGTGCGGCCAAGGCGGCGAACCGCTCACGAACCTCTTGCGGGGTCGCGTAGCCGACGGTGTCGGGCACGTTCAGCGTTCGGGCGCCGGCGTCGGCGGCGGCCTCCAGCACATCGGCCAGAAACTCCGGCTCGGTGCGGAAGGCGTCCTCGGCCGAGAACTCTACGTCGTCGAACAGGCTGCGGGCGTATTCCACCGAGCGCACGGCCGTCGACAACACCTCATTGGTGGACATCTTCAGCTTGGCGGTGCGGTGGATCGGGCTGGTGCCGATGAAGGTGTGGCACCGACGATGCGACTTCGGCGCCGGCGCCAGGGCGCGGAAGGTGGCGTCGATGTCCTTTTCGTTGGCGCGCGACAAGGAGCAGAAGATCGGTCCCTCGACCTCGCCCGCCACGCGGCGGATGCAGTCCTCGTCACCCGGCGAGGCGGCGGCGAAGCCGGCCTCGATAACGTCAACGCCCAAGTCCCGCAGAACCTGGGCCATCTTCACCTTGGCCTGGGCGCTCATCGAGAAGCCCGGAGCCTGTTCCCCGTCCCGCATCGTCGTGTCGAAGACGATGACGCGGTTGGGGTCGGCGGCGATCTCCTCGGTGCGGGATACGCCCGATACTCGTACGCTTTCGGGGGTAATCATTACGCGGCCTCGGATTGAATAATGTCGTTGCTGATGCGGCGCACGCCGAACAGCCGGTCGATCTGGCGACCCAGATTATCCATGCAGCGGCCGGCGTCGCGACCACGCACGGTCAGGGCGATGCGGCGGAACGCGCCCTCGTCAGCCAGGGCCATGCCGTCGATGTGGAAGCCGCGGCGCTCCACCAGGCCGATGAGACGCTGAAGCGAACCGTCCGCACGGTCGATCTGGATGTGGATCGTGTCGCTCATCTCAGGAGCCCTCCATCATTTCAGCATTGCTCTTGCCCGGCGGAACCAGCGGCCAGACGTTGTCTCGGGGGTCGATGACCACATGGGCCAGGCAGGGACCGTCGGCGGCCAGCAGGCGCTGGATGCCGACGGACACCTGATCGCGGCGATCGATGCGGAAGGCCTCGATGCCGAACGCTTCGGCGACCTTCACGAAGTCCGGGTTGTCGGACAGATCGATCTCGGAATAGTTCTCGGCGAAGAACAGCTCCTGCCACTGGCGCACTAGGCCCAGTGAGGAATTGTCGATCAGCACGATCTTCAGCGGGATGCCGTAACGCTTCAGCGTCGCCAGCTCCTGGATGTTCATCATGAAGCCGCCGTCGCCGGCGATGGTGACGACCGTCGCCGACGGATCGGCCAGCTTGGCCCCGATGCCGGCGGGCAGGCCAAAGCCCATCGCGCCCAGACCGCCCGAGGTGATGTGAGCTTCCGGCTTGGCGAAGCGGCAGTGCATGGCCGCCCACATCTGATGCTGGCCCACGTCGCAGGCGGCGACGAAATCATCGCCCGCCGCTTCCGAGATTTCCTTCAGCAGGGCGGGCGCATAGACTCCCTCGCCCGGCGCGTCATAGCGGTGAGCGCCAGCTTTGGCCGCATCGGCGCAGTCGTCGGCCCAGGCCTGAATGTCCAGCGCCGCGCCCGACCGCATCCGCGCCGTCAGCGCCTCAATGCCTTCGCGCAGCTCGCCGACGACGGCGACATTGGCGCTGCGCAGTTTGCCGACTTCCGAGGCGTCGATGTCGAAATGAACGATGCGGGCATTGGGCGCGAATTCAGCCAGCTTGCCCGTCGCGCGGTCGTCGAACCGGGCGCCGACGACGATCAGCAGATCGCTGTCCTGCACCGCGTGGTTGGCGGCGCGCGTGCCGTGCATGCCCAGCATGCCCAGCATGCCGGGCGCATCGGTCGGGATGGTGCCCAGGGCGTTCAGGGTCGAGACCTGGGGAATGCCGGTCGCGGCGACGAAGGCGCGCAGGGCTCCTGTCGCACCGCCGATCTTCACTCCGCCGCCGATATAGACCAGCGGCTTCTTCGCCGCCCGGATCGCGGCCTCGGCGGCGGCGATGGCGTCGTGATCGACGCGCGGCGTCTCGTTGGGAATGGAGAAACCGTAGTCCTCGCCGGTCGTCTCGAACTGCACATCCTTGGGCAGATCGACCAGAACCGGACCGGGGCGGCCCGAGCGAGCGATATGGAAGGCTTCCTCGATCGCGGCGGGAACCTCGGCGGCTGAGCGGACCAGGATCGAATGTTTCACGATCGGCAGGGTGACGCCCAGGATGTCGATCTCCTGAAAGGCGTCAGTGCCCATCAGGCCTTGGGCGACGTTGCCGGTGATGCAGACGATCGGCACCGAGTCCATCATCGCATTGGCGATGCCGGTGACCAGATTGGTGGCGCCGGGGCCTGACGTCGCCATGCAGACCCCGACCTTGCCGCTCTTCCTGGCATAGGCGTCGGCCGAGAAGGCCGCGCCCTGCTCATGGCGGACCAGGATGTGTTTCAGCTTGGAGCCGGCCAGGGCGTCATAGACCGGCATGATGGCGCCGCCCGGATAGCCGAACACCACCTCCACCCCCAGCCGCTCCAGGGTGGAGACCAGCAGACGCGCACCCGACTGGGGTGCGGTCTCGGCTGAGGGTTTGAAGGCGGCGGCGGTCATCAGAGTCATCCGGTCGTTCAGGCGGCGATCAGGCCGCTTCAGCCTTGGGCGTGTTCAGCCAGGCCATCCGCTCGCGCAGACGGGCGCCGACCTGTTCGATCTGGCTCTCGCGGTCCGCCTTCAGCCAAGCCTCGTATTGCGGCTTGCCGGCCTCGTTCTCGGCGATCCAGTTGCGCGCGAAGGTGCCGTCCTGGATCTCGTCCAGAATGGTCTTCATGCGGGCCTTGGTCTCTTCGGTCACGACGCGCGGGCCGCTGGCGACCGCGCCGTATTTGGCGGTTTCCGAGATGAAGTGGTGCATCTTGGAGATGCCGCCTTCGTAGAACAGGTCCACGATCAGCTTCAGCTCGTGCAGGCATTCGAAATAGGCGATCTCGGGCTGGTAGCCGGCCTCGACCAGGGTGTTGAACCCTTGCATGACCAGCTCCTTGGCGCCCCCGCACAGGACGGCCTGTTCGCCGAACAGATCGGTCTCGGTCTCTTCGCGGAAGGTGGTTTCCAGCAGGCCGCCGGTCGCGCCGCCATTGCCCTTGGCGTAGCCCATGGCCCGGTCGCGCGCCTTGCCGGTGACGTCCTTCTCGATGGCGAACAGCGAGGGCACGCCGCGGCCGCGCTGAAACTCGCGACGGACCAGATCGCCCGGGCCCTTGGGCGCGACCAGAATGACGTCCATGTCGGGGCGCGGGGTGATGCGCTCGTAGATGATCGAGAAGCCGTGGGCGAACAGCAGGGCCGAGCCTTCCTTGGCGTTCGGCTCGATGATGTCGCGATAGACGTCGCCCTGAACCATGTCGGGGGTCAGGATGGCGATGATGTCGGCGCCCTTGACGGCCTCGGCCGGCTCGGCGGTCGGCACGCCGTCGGCGGTGGCGTGTTTCCAGCCCGTGCCGCCGTGGCGGACGCCGGCGACCACGTCATGGCCGCTGTCCTTCAGGTTCTGCGCATGGGCGCGACCCTGCGAGCCGTAGCCGATGATGGCGATGCGCTGGCCGGCGATGGCGCCCGGCTTGATGTCTTCGTTGGTGTAGATGGTGATGGCCATGGGTCAGGCGTCCTGAGCAGCGTTGGTTTTGTGGCTTGCCGGGACTTGGGCCGGCGGCGGGTTGGGGATGGTGACGGCGCCCTGGGCGGCCGAGGCGACCGAGGCGCGGTATTTGGCGAAGACACCTCGCGCCGGGCGGACTACGTGGGGCGTAAAGCCCGCCCGGCGCGTCGCCAGATCGACATTGACGTCGATGCGGCGGTTGGTGACGTCGATGGTGATGCGGTCACCATCGCGAATGAGGGCGATCGGGCCGCCCACGGCGGCTTCCGGCGAGACGTGGCCGGCGACGAAGCCGTAGCTGGCGCCCGAGAACCGGCCGTCGGTCAGCAGGGCGACATTGTCGATCTTGCGCCCCTTCAGGGCGGCGGTGACCTGCAGCATCTCGCGCATGCCCGGACCGCCCTTGGGCCCTTCGTAGCGGATGATGATCACATCGCCTTCGCCGACCGATCCGTCCTGAACGGCGTGGAAGGCGTCTTCCTCTGAGTCGAAGACGCAGGCCGGACCTTCGAACGTATCGACCTTGTGACCCGTCAGCTTGATGACCGCGCCTTCCGGGGCGACATCGCCATAGATGACGGCGAAGCTGCCGCGATCCATCACAGGGGCGTCGAAGGTGGTCACGACCACCTGGCCCGGGGTCTCCTCGGCCTCGGCCGCCTCTGCGAACAGGCTGCGGCCGGTGACGGTGGGGGTGTTCACGATCTTGCCCGCCTCGGCCATCCGCTGGGTGACCAGACGGGTGCCGCCGGCGGCGAACAGGTGCGAGGCCAGGAAGCGGCCGCCCGGCTTCAAATCGCAGATGACCGGCGCCTCGACGCAGGCCTGGTGGCAGTCCTCGACGCCGAACTCGACGCCGGCCTCCGCCGCGATGGCCGTCAAGTGCATAACCGCATTCGTCGACCCGCCCGAGGCCGAGACGGCGACGGCGGCGTTCTTCAGGCTGCCGCGTGTGATGTATTTGCGCGCCGTGTCGCCGGAAAAGACGCGTTCGACGATCAGCCGACCGCAGCGTTCGCCTTCAGCGGCCTTGTTTGGATCGACGGCCGGCACGTCGTTGGCGCCCATGGGCGAGATCCCCATGACCGACAGGGCCATGGCCATGGTGTTGGCCGTGAACTGGCCGCCGCAGGCCCCGGCGCCGGGGCAGACGGCCTGCTCGACCGCCTTCAGCCCTTCGTCGTCCAGGGCGCCGGCCGAATGGGCGCCGATGGCCTCGAACACCTCCTGGACCGAGACCTCTTTCGTCCCGATCACGCCCGGCATGATGGTGCCGCCGTAATAGACCAGGCCGGGGATATCCATCCGCGCCAGGGCCATGGCCGCCGCCGGGATCGTCTTGTCGCAGCCGACGATGCAGACCACGCCGTCCAGCTGGTGGCCCTCGATGGCCAGTTCGATCGAGTCGGCGACGACCTCGCGGCTGATCAGCGAAGCCTTCATGCCCGCCGTGCCCATCGAGATGCCGTCGGTGACGACGATGGTGTTGAAATCAACCGGATAGCCACCTGCCGCCGTGATGCCGGCGCGCACATCCTTGGCCAGCCTATCCAGATGCATGTTGCACGGCGTGACCGTCGACCAGGTGTTGACGATGCCGATCATCGGCTTGTCGAAGTCGGCGTCCTGCATGCCGGCGGCGCGCAGATACGACCGGGCGGCGGCCCGGGTCGGACCAGCCGTCACCGCCGCGCTGCGCGCATTGGGCTTTCTGGGCTGAGAGGTAGAATTTTGCGTCATCGGTCCGGTTCGTTTCGGACCGCCGCGCACTAAAAACCCCGCTTCCTTTCGGAGGCGGGGTGGTGCGAGGCGATCCTGAGTGTGTCTAGGTCAGGTCACGTGCATCCACGCCGCTTGCGTAAGCAGGCCGAGAAGTACGAGAGTAATGAGGAATACGGGGCTTTCCAGGCCGACAGGCGCGCGAACGGCTGCGACCGCCTTGGCGGTGCGTCCCTTCGTCATGTCGCGCGTCATCGTGGCCACGGGCGGCTCCCTGTTCTGACGCCAACAAACCATAGCCGCCGAAGCCGCACAACCCCTGTCGCAATAATTTTGCGTGACAGGTCGAAAACGACTGCGTCCGGGGTGTTTCTTACCCGAAGCTGGCAGGGGCAATTTTCGAAGCGTAACCGTCCATCACATCATGTTACGCGCGCGGGGTTGAAACCCGTCCACGAGCGCTCCATTGAGACGCGCACCTATATAACGCTCGTCATACCGATCACAGGAGCTCTCCATGACCGTTCGCGTCGCCATCAATGGTTTCGGCCGCATTGGCCGTCTCGTCCTTCGCTCGATCATCGAGCATGGCCGCACGGACATCGAGGTGGTGGCGATCAACGATCTGGGTCCGGTCGAGACCAACGCCCACCTGTTCCGCTACGACTCGGTCCACGGCCGCTTCCCCGGCACGGTGACTTCGGGCGAGGACTGGATCGACGTCGGCACCGGCAAGATCAAGGTCACGGCCGAGCGCGATCCCGCCAATCTGCCCCACGCCGAGCTGAAGGTGGACATCGCCTTCGAATGCACCGGCATCTTCACCTCCAAGGACAAGGCCAGCGCCCACCTGAAGGCCGGCGCCAAGCGCGTCCTGGTTTCGGCCCCCGCAGACGGCGCCGACAAGACCATCGTCTACAAGGTCAACCACGAAACCCTGACCGCCGACGACATCGTCGTGTCGAACGGCTCGTGCACCACCAACGCCCTGGCCCCCGTCGCCAAGGTGTTGAACGACCTGTTCGGCATCGAGCGCGGCTATATGACCACCATCCACTCCTACACCGGCGACCAGCCGACGCTGGATACGATGCATAAGGACCTGTACCGCGCCCGCGCCGCGGCCCTGTCCATGATCCCGACCTCGACCGGCGCCGCCAAGGCGCTGGGCCTGGTCCTGCCGGAGCTGAAGGGCAAGCTGGATGGCTCTTCGATCCGCGTCCCGACGCCTAACGTCTCGGTCGTCGATCTGAAGGTCGTCGCCGGTCGCGAGGTCACGGTCGAAGAGATCAACGCGGCGCTTCAGGCCGCCGCCGACGGTCCGATGAAGGGCGTCCTGTTCACGACGACCGACCCGCTGGTCTCGCACGACCTTAACCACATCGCCGCCTCCTCCACCGCCGCCCTGCCCCAGACCCAGGTCGTCGACGGCAAGCTGGCCCGCGTGTTGAGCTGGTATGATAACGAGTGGGGCTTCGCGACGCGCATGAGCGACACGGCGTTGCAGATGGCGAAGTTCTTCTGATGACTGATCGGGCGATCCTTTGGACATTCATCCGAGGGATCGCCCTGATCGTCACCGGTTTTCTGGCCGGGGCAGGTGCATCGACTTTTTGCGCAATCCGAAACCTCGCAAGATTCGGCTATCTGGACCCAATCGGGGCCAGTCCTGGACTGGGCTTCTATTTGGTTCTCACGGCGCTGACATTTGCATGGCTGATTGCAGCCGGTGTGTTCTTTTGGCGCAATAGAAATCCCGCTGGATACCTTCTTTCGGCGGCGGCGTTTGTCGTGTTCGCGATCAGCGTCGTCAACGTGGTGACAACTGCGTACCCTGTTTGCAACGCATTCTGAGATAATCATGACCTTCCGCACTCTCGACGACGCCCAGAACCTCGCCGGCAAGACGGCTTTGGTCCGCGTGGACTTCAACGTCCCGATGGAGGGCGGCAAGGTCACGGACGACACTCGGCTGCGAGTCGCACTGCCTACGATCCAGCGCCTGCGCGACGCGGGCGCCAAGGTCGCCCTGCTGGCTCATTTCGACCGCCCCAAGGGCCAGCGCGTTCCGTCGATGAGCCTAAAGCCGATCGTCCAGCCGCTGGAAGAGCTGCTCGGCGCCCCCGTCCGCTTCGCCGACGACTGTATCGGCCCTGACGCCGTGGAGGCCATTCGCGATCTGGATGCGGGCGGCGTGGTCTTGCTGGAAAACGTACGCTTCCACGCGGCGGAAGAGGCCAATGATCCGGTCTTCGCCCAGAAGCTGGCGGATCTGGGCGATCTCTACGTCAACGACGCCTTCTCGGCCGCCCACCGCGCCCACGCCTCGACCGAAGGCGTCGCCCACCATATCCTGGCCTATGCTGGCGAATCCATGCGGCGCGAACTGGACGCGCTCGACGCGGCGCTCGGCAATCCGCAAAAGCCGGTCGTGGGCATCGTCGGCGGCTCCAAGGTCTCGACCAAGCTGGACCTGCTGAAGAACCTGGTCGGCAAGCTGGACACGCTGGCCATCGGCGGCGGCATGGCCAACACCTTCCTGTATGCGCAAGGGATCGATATCGGCGGCTCGCTGGCCGAAAAGGATATGGCGGACACGGCCCGCGAAATCCTGGCGGAAGCCGAGGCGAAGGGCTGCGACATCCTGCTGCCCGTCGATGTCGTGGTGGCGACCGAGGTCAAGCCCGGCGCCGACGCCCGCACCGTCAAGACAGGCGAGGCCCTCGCGACTGACGACAAGATCCTGGACGCCGGTCCCGACACCGTCGCCCGCCTGAACGCCGCCATCAACGCGTCCAAGACCCTGATCTGGAACGGCCCGCTGGGCGTGTTCGAGGTGCCGCCCTTCGACGCCGCCACAGTCGCGGCCGCCAAGCACGTCGCCGAGCGCACCAAGGCTGGCGCCCTGATCGCCGTGGCGGGCGGCGGCGACACAGTCGCGGCCGTCGGTCATGCCGGCGTCAGCGCAGACCTGACCTTCGTCTCCACCGCCGGCGGAGCCTTCCTGGAATGGATGGAGGGCAAGCCCCTGCCCGGCGTCGAGGCCTTGCGCGCCTGAAGGCTCAGCGATGCAGGCGGATCACGCCTGCATTCTGTCTTCGAAATCTGCGCTGAAACGGCTGTAACACGGCCGTGACTTCGCGCTGTCCGGCGTCTAATCTCTCGCCCAACCAAAAAGACTATTCTGCTCAGGAGACTACCCCATGGCGCGCATCACGCTTCGACAGCTGCTCGACCACGCGGCAGAGAATGACTACGGCCTGCCCGCCTACAACATCAACAACATGGAACAGGGTCTGGCGATCATGGAGGCGGCCCATGAGGTCAACGCCCCCGTCATCATCCAGGCCTCGCGCGGCGCCCGGACCTACGCCAACGACATCGTTCTGGCCAAGCTGATCGACGCCCTGGCCGAGCTCTACCCGCACATCCCGGTCTGCATGCACCAGGACCACGGCAACGGCCCGGCGACCTGCGCCACCGCCATCCAGTACGGCTTCACCAGCGTGATGATGGACGGCTCGCTGGAGGAGGACGCCAAGACCCCCGCCAGCTACGAATACAACGTCGACGTCACCCGTCGCGTCACCGAAATGGCCCACGCCTGCGGCGTCTCGGTCGAGGGCGAACTGGGCGTGCTGGGTTCGCTGGAAACCGGCATGGGCGAGGCTGAGGACGGCCACGGCTTCGAGGGCAAGCTGGACCACTCGCAACTGTTGACCGACCCGGATCAGGCCGTCGACTTCGTCGCCGCCACCAAGGTCGACGCCCTCGCCATCGCCATGGGCACCAGCCACGGCGCCTACAAGTTCACGCGCCAGCCGGACGGTGAAGTCCTGGCCATGAACGTGATCGAGGAAATCCACCGCCGCCTGCCCAACACCCACCTGGTGATGCACGGCTCGTCGTCGGTGCCGCAGGATCTGCAGGACATCATCAACCAGTATGGCGGCGAAATGCCCCAGACCTGGGGCGTGCCGGTCGAGGAAATCCAGCGCGGCATCAAACACGGCGTGCGCAAGGTCAACATCGACACTGACAACCGCATGGCCATCACCGGCGCCATCCGTAAGGCCCTGATGGAGAAGCCGGGCGAGTTCGACCCGCGCTACTATCTGAAGCCGGCCAAGGAGGCGATGAAGAAGCTCTGCATGGAGCGCTACCAGCAGTTCGGCTGCGAAGGTCAGGCCTCCAAGATTCGTCCCCTCTCCACCGCCCAGATGGCCAAGCGCTACGCCTCGGGCGACCTCGACCCGTCCTTCCGCGGCGCATCCGTCAAGGCCGCCTAGGACCGTCGTCTAGACCGGGTAGCGGCCGCTCAGTTCGCGCCGCACCCGTCGAACGTCCCATTCCGCCTGATCCAGCGCGTCGCGGGCCTCTCGGGCGTTGCGACGCGCATCGCGGATTTCGCCTCTGACCTCTTGGATGCGGTCACGAATACGCTCCCGCTCTTCGTCCGTCAGGCCCTCGCCGCGCAGTTCACGCTCCTTGGCCTCCAGCTTGTCTTCGCGGTTCTCGATCCGGGCCTCGGCGCTGTTCAGCGCGCTTTCCGCCGTCTCGTACGCGTCCTCGACCTCATGCAGCAGTCGGCCGTCTCGATAGGCCGGCAGAAACGCCTGCTCCTCCTCCGGCCGACAGACGCCATAATAGGCATTGCCCGCCCGCCCCTCCTCCCAGCCGCGCTGGAAGGTGCAGTAGGTCCGCAAGCCATCCTCACGCGCCGAGCCATAGGCGGCCGGATTGGGTGCGATCTGAAACTTGGCGCAGGCCTTGGCGTGGTCGTCCAGTCGCGTCATCGGATAGCCCGACGCCCCGTCGGCATAGCCCTTCTCGCCCCAGGCCCCGGCCAGGCATTCGTCCTTGCTCATGGTGGTGCAGCTGCTCAGCAGCGTCGCCGCGGCGAACGCGCCCCCGGCGATCATCAACCGCTTCATCGGATGTCCCCTACGCCCCCAAGCTTGACTATCGCCTCACCCGCGCCCCTCGCGCAAGCGGCCGGTCGTGCTAGGGAGACGACGTGTCCGCCCAAGATCTGATCGACGAAGACGAAGACCACCCCGCGACCGGCGCGCCCGCCGAGGTGCTGCAGGCACGCATCGACGCGGCCGGCGTCCGCCTGGACAAGGCCCTGGCCGGCGCCTTCCCCACCTTGTCACGCGCCCGGCTCCAGGCCCTGCTGGCCGAGGGCGCCGTCAGTCGCGATGGCGCGGTTCTCACCGGCGGTTCCGCCAAGGCTCAGCCCGGCCTCTATGCGGTCGCCCTGCCGCCCGTCGCGCCGGCCACGCCCCAGCCCCAGGCCATCCCCCTGATCGTCCTCTACGAGGACGCCGAGCTTATCGTCATCGACAAGCCTGCGGGCATGGCCGCCCACCCCGCGCCCGGCACGCCCGACGGCACCCTGGTCAATGCGCTGCTGGCCCATTGCGGCGACAGCCTGTCGGGCATCGGCGGCGTCGCCCGTCCCGGCATCGTCCACCGGCTGGACAAGGACACCTCCGGCGTCATGGTCGCAGCCAAGACCGACCGCGCCCACGCCGGCCTCTCCGCCCTGTTCGCTGCGCACGACATCGAGCGCACCTACATCGCCCTGACACGCGGCGCGCCGTCGCCCGCGACCGGCCGCATCCACACCCGCATCGGCCGCTCCAGCGGCGACCGCAAGAAGATGGCGGTGCTCAAGGCCGGCGGCCGCGAGGCCATCACCGACTATGTCGTCCAAGCGACCTTCGGGCAGCCCGCGAAAGCTGGCGGCGCACCCTTGGCTGCGCGTGTCGTCTGCACCCTGCACACCGGCCGCACCCATCAGATTCGCGTCCACCTGTCGTCCAAAGGCGCGCCTATCCTTGGCGACGCGACCTATGGCTCAGGCAGTCCAGCCATTCCCGTTCGCACCGCCATCGCCGAAGCGGGCCTGATGCGTCAGGCCCTCCACGCCGCTGTCCTGGGCTTTGTCCATCCTGTCACGGGCGAGGCGCTTCGCTTCGAGACCGAGCCGCCGTCCGACATGCAGCATCTCGAAACGCGCCTCGCCGAACTCTGAACAGCCGCCCGTGTAGGCAGGTCTTGAATAGCAACTGACAAAGTTCTATATTGGACGTCGATCGGCGCGAGTAGCGCCAGGGCCACGGTCACGCTTTCGTGTGACGATCCGCCTCTAAAAATGGCGGCAACCCATCGCTACTTCACCGGTTGAGGGGTGAGACGTCGGCGCACACACCGTGGCCGATGACGAAGAGCCCGCTCGTTCAAGACGGTCGGAGGGACCTGTATATGGCTGCCAATAGTACGCTCGCGGTGATGTCGCCTGAACAAGGCCTGTCGCGTTATCTGACGGAAATCCGCAAGTTTCCGATGCTGACCAAGGACGAGGAGTTCATGCTCGCCAAGCGTTGGTCTGAGCACCAGGACCCCGAAGCCGCCCACCGTCTCGTCACCTCGCACCTTCGTCTGGTGGCAAAGATCGCCATGGGGTATCGCGGCTATGGCCTGCCGATCGGCGAAGTGATTTCCGAGGGCAACGTCGGCCTGATGCAGGCCGTAAAGAAATTCGACGCCGACAAGGGCTTCCGCCTGGCGACCTACGCCATGTGGTGGATCCGCGCCTCGATCCAGGAATACATCCTGCGCAGCTGGTCTCTCGTAAAGATGGGCACCACCGCGGCGCAGAAGAAGCTGTTCTTCAATCTGCGCAAGGCTAAGAGCCAGATCTCGGCCTTCGAGGAAGGCGATCTGCATCCTGAGCACCTCGCCGCCATCGCCACCAAACTGGGCGTGACGGAGGAAGAGGTCACCAACATGAACCGCCGTCTGGGCGGCGACGCCTCGCTGAACGCCCCTCTGCGCGCCGACGGCGAAAGCGAGTGGCAGGACTGGCTGGCCGACGACACGGCGGTGTCTCAGGAAACCCAACTCGCCGACGACGAGGAAAAGGGCATCCGCATGAGCCTCCTTCAGGAGGCTATGGAAGAGCTGACCGATCGTGAGAAGCACATCCTCACGGAACGTCGCCTCAAGGACGATCCGGTCACACTGGAAGAGCTCGCCGGCCAGTATGGCGTTTCGCGCGAGCGCGTGCGTCAGATCGAGGTCCGCGCCTTCGAGAAGCTGCAAAAGGCCATGCGCGCCGCCGCAGAAGAGCGGAACCTGGTCGACGCCTGAGCAAACTCGGTCCGCTGCGCCCTTGAACGGTGCGGCGGACCGTCCATCGTCAAGACGCGCGCGCCACCGGCGCCGCTTCATTGGCCGCTCTCGCCGCCGCTACCACCGTGCCGATGGGCTGGGCCAGTCCCGCCTTCGTCACCTGACCGCTGGCCACATAGGCCTGCAGGGTCGCCACAGCCATCGCCAGTCGGGCGTCCGCCGTCTTGATGGCAAGACCATTCAGCGTCTCGGCCTGTTGGCGAATGGCGCGCGTCGCCTGCGACGGATCCTGCTCGAACTGCGACATGGCCGAAACCAGGATCCGCGACGCCTGATCGCGGATTTCTGCGGGGCCGCCTCCGGCCTCGCCATCGCTGCGGCGCTTGCGAGCGCCCGAATATTCACCTGAGTTGAACCGGCGACGGTCCGGCCCGACATAGCCGACAGCTTCAATCCAGGGCCGGGGCCTCAGCGTCACGTTCTCGACCCGCTTGAACAGGTCGCCGGTCGTGAACGGCTTTCTCAGGAACTCGTGGATGCCGGCGTCGCGCGCGCCCTTGATCGCGGCGGCGGTTGCCTCGCCTGTCACCATGATGATCGGCGACCTACGGCACGACATGCTGGAGCGCCGAATGCGCCGCGCCAGAGTCTCGCCGTTCAGCTTGTCACCGGCACGCTCGGTGAAGATCACGCCCGGCTCGACGTCGCGCAGCAGCTCCAGCGCCCGTTCCTCGTCGCCCTCGGAATAGACCTCGCGCGCGCCCATGCCCTTCATGATGTCGGTCAGCAGTCGCGCCGACGACAGATTGGCGTCCACGATGACCACCCGACGAAGCGCGGGCTCCATGCGGCTTATGGTTCTGGCGTTTGCGGCGAACACATCAGACTCCGAGTTTGGAGCCATTATCCTTACCGCCGACGGGTTAAGACCTGTTGAATAGGTCTTTCCGCGTAGTCCGCCGCCTCACGCCGCCCCTTCCAAGGCCTCAGCCTTGGAAGGGATCGCGCATCAGAATGGTGTCGTCGCGCTCTGGGCTGGTCGACAGCAGGGCCACTGGCGCGCCGATCAACTCCTCGATCCGGCGCACATATTTGATGGCGTTGGCGTTGATGTCCTTGAAGCTGCGGACGCCGGCGGTGCTTTCGCTCCAGCCTTCAAGTTCCTCGAACACCGGTTCGGCCGCGCCCTGGGCCTTCAGGCTTGAGGGCAGATAGTCCAGCACCTCGCCATCGACCTTATAGCCGACGCAGATCTTCAGCGTCTTCAACCCGTCCAGCACGTCCAGCTTGGTCAGGGCAATCCCGTCGATGCCGTTGATCGCCACCGACTGGCGCACCAACACGGCGTCGAACCAGCCGCAGCGGCGGGCGCGGCCGGTGTTCACCCCGACCTCGCGGCCAACGTTCGCCAGATGCTCGCCGACCTCATCATCCAGTTCGCAGGCGAAGGGGCCCTCTCCGACGCGCGTGGTATAGGCCTTCACGATGCCCAGCACATAACCGACGCCGCGCGGACCGATGCCTGAACCCGCCGCCGCCTGCCCGGCTACGGTGTTGGAGCTGGTGACATAGGGATAGGTGCCGTGATCCACGTCCAGGAAGGCACCCTGCGCCCCTTCAAACAGGACGCGCTTGCCGTCCTTCTGCGCCTGGTCCAGCACGCGCCAGGCCGGTTTCACATAGGGCAGGATCTTCGGCGCGATCTCCAGCAACTGCGCCAGCAGCGCGTCAGGATCGATCGGCTCCAGCCCCAGCCCGGCGCGCAGCGGATCGTGGTGCGAGCGCAGCCGATCGATCTTGACCTTCAGATCGTCTTCATTGGCCAGATCGCAGACTCGAATGGCGCGACGCCCCACCTTGTCCTCATAGGCCGGACCGATGCCCCGCCCGGTCGTGCCGATCTTGGCGCCCGGCGCGCTCGCTGCCGCCTCGCGCGCCACATCCAGCGCAGGGTGGATGGGCAGGATCAGACAGGCGTTGTCCGCAATGGTCAGGATCTCAGGGCTGATCGCCACGCCCTGGGCGGCGATCTTCTCGATCTCGCCGACCAGATGCCAGGGATCGA
>Ga0308158_10000890_pt1 | contig 37602 bp, 33 predicted proteins | sample PhyBR2_FD_201038 | JGI IMG/M metagenome (GOLD analysis project Ga0308158, IMG submission 201038) | Phyllosphere microbial communities from UC Gill Tract Community Farm, Albany, California, United States - DLSLB.R2 | ecosystem: Host-associated > Plants > Phyllosphere > Unclassified | place: USA... | reverse complement strand
GCCATAAGGTAACTCTTATGACCTCACGCATTCTTGTGGTCGACGACGACACCGCGCTCGCTGAGATGATCGGCATCGTGCTGCGCACCGAGGGCTTCGAGCCGGTGTTCTGCGCCGACGGTGCGCGGGCCGTCGAGGAATGGCGCACGCAGCGCCCTGACCTCGTGCTGCTCGACCTCATGCTGCCCGGTATGGACGGCATCGAGATCTGCACCCGCATCCGGGCCGAGTCCGGGGTCCCCGTGATCATGCTCACGGCCCGCAGCGACACCGCTGACATCGTCCGCGGCCTCGAGGTCGGCGCCGACGACTACATCGTCAAGCCCTTCAACCCGAAGGAGCTCGTCGCCCGCATCCGCACTCGCCTCCGTCCCACCCCGCAGACCACGAGCGAACAGCTGCGGGTCGGCGACCTCACCGTCGATGTCGACGCGCACGAGGTCCGTCGCGGCACCGCTCCGATCGCGCTGACGCCTCTGGAGTTCCAGCTGCTGGTCGCTCTCGCATCGAAGCCACAGCAGGTGTTCTCTCGCGAGATGCTGCTCGAGCAGGTCTGGGGCTACCACTACAAGGCCGACACGCGTCTCGTGAACGTGCACGTGCAGCGGCTGCGCGCCAAGGTCGAGCTCGACCCGGACAACCCCAAGATCGTGATGACGGTGCGTGGCGTCGGCTACCGCGCCGGGAGCGTCGGCTAGGCGCAGATGGTCGCGACGACGGCGGCGACCACCGCGGCGGTCGCCGCCCTGAGCGACTGGCGCGGCTGGCCGACCTCGCTCGCCCAGCTGTGGCGACGCTCGCTGCGGTTCCGCACTCTCAGCGTCACCCTGCTGCTCACGGCGCTCGCGATCTTCGTGACCTGCGTGACCATGGCTCTGGTGATCCAGAACGACCTGTTCGAGTCCCGACGGAACGAGGCGCTCGAAGACGCCCTGCGCGCCGTCGACTCGGCCCAGGCGATCCTCGACTCCGCAGAGATCGGCGACGACCCGGCGGCCCTCTCAGAGCTGTGGGACAGCATCCAGAAGGACCTCGCTCGCAACTCCACAGCCGAGGGCATCACCGGGAGCCGCATCGAGACGGAGCCCGGAGCCGACGTGGCGACGGTCCGGCTGAACGGCTTCACGGCGGGCCTCAGCATGAACCTCGTCTCTCCGGCCCTGCGCAACAGGGTCGTCGAGCTCGCCGATCGCCAGTTCTATCAGTCGGTCGCCCTCGACGTCGCGGGGCAGAGTGTTCCGGGAATCATCGTCGGCCAGCAGCTGAACGTGCCGCAGGCGGGGCCATTCGAGGTGTACTTCTCCTACGACCTCGGCGACGCCGACCAGACGCTGTCGTTCGTGCAGCGCACGCTGTGGATCGCCGGGATCGGGCTGATCGCGATCGTGGCCGCGATCTCCTACGTCGTGCTGCGGACCGTCTCGACGCCGATCATCGAAGCCGCGGAGACCAGTGCGCGCCTCGCCTCCGGTGATCTCGAGGTGCGCCTCGAAGTGCACGGGGAGGACGAGCTGGCGACGCTCGGCCGTTCGTTCAACGCGATGGCCGACAGCATCCAGGCGCAGATCAAGGAGCTCGGTGAGCTGTCTCTCGTGCAGCAGCGTTTCGTCTCCGACGTCTCGCACGAGCTGCGCACGCCGCTCACGACGATCCGCCTGGCCGCCGACATGCTCAACGATCAGCGCGAGGACTTCGACCCCGTCATGGCGCGGACGGCCGAGCTGCTGCACACCCAGGTGCAGCGGTTCGAGACCCTCCTGTCGGATCTGCTCGAGATCAGCCGCTACGACGCGGGTTCTGTGCAGCTCGAGCTCGAGGCCACGAGCCTCGCCCACCTCGCAGAGGACATGATCGACCAGATGCGCCCGCTCGCGGAGGGGCACGACACCGAGCTGCGTCTCGTCGCGCCCGGCGGCTATTCGCCGGTCGACATGGACCCTCGGCGGGTCAGGAGGGTCCTGCGCAATCTGATCGGCAACGCGATCGAGCACGGCGAAGGGCGCCCCGTGGTGGTCACGGTCGACAGCAACCAGAGCGCCGTGGCCGTTGGGGTGCGGGATTCCGGACTCGGGATGGACCCGGCGGATGCCGAGCGCGTCTTCGACCGCTTCTGGCGGGCGGATCCCTCGCGCCAGCGCACCATCGGCGGCACCGGACTCGGGCTCTCGATCGCCCTCGGTGACGCGACCCTGCACGGCGGGACGCTCGCGGTGTGGTCGGAGCTCGGCGTGGGGACGAACTTCGTGCTCACGCTCCCTCGGCATCACGGACCTCTGGACGGTCCTTCGCCGGTGCCCCTCGAGCCGCAGGACGAGGAGCGGGAGTTCGACGACGCCACCCAGCCGATCGAGCTGGCCGACATCCCCTCTCACCTGTTCGACGAGGGGAGCCTCTGATGCGTGCGCGCATATCCCGCGCCATGGGCGCCCTCGCCGCCGTCACCGCCCTGCTCGCGCTGGCCGCGTGCAGCGGCCTGCCCACCAGCGGCGACGTGAAGTCGGGACTCGCGCTCGGTGCGTCGCCCGACGAGCCCGACATCCTGTTCCTGGCCTCCGGCCCGCGCGACGGCGCAGGCCCGCAGGACATCGTCGAAGGATTCATCGAGGCGGGGATCACGCCCGCCGACAACTGGCTCGTGGCTCAGAGCTTCCTGACCACGGAGTTCCGGACGGAATGGACTCCGAGCGCGGGAGTGCTGATCGATGACAGCGCGGACTCGCGCCTGTTCACCTCCGACGCGCCCGCCTCGGACGACGGCGAGAACGGCGACACAGCCCGCATCCAGGTCAAGATCGACCAGCTGGCCACCGTCGACCAGACCGGGGTGTACTCCGAGACCGCGGGAATGACCACGCTCGAGTTCGTGGTCGTGAAGACCGCAGGCCAATGGCGGATCTCGAAGGCGCCGGACGGCGTCGTGATCGATCGCTCGCGTTTCCAGCGGGTCTACGACGACTATCCGCTGCAGTACTTCGACCAGTCCTGGAGCCGGCTCGTGCCCGACGTGCGCTGGCTGCCGCGTCGCGCCACGATCGCGACGACCATCACGCAGTCCCTGATCGAGGGCGCGCCGAGCCCCTGGCTGCTGCCGGCGGTGCAGACGGCCTTCCCCTCCGACGTGACGCTCGCGCGCGACGCCGTGCCGATCGATCCGGACCAGGTCGCCGACGTGGCCCTGAGCAGAGCCGCGCAGAGTCTCGATCCGACGACGCTCGCCCGCATGCGGACCCAGTTGCAGGCCACCCTGGAGGCAGCCGGCGTGCACGTCAGCCAGGTGCGCTTCAGCGTCGATGGGCGCAGTCTCGACGCCGGCGTGGTGAAGGTCGTGGAAGACCCCGCGGATGCCGGAACGGTCGTGCTCAAGGACGGTGCGTTCGGAGCCGTGGTGGGCACCGAGGTCACCCCGATCGACGGCATCAGCGACGAGATCCTGGGCATCTCGCAGCCGATCGCCGCAGTGGACATCTCCGCCGACGAGACGCGTGCCGCGGTGCAGCTCGCTGACGGTCGCGTGCTGGTCGCTGCGGACGGCGAGGTCGACGTGCTCGACGACAGGGCGAACCTCGTCCGGCCGTCGATCGACCCGTACGGCTACATCTGGAGCGTCCCCTCGAACGCCCCGGCTCAGGTGGCCGCATGGCGCGGCGAGGATGCGGCGAGCACGATCGCCGACGCCTGGCCGACCGCCGCAGCGGTGTCCGGCATCCGCGTGTCGGCCGACGGCGCACGCATCGCAGCGATCGAGACGATCGGCGGAGAGCACTGGATCTCGGTGTCGGCGATCATCAGGGACGAGACGGGCGCGCCGACCGCGCTCGGAGAGCCCAAGCCGCTCACCCAGCTCACCGGCGGCGCGTCGAACCTGGTGTGGCTGGGACCCGACCGCCTGGGCGTGCTGATGGATCAGGACGGCCCGAAGCTGCTCACCCAGATCGTCGGCGGCACGGGAAGCGTGGAGACCGCGCCGGCCTCGGCCGTCTCGCTGGCAGGGGCTCGCAGCTCCGCGTCGGTGCGCGTCCTCGCGACGACGGGCTCGCTGTTCTCGCGGAGCGGATCGGCGTGGCGCGAGTCGATGACCGGGGTCTCACTGCTCGCGACGAGAGCGGGTCACTGAGCAGTTCGACTGCACCATGGTGAAGCGCGGGCCGGATTTCCACAGGTGCCGTCGACGGCGCCTGTGGCGCGAAGCGGCGTCCGTCCGATGAGAGCAGGATCGGCGGATGCAGACACGCGAGCGCTGGCGGACCCTCCTCGCCGAGATCGGCGCGTTCGTTCTCGCCGCATCGTGCGGCGGGTGCGACGAGCCGGGCGTGCTGCTGTGCGACGGATGCCGTCTTCAGCTCGAACCGGATCCGATCGAGCTGCGCACGCCGTGCGGTCTGCCCGTGCGGGCGGCGCTGCGATTCGACGGCCCGGCAGCGCGTTGCATCCGTCGTCTGAAGGGGGAGGGCGACACGCTGTTGGCGCGCCCGCTCGGCGACGCCCTGGGCGCCGTCCTGCTGCCGGTCCTGGGTGAGGGGATCCACCCCGTGCCGGCCCCCACGTCGCCGGCCGCCTTCCGGCGGCGCGGTTATCGAGTGCCCGACCTGCTGATCTCCCGCGCCGGGGCCGAACCGTGGGCCCTTCTGCACCACCGCGGCCGACATGCCGATCAGCGCGGGCTCACGGTGCAGGAGCGGGCCAGGAACGTGCACGGGACGATGCGAGTACGGCAGGACGGGCGGGGAGCGAGAGTGGTGCTGGTCGACGACGTCGTCACGACCGGGGCCACCTTCGACGAGGCCGCGCGAGCCTTGACGGTGGCGGGCTTCGACGTCGTCTGCGCGGTGGCGCTCGCCGCGACCGAGCGTCACAGCGGGCGCAATGCGAATCCACCGACGACACGGAGGAAATGAGTGGTGACAACCGCGTGCGAGCGGACTACGGTTGGGCAGAACAAGGCGACCACGGTCCGCCCTTGGCCGGGAGGACCGGGACAAGGAGGCAGCAATGGAAACAAGCATCGTTGGCGTCGGGGTGGGTATCACCGACCGCTTCCGAACCGTTGTCGAAGAGAAGATCGCCAGGATCCAGACGCTCGCATCCCGAGCACTGCGGCTGGATGTGAAGGTCACCCACCGTGTGTATCGGAACGGGCACGTACCTGACGAGACGGTCGAGCTGACGCTCGTCGGCAAGGGCCCCGTGGTCCGTGCCGAAGCCACCGACGGCGACAAGTTCGTCGCCCTCGACCTCGCGGTCGACAAGATGTCCGAGCAGCTGCGCCGGGCGAAGGAGAAGCGGGTCGACGGCCGGCAGCATCCGCGCGGCGCGCACTTCGAGAAGGGCAGTGGAGCCCTCGAAGGAATCGACGTGCAGCCGGCATCCGTCGATGTCCTGCATGCCGTGGCGACCGGCAGCATCCCCGTGCAGAACGATGAGGAGGAGGCCTACTCGCCCGTCGTCATCCGCACCAAGAGCTTCGATGCGGAATGGATGACCGTCGAGGAGGCCGTCGACCGGATGGAGCTCGTCGGACACGACTTCTTCCTGTTCGTCGACGTGCGAACAGACCATCCCAGCGTCGTCTATCGCCGCAAGGGCTGGGACTACGGCGTGATCGCGCTGAGCACGCAGGCGCCACCGGCTGAGGCCCTCGCCTCCTGACGGCAGGACCGAAACGGCTCGACATCCCACCGGATGCCGAGCCGTTTCACGTGGGCGCCGACATGCGAACGTTCAAGAATGCGGGACGACACGCCACATCGGGAGACGAAGTCGCGAAAACGTCCCCCGATCTGGCGGGTCGTCGCCGGAAGCGGTGCGAGCAGAAAGCTCAGTCGAACATGCCGTCGAGAAGGCTGCCGATCACCAGGCCGCCGAGGATGCCGGACGCGATGTCGTTGCCGCCTCCGCCACGTCGGCCGCCGCCGCCCCAGCCGCCGCCACCGCCCCAGCCGTCGTCCTGCGGGCGCGAGGAGTCGATGTCGCGTTGCGCGAGCTGCAGCGCCTCCGACGCGAGATGAGCGACTCGCCGGGCGGCCGCGAGTGCTTCCTCGCGCGTCTCCTCCGCGGGGAGCAGATCGGCGAGATCGACGCGCAGCCGTTCGGCCTCGGCCAGACGAGTGCGGGCGTCGGCGCCGATCCACCCGCGGTGGCCCGCGATCAGACCCCGGGCGACGCCGAGCTGGCGGTCCGCGTCGTCGATCGCGTGCTGCACCTGCTGGATGCTGGGGAGAGGATTCTCGGCGCGGTACCTCGCGGTGGCGATGGCCTCGTCGAGTGCTGTGTTGGCTTCACGCAGCTGGGACAGCTCCGCGAACGGGTCGCCCGGAGTGCCGGCGGGGGAGAGCGCCTCGAGGGCCGCCTGAAGGGCGGTCACGGCGGCGGCGACGGCCGGTGTCTGCGGGGCTGTGCGGGCGGCGATCAGATCGCCGCGCGAGTCCGCCACGACCTCGGCGAGCGTCGACTCGGCTCGCAGCGCCTCGATCTCGAAGTCCTCGACGGCGTCGAGCAGGGCCGCGGCGCGCCGGGTGGCTTCCGTCGCGGTCTCTAGTGCGAGGTTGGCCTCCTCGTTCTGCTTCGCGGCGCGTCGTCGCTCCGACACATCGGCGCCGTGCGTGGCGAAGGCGATGAGCTGCTCGGCCTCGGCTGCGGAGGCTGCGATCTGGCTCATCGCCGACGGCGCATAGCGCGCCGACAGTCGGGCGACCGCGTCGCCGGTCTGCGGAATGCGAGCGCTCAGCGCTGCCGCATCGGCTCGGACCTGCGCGATCACCTCGGGTGCCCTGCGGACCTTCGCGACGGATTCGGCCAGGACGGAGGTCTTCTCATCGAGCAGATCCTGCGCCCACTCGCACAGCTGCGCGATCCGCGCGTTGCGGGTGCGCAGCTCTTCGGCGGTGTCGGGGATCTCGTCGTGGTTGAGCTGGTGGAGCTGGAAGGCCTCGCGCATGTGCGTGCGCACGGCGGCGAGGGCCAGACGCAGATCTGCCGTGAGCGAGGCGCCGAGCTCCGCCTCGGCGAAGTCGAGCTCGTCGGACGTCGATCGGATGCGCTCGTCGGTCTGCACAAGAGCCTGCTCGGCGCGCCGAGCCAGATCGGCATCGTGCGCTGCCAGCTCTTCCTGCTCGCGCTTGCGTCTACCCCAAATTCCAGCCATGAATCGATCCTAGACAGCCGAGCGGATGAGCAGGCTGTGCATCCCTCAGGAGCGGTGCCGGTTCGCTCAGAGCGTCAGGTGATCACCGTGCGACGCGTCAGCTCGGGGCGTCGGGGGCGCACCAGCCAGCTGACCACGGCGATCGAGAGGGGTAGGGCGACGGCGACGACCGCGAGCACCGCCCACGGGATGTCCGCGGGGAGCAGCATTCCGCCCGACTGCATGGCGATGCCCAGCGGAGGAAGGATGCCGGCGGCGGCGCCCGTGAGCGTGCCGAAGCCCGCGATGATGAGGCCCTGCCAGAAGCCGATTCGCCGGCGCAGTCCGTCGGAGCCGCCGACGGCGGAGAGCGTCGCGTCGTCCGGCCGCCGCTCCAGCCGGGCGAGGCTGAGCGCCACGGCGCTCGCGCCGAGCACGAGGACGGCGACGGCCGCGATGATCGGCGCCATCCACAGTCTGTCGTCCGGAGGCCCGTCCTCCCACCCCGCGGTGAGCGCCCACGACGATGTGCTCAGCGTCTCAGCCTGTGCGCCGATCCGATCGCGCATGTCCAGCGGCACAGGGCCGTCGAACCCCGCGATCACGAGACGCGGAGTCGTCGTGATGCCGAGCCGATCCGCCGTCTGCGGCGCGATCGCGACGAGCACGGGTTGAAGAGGCAGCTCGAGCGAGATCGCAGGCAGCCGCTCGGTCCACAGCGGGGCCTCCCACGCGGGCATGTCCGAGGACTCGCCCCAGATGTTGCTCGGCAATGCGCCGTCGACGGCCTGAACCCACGTCCACGCGGAGACCGTGATCGACTGCTCCGTGACGAAGCGCGGATCGGCGGAGATCGCCGCGCCGTCGCGGTACGCCGCGAGCTGCGCCGAGGTCAGCCGCACGCCGAGCGCGGTCTCGATCTGATCGGCGTCGATCACCGAGAGAGGATCGCTCGGATCCTGGCTGCCTGTCATGAACGGCCGGTCGGCGTCGATCAGGAACTCGTCGGGCAGCAGCGCGAGAGCCCTGACCGCGCCGGTCGGCATGTCGTCGGCATCCGCGGACCACGCCTCGGGCTGACGTTCGACGACGGCGATCCTCCGAGCGCCGGAGGCGTCGGCGAGGTCGAGAGCCGCAGCGCCGGCGTCTTCGACCTGGTGCTCGTCGAGAGGCTCGTAGCCGCTCGTCCCCGTCGGCATGAACGTGATCGCGAGGCTGCCGACCGGCGCCTGGTAGTACCAGGTCCGCGCCGACTGCCCGTTCTGCATCGCCACCGAGCTCAGAGCGAAGACGCCGATGAAGACCGTGGCTCCGATCGCGCCGAACGCGGGGACCGAACGAGAGGCGTTCGCCGCGGCGTCCCGCGAGGCGAGGCGGGCGCTGAGCCCGATGCGCGAGAGCAGGCGCGCCGTCGTCCAGAGCAGCCAGCGCCCGGAGAGCAGGATGCCGAGCTGCACGATGATCGGGCCGATGACCACGCCGTACGGCGGCGCGGTGCGCAACGGCGAATCCCAGGCGACGGTCGACTCGGCCACGACGACCAGAGCGATCACGGAGGCGACCGTGATGGCGAGGCCGAGGACGACGAGCGCGGAGCCCCAGATCGGATGCGACGGCCGTGCTCGCTGCGGACGACGGGCGCCGCGGAGTGCGCTCAGCACATCGGAGCGGGCGACCGTGTGCGCGGGCACGGCGGCGGAGGCGGTGCCGACGAGGATCGCCAGCGCGACGATCGCGAGGATCATCTCCATGGGGAGATGGAACCCGGGGAACTGCGCGGCGGAGCCGTTGTCGACGAGCGCCAGGACGACGGCACCGGCGCCGACTCCGAGCACGGCTCCCACCAGACCGGCGATGATTCCGAGCGTCGTGCCCTGCAGCAGCACGATCCGGCGCAGATCGCCGGCGGATGCACCGACGCTGGCGACGACCGCGAGAGCACGCTGCTGGCGCCGCGCCGAGACCGCGAACGCGGCGCCTGCGAGCATCACGACGACGTACGCGGAGAAGAGCGCCGCAGCACCCAGCATGAGATAGATCGACCAGTGCGAAGACCAGTAGCCGACGCCGGCGTTCTCGGCGTCGGTGCCGGTCACATCCGGTGGATCCAGCAGCACGGCGCGCGAGAACGCGACGACGCCGTGCTCGTTCAGACCCCGGACGTCGTCCCACGACAGCTCGAGATCCGGCAGGTACCACCGCGGCTCTCCGCGAACCTCGACCGAGGAGGGGAGGAACAGGGCAGGGAGGTCGGAGGACAGCACCGCCGCGGACATCGTGCCGGTCACGGTCAGGGAGCGCGCAGGATCGGCCAGCTCGACCGTGTCGCCGATGTGCAGTCCGAGCCTGTGCAGCGCCGCCGGAGTGGCCATCATCTCGTCCGCTGCCGTCGGCGCACGTCCGCCGACGACGTCGAACCGTCCGGCGAAGCGGTCGTCCCAGGTGCGACCGGCCCACGCCTGCATGCTCGTGATCCCGTCGGGGGTGGCGACGCGCACGTTGGCTTCGACGACCTCGATCGTCTCGGTACCGTCGGGCAGCAGCGTCGTGGGGTCGTCGACGCGTGCGCCGTCCGGACCCTCCTGCATCGTGGCGGGATAGCCGAAGAACTCCGGTTGCGTCGGGGCCTGCCAGAAGCCGTCGCCCGGCGCCCCGCGCACGCCGATCCACGCCTCGGTCCGCCCGAGCTCGGTCGTCACCTGTTCGGCCGGTGACGCGATGGTGCTCGCCGCGACGACCGTGTAAGCGGTCATCGTGACGATCGGAAGCAGCATGAGCGTGCCGATCAGCATGCTCGACGCCGGAGCGCGCCGCACCTGCCGGCCGGCCAGCCGCGCGGCGACCCGCCAGCGCGCGCGCCACGCCCCTTTGACCGGTGCTGCGTCTCTCGACGCCGTCGTCGGCGTCTCGAGGCGCGAGGTCATCCCGCGGGCTCCGCGAGCAGGATCTCCGCGTCGTCGCGCCGGGTCTGATCGACGATCCGCCCGTCGCGGAGGAAGACGATGCGGTCGGCGAACGCGGCGTGACGGGCCTCGTGCGTCACCAGGATGCCGGCCGCCCCCGCATCGACGCGGGCGCGCAGCATCCGCAGCACCGACTCGCCGGTGACCGAATCGAGCGCCCCTGTCGGCTCGTCCGCCAGGATCAGGCGGCGGCTGCCGACCACGGCTCTGGCGATGGCGACCCGCTGCTGCTGTCCGCCGGACAGGTCGTCGGGATAGGCGTCGAGCCGGTCGCCCAACCCGACCGATTCCAGCGCCTCGCGGCCGGCGCGGCGCGCCACCCTGCCCCGGAAGCCGTCGAGCTCGAGCGGCAGAGTCACGTTCTCGATCGCCGTCAGCGTCGGGATGAGATTGAAGTCCTGGAACACGAAGCCGAGCGACCGGCGGCGCAGCTGCGCCAGCTGAGCAGGCGACTGCTCGCTGAGGTACGCACCCTCGATGATGACCTCGCCGGTCGTCGGCTTCGCGAGTCCTCCGGAGATCGACAGCAGCGTCGACTTGCCCGATCCCGAGGCGCCCATCACTGCGACGAGCTCGCCGCGGCACACTTCGAGATCGACCCCCGACAGCGCGGAGACCGCTGTCGCACCCTGGCCGTACTGCTGCGTCACCCCCACCAGGCGCAGCACAGTGTCGGTCATCAGACCTGCTCGGTCCCCGCGAGCGCGGCCTCCGACCTCGCCGGCCGGCCCCGCTTGGGCCGATCAGCGGTGAGCTCCAGTCCCATGGCGTGCTGCGGATGCAGGGAGAGCCGCTGCTCGGTGTGATCCAGCCAGCGCACCTCGGCCTCTGCCGCGAAGATCATCGAGTCGACGACCAGCGCCCAGGCGAGCTCCTCCGGGCCCTCGGGATCGCTGCCCGCGTACTTGGCGCGCTGCAGGGTCTGCAACTGGGTCAGCGACGCCTTGCGCTGCGTCTGGATCACGGCGGCGACGTCGACTCCGGGGAGCGTCGCGGCCACGGCGAGCTTGATCGCGAGCTCGTCGCGCGTCGCCTGCGTGCGCACGACGGGGGAGGAGAGCCATTCGGACACCTCTGCCGTCCCTGCATCCGTGATCTCCCAGTAGACGTGCCCCTGCTCATCGGCCTCCCCGCGGGCGACGAGTCCGTCGCGCTCCAGGCGCTCGAGAGTGTTGTAGATCTGTCCGACGTTGAGCGGCCACGTCGACCCGGTGCGCCGGTCGAACTCGTGACGCAGCTGATACCCGTAGCACGGGCCCTGATCGAGGATGGCGAGCAAACTCTGTCGGACGGACATGGCGACCTCCTGAAGTCATTTCTCAGTATATAGATACGCGGAATGCCTGTCCTCTTCCGTATGCAGACGATCTGCAGGTCACAGCCCGGTAACATGAGCAAGGTATGCCCGTAGCCGGCCGATGGCGGCCCGGGCGGTTCACCCATCCGACAGGGAGATGACATCTGTGGCCAATCCTCTTGAGAAGCTGCTGCGTGCCGGTGAAGGGCGTGTCATCCGGCGCCTGAACCAGGTCGTCAAGGCGGTGAACGCCCTGGAGGAGGACATCTCCAAGCTCACCGACGAGGAGCTGCGCAACGAGACCACCGAGCTGCGCGCGCGCTACACCGCGGGGGAGACTCTCGACCAGCTGATGCCCGAGGCCTTCGCCGCCGTGCGCGAGGCGGCCAAGCGCACGCTGGGCATGCGCGCGTACGACGTGCAGATCATGGGTGGGGCGGCGCTGCACCTCGGCAACATCGCCGAAATGAAGACCGGTGAGGGCAAGACCCTCGTCGCCACGTTCCCCGCATACCTCAACGCGATCGCGGGCGAGGGCGTGCACGTGATCACCGTCAACGACTTCCTCGCGTCGTATCAGGCCGAGCTCATGGGTCGCGTCTACCGCGCCCTCGGCATGACGACCGGCATCATCGTGTCGGGGCAGACGCCCGCTGTGCGCCGCGAGCAGTACGCCGCGGACATCACCTACGGCACGAACAACGAGTTCGGTTTCGACTACCTGCGCGACAACATGGCCTGGCGCAAGGAAGACCTCGTGCAGCGGAACCACTTCTTCGCGATCGTCGACGAGGTCGACTCGATCCTCATCGACGAGGCCCGCACGCCGCTGATCATCTCGGGGCCGTCCTCCGGCGAGGCCAACCGCTGGTTCGCAGAGTTCGCCAAGATCGCCCGCACACTCGTCGCCGGCGAGGACTACGAGGTCGACGAGAAGAAGCGCACCGTCGGTGTGCTCGAGCCCGGGATCGAGAAGGTCGAAGACTATCTCGGCATCGAGAACCTCTACGAGTCCGCGAACACTCCGCTGATCTCCTTCCTGAACAACTCGATCAAGGCGCTCGCGCTGTTCAAGAAGGACACCGACTACGTCGTCATGAACGACGAGGTCATGATCGTCGACGAGCACACGGGCCGCATCCTGGTCGGACGCCGCTACAACGAGGGCATCCATCAGGCGATCGAGGCGAAGGAGGGCGTTCCGGTCAAGGCCGAGAACCAGACCCTCGCGACCGTCACGCTGCAGAACTACTTCCGTCTGTACGACAAGCTCGCAGGAATGACGGGTACGGCTGAGACCGAGGCCGCCGAGTTCATGTCGACCTACAAGCTCGGCGTGATCCCGATCCCGACGAACCGGCCGATGATCCGCAAGGACCAGTCCGACCTCGTCTACAAGAACGAGACCGCGAAGTTCGCGCAGGTGGTGGAGGACATCGCGGAGCGTCACTCCTCCGGCCAGCCCGTGCTGGTCGGAACGGTGAGCGTCGAGAAGAGCGAGTACCTCTCGCGTCTGCTCGCGAAGAAGGGCGTGAAGCACGAGGTCCTCAACGCGAAGAACCACGCTCGCGAGGCCGAGATCGTCGCGCGCGCCGGGCGCCTGGGCGCCGTGACCGTCGCCACGAACATGGCGGGTCGCGGAACCGACATCATGCTCGGAGGCAACGCCGAGTTCCTCGCCGTCCAGGAGCTCAAGTCCAAGGGGCTCGACCCGGTCGAGACACCGGAGGAGTACGAGGTCGCCTGGGACGAGACCTACGAGGCCATGAAGGCCGTCGTCGCCGAGGAGGCCGAGAAGGTCATCGAGGCGGGCGGTCTCTACGTGCTCGGCACCGAGCGCCACGAGTCGCGTCGCATCGACAACCAGCTGCGCGGACGTTCTGGTCGTCAGGGCGACCCCGGCGAGAGCCGCTTCTACCTGAGCCTCACGGACGACCTGATGCGGCTGTTCCAGTCCGGCGCGGCCGAGGCGATCCTGAACCGCACGAACTTCCCCGATGACGTCCCGATCGAGTCGGGACTCGTGTCGCGTGCGATCCGCAGCGCGCAGTCCCAGGTCGAGGCGCGCAACGCCGAGATGCGCAAGAACGTCCTGAAGTACGACGACGTCCTGAACCGCCAGCGCGAGGCGATCTACGCCGACCGCAGGCACATCCTGCAGGGCGACGACATCGCCGACCGCGTGCAGCACTTCATCGAAGACGCGATCACCGGTGTCGTGAACGACCACACGGGTGAGGGCCACAACGAGAGCTGGGACTTCGACGCGCTCTGGACCGAGCTCAAGACCCTCTACCCCGTGAGCGTCACGATCGATGAGGTCGTCGCCGAGGCGCAGGGCCGCAAGGGCGGTATCACGGCCGAGGGACTCACGCGCGAGCTGCTCTCGGACGCGAAGATCGCGTACGAGAAGCGTGAGGAATCGCTCGGCGAGGCGGCGACGCGCGAACTCGAGCGTCGCGTCGTGCTGCAGGTCCTCGATCGGCGCTGGCGCGATCACCTCTACGAGATGGACTACCTCAAGGACGGCATCGGTCTGCGCGCGATGGCCCAGCGCGACCCGCTGATCGAGTACCAGCGCGAGGGGTATTCGATGTTCCAGTCGATGATGGGGCAGATCAAGGAGGAGTCGGTCGGCTACCTCTACAACCTCGAGGTCGAGGTCCGTCGCGCGGGCGAGACCGAGGCGACGGAGGTCGAGGCCAAGGGCCTCGCCGACGGCGCCGGAGATCAGCGGCTGCAGTACTCGGCCCCGGGCGACAACGGCGAGGTCGAGGTGCGCAACGATCGAGGTCAGGTGCAGCAGGCCGCCACCGATCGTCTGCGCCAGGCGGCTGCGGCTCGTCAGGCCGACGCGCAGCCGGAGGCCGAGGCTCCGCGCGGAGCCTTCGGCCAGAAGACGGATGCCGCAGCTCCCGCCGCGGGCAACCGCGAGCAGCGACGGGCGCAGGGCAAGAAGAAGAAGTAATCGCACAGACGCAGTAGAGGGCCGGTCCGCGAGGACCGGCCCTTCGCGTCCGTTCGTCGCGTGTGAGCCAGGAGCCCCATGACGGGCAATGGAAGAATGACGGGATGAGCACAGCAGAAGAGCCCGTCCTCGAGTCCACTCGGGTGGCCGACTGGCTGCGCGATGCCATCTTCGACGGGACCCGCGAACCGGGGAGCAGGCTGATCGAGAGGGATCTGGCGGCGGAGTTCGGCGTCAGCCGCGTTCCCGTCAGAGACGCGCTCAAGGTCCTCGAGGGCGAAGGCCTGGTGGTTCTGCGCCCGCGCACCTGGGCGATCGTCCGCGAGTTCACTGCATCCGACATGGCCGACCTCGACGAGGTGCGCGCCGTGCTCGAGCCCCTGGTCTTCCGCCTTGCTGCCGAGCGCCACGGCGGGGACGGACTCGTGCGGCTTCAGCAGGTACTCGAGACGGAGAAGACGAGCGCGAGAGCGGAGGACCCGATCACCTCCCGGCGCGCCGCCGCAGACTTCCATGAAGTGGTGACGGAACTGGCCGAGAACCGCCTCCTGCAGGATCTGATGAAGAGCATGCGCAGCAAACTGCGCTGGGGACTCTCTCAGCACGACGATCTGATCCACGTGACCGACGAGCACGAGGCTCTGTTCGAGGCCATCCGCGCGCGCGACGGCGACCGCGCCGGCACCCTGGCCCTCGCGCACATCGACACCGGTCGCAGTGAGCGCGAGGCCCACGAACTGGCGCTGCGCGCAGGCTCCGAGACGGGCGTGAATCGGGACGGCGCCGCTCGGCGCTAGGCTTGGGCGATGACACCATCGCGCCACTTCGACCAGTCGTCGAAGCTCAAGAACGTCCTGTACGAGATCCGCGGAAACGCCCTCGTCGAGGCGGCGCGGCTCGAAGCCGAGGGGCATCGCATCCTCAAGCTGAACACCGGCAACCCCGCGATCTTCGGCTTCGAGGCCCCCCACCAGATCGTCCGCGACATGCTCGCGGCTCTGCCCACCGCTCACGGCTACAGCGACAGCAAGGGCATCATCTCCGCTCGTCGCGCCGTGGTGAGCCGTTATGAGGAGATCGACGACTTCCCCCGATTCGATCCCGACGACGTCTATCTCGGCAACGGCGTGTCCGAGCTGATCACGATGACCATGCAGGCGCTGCTCGATGAGGGCGATGAGGTGCTGATCCCCGCGCCGGACTATCCGCTGTGGACGGCCATGACGAGCCTGGCCGGCGGCACTCCGGTGCATTACCTGTGCGATGAGGACGACGAGTGGCAGCCGTCTCTCGACGACATCCGCTCGAAGATCACGCCGCGCACCAAGGCGCTGGTGATCATCAACCCGAACAACCCGACGGGAGCGGTGTACTCGAGGGAGATCCTCGAAGGCCTGGTGCAGATCGCGCGAGAGCACGAGCTGCTGCTGCTCTCCGACGAGATCTACGATCGCATCCTCTTCGATGACGCGGTGCACATTCCCACCGCGACCCTCGCTCCTGATCTGCTGTGCCTGACGTTCAACGGCCTCTCCAAGACGTACCGGGTCGCCGGATATCGCTCGGGCTGGATGGTGCTCACGGGTCCGAAGTCGCATGCGAAGGGCTTCATCGAGGGCATCACCCTGCTCGCCTCCACGCGGCTGTGCCCGAACGTGCCCGCGCAGCACGCGGTGCAGGCGGCTCTCTCCGGCGTGCAGTCCATCGATGCGCTGATCGCGCCGACCGGGCGTCTGCACGAGCAGCGCGACGTCGCGTGGGAGGGACTCGAGGCGATCCCGGGCGTCTCCTGCGTGAAGCCCCAGGGGGCGCTCTACGCCTTCCCGAGGCTCGATCCGAACGTGCACGAGATCCGCGACGACGCCAAGTTCATCTACGACCTGCTGGTGTCAGAGCACATCCTGCTCGTGCAGGGCACCGGCTTCAACTGGCCGACGCCCGATCACTTCCGGGTCGTCACGCTCCCTGAGCCGCGCGTGCTGGCCGAAGCCGTCGAGCGGCTCGGGAACTTCCTCTCGAGCTATCGGCAGTAGTCCCCGGCACCGGCGAGAGCGCGGCGGCGAGGCGGCGGATGCCGGCGACGAGAGGCGATCGCGGGACGACCTCTGAGACCGGGCGGGCGTGCAGCAGCGCCGCATCCGCGGCGCGCTGGTCGAAGGGAACGAAGGCGACGTCGGAGATGCCCGCGAAACGTTCGAGCGTGCGACGGATCTGACCGCGGGCGTCGAGTCCGAGAGGGCCGGCGCGCAGCTGATTCACGACCACCATGACGGGCGTCGGCCCGGTCAGACGCCGCAGCTCGGCATGATCGCGCAGGAACCGGCTGATGCCGAGAGGATCCGCAGAGGCGACGGCGACGATCGTGTCGGCTTCCGCGAGGACGGCGGCGGTCGCCGCGTGCCGCCGCGGTCCCGCGAGGTCGTAGGTGGCTTCGTCGTCGGCGTCGAAGGCCGCCGAGACGTCGACGACGGTCTCCTGCGCCCAGGTCCGGCATGCCCGCAGCGCGGCGGAGAGGCGGGGCTCCGACAACTCGGGCCAGCGGCTAGGACGGTTCAGGCCACCCAGGACGTCGATCGAGCCGCCGCTGGTGTCGAGGGAGGTCGAGATCCGGGTGAGCTCGGCTGCGTCGAGCGCACCGAGCTCAGCGCGGCGGCACGCAGCGGCGATACCCGGATCGTCGTCGCTGAGACCCAGCAGGAGGGCGAGCGACGGCGCGACGGTGTCGGCGTCCACGAGGGCCGTGTGCCGCCCTGTGCGCGACAGCTCGACGGCGAGCTGGATCGCCAGCGTCGACCGCCCCGGGGCGCCGTGCGGCCCCCAGACCGCGGTGACGCGGTGAGCCGGAGCAGGCGGATGCTCCGTGGCGCGAGGGGTGTCCGCGACCAGCGCTGCGGCGACCTCCCAACCGCGCGCCGATTCCGGCAGGGGAGTGCCCAGCCCGTAGCGCGCGATCAGCCGCTGGTCGGCGTCGCCGAATGGCACGATGCGGACACCGGCGCGGTCGCACGCCTCGACGAGTGCAGGAACCAGCACCGCCCTGTTCGCCGCGATCACGACGACGTCGACTCCCGCGGGAAGAGGGAGGACGGCGCCTTCCGGCACCACTGCGATCACCTCGATGTCCTCCAGCTCGAGCTCGGCCGCGAGCTCCGCGGCTCTCGGCTCGGGGATGGCGAGCAGCACGCGTGTCACGAGCCGGATCCGACCGGCACGACGGACAGCACGGAGCCTCCCGTGATCGCGGCGAGGACGTCGCCGACGTCGGCGCGGTCGATCACGACCTCCACCGACGTCGCGTCGCTCGACAGCATCCCCTCGGCCTCGACGACGGTGCTGACGATCACGTCGCCGACGAGGATGCGCGGGGCATCGTAGCTGCGACCGTCTTCCAGCGGAGGAGCCTGCCACAGCTCCACCACGGTTCCGGCGGTGACTTCCGCCGGAATGCCGGTGCTGCTCTCGATCACGATCGTCGTCGTGCGGCTGGACTCGGCTTCGCCCAGAGCAGTCGTCGGCACGAGTTCTCCTTCTGTCAGGGTCCTGGCCGCGACCAGTCCCGGTTCGAGGTCCTGCGGGGCGAGGTAGTCCTCTGTGAGGGGGCCGAGTCCGACCTCGACCACCTGGAAGTCGGCTGAGACCAGCGCCTCGCCCTGCACGATGGTGCGATTGGCCTGCAGCACCGGCGTCGTGCGTCCGGCCGATGACACGATCAGCCAGACCCCGGCGATGGACAGGGCCACCAGGACGATCCCGATCACGAACCGGATGTCGGCCCAGAACGCCGTACGGGGGCGCGAGAGGAATGTCATGGCCTCATGGTCACAGATATCCGGCATCCGCCTCGAAAGTTATCCACAGGTCGAGATCGGAGGCGGCGTGCGGGTCCGCGCGGGGGAGAATGGTGGCATGCCTGGTTCCTCGTCCGCCCCGCGCTTCCTCGCGCCCGCTCAGGTCGCTGAGCTCCTCAGCATCGAGGTCGACGAGGTGATCGCACTGGTCTACGAAGGCCGCCTCAGAGGTTCGCAGCTGGGCTCGCCCGCACGGTGGCGCATCGAGGAGTCGAGCCTCGCCGAATACCTCGCCGAGCAGTCCGAGGAGGCCAGGCGAATGGCGCTGTGGCGCCAGGCCAACGAGGCGAGCTTCCCCGAGATCTGGGGCTCATCCGCGCCTCACGGAATCTGATCGCCCGCCGTCTGCACAGCGGCAATGGCCTCGAAGGGAACGATCAGGAATCCCGAGACCGAACTCGCTAGTCGTGCCTGTCCGGCGTCGTGCAGCGCGACGTCGAGGTGGTCGGCGCCCGCGCGGTCGATCGTCCCGTGCAGTTCTTCGCCCTCGGCCGTGCTGATCCGCACGGGCACTCTGCGGCGTGCGAGGTCGCGCAGCACGAACCCCAATGTCATCCGCTCGCGGAGGTCGGTGGGCTGCTCGTCCTGTTCGTCGAGGCTGGCGAGCAGCATCCCGTGGTCGACGGCGATCCCGCGAACCGCGTGCAGGGGGATGATCCTGATCGACTTCGCGGCGCGCGTCGCATCCACGACATCGGATGCGGCGACCCAGTCCGCGCCGAGGGCGACGAGACGCACGGGAAGCCGACGGGCGCCGCTGAGGGAGAGCACCGCATGGGCGCGGGAATCGCACAGCGTCCGGAGCCGGGCGCGCAGTTCGAGACGCGAGATGCGCAGTCGCTCGGACTCGGCGTCGAGCGCCGCGCGCTCGGCCTCCCACTCGGAGGCGAGCTGGCCCTCGAGGTCCTCGAAAAGTCGATCCCATCGCATTCGATAGAGCGTAGGCGAACGCGCAGACGCATGTACGAGTTATCCACAATGATCGCCGCCGCGGCTCACAGCGGGTTCGGAGCGTGCTGTACTGGCGGCAGTCTTCCCCGATGGAGAGTGCAGACGATGACGCTTCACGAGTACTTCGCCCCGCAGCCGACGCCCCGTGCTGATCTGCCGGATCCCGTTCCGCTGCTGCGCAGTCTCACGCAGGGCGTCCTCGAAGTGCTCGCCGGGGTCAGGGAAGTCGATCAGCTCGCCCGCTGGTTCAATGAAGACGCTTTCCGGAGCCTGGTGACCAGGGCGAATCTGTCGGCGAGGGCGCGCAGCGCGAGGGGGGTTTCGCCTGCGCGCCCGACTTTCGAGATCCGCTCCATCCGCACGTCCGATCCCGCAGACGGGGTCGTCGAAGCCGTCGTGATCGTGGCGGGTCCCGGCCGTACGCGTGCCGTGGCGATACGCCTCGAGGGACTCGACCGGCGCTGGCGCGCCGCCTCTCTCGCGGTGCTCTGAGTCGACGGCGACGATATGCGCCCCCAGTAGGCTTGGGGGGTGTCAACACTCAGTGATCTCGCCCAGGCCCAGGGCCGCCTGACCGACAGCGACGTCGAATGGCTCCATCGACTCGCCGGCGACGGTCAGCTCCTCGCAGACCTCGCCTCCGCCGACATCGTGGTCTGGATCCAGACCGACGACGCCTCGTTCGTCGCCGTGGCCCACGCCCGTCCGAGCGGCGCCGCGACGCTGTTCTACCGGGACATCGTGGGCGAGCGCGTGCGTCCGCAGTGGCGCACCCAGGTGCAGGGCGCTTTCGAGTCGGGAGAGATCGTCGACTCCTCGTCTCCCGACTGGTTCGAGGAGACTCCCACGCGAGTCCGCGCCGTTCCGATCGTGAACGTGCGGAGAGGGTCGGAGGAGCCGGCATCCGTCATCGGAGTGGTGACGAGGCACACGAACCTCGGTGAGGCTCGGACGCCCTCACGTCAGCAGATCACCTTCGACGAGTGCGCGAACGACCTGTTCCGCATGATCGCCGAGGGGAGCTTCCCCGACCTCGCCGCCCCGACTTCTCCGCGCAGGGGCGCTCCCCGCGCGTCCGACGGGCTCATCCGCATCGACGTCGACGGCATCACGACGTTCGCGAGTCCGAACGCGCTGTCCGCCTTCAATCGCATGGGCTTCGACGACGAGCTCGAGGGGCAGTCGCTCGCCGAGGTGACGACGCGTCTCGTGCCGCCGTCCCGCCAGGTGGACGAGTCGCTCCCTGTCGTCGTCACCGGACGGGCGCCGTGGCGCACCGACATCGAGGCGCGCGGCGTCACCGTCTCGCTGCGCGCGATCCCGCTCAAGGACCGCGGCACGCGCATCGGCGCGATCCTGCTCTGCCGGGACGTGTCCGAGCTGCGGCACCAGGAGCAGGAGCTCATCACCAAGGACGCGACGATCCGCGAGATCCACCACCGGGTGAAGAACAATCTGCAGACGGTCGCGTCGCTGCTGCGCATCCAGGCGCGCCGTACGCACTCGGAGGAGGCGCGCGACGCCCTCACCCAGGCGATGCGCCGGGTGGACGCGATCGCGGTGGTGCACGACACGCTCGCTCAGGGGCTCGCGCAGAAGGTCGACTTCGATGAGGTCTTCCACCGCGTCCTGAAGCTCGTCGCCGAGGTCGCATCCGCGCCGAACACCCGTGCGCGCACGCAGTCGACGGGGCGTTTCGGAGTCCTGCCCAGCGAGTACGCGACACCGCTCGCCCTCGCCCTCACCGAGGTCGTCACGAACGCCGTCGAGCACGGTCTGGCCGGAAAGGAAGGCGTCGTCACGATCGACGCGAGCCGCACCGAGGAGAACCTGCACGTGACCGTGATCGACACCGGCAGCGGACTGCCGGAGGGGCGCATCGGCCAGGGGCTCGGCACTCAGATCATCCGCACGCTCATCCAGGGCGAGCTCGGCGGCACGATCGAGTGGAAGGGCAGCGAGGGCGAGGGGACCGAGGTCACCATCGACATCCCGCTGCGCTGGCTGAAGAAATAGGCGGCACAGAGAAGCGGCCCGGGATCCAGGGATCTCGGGCCGCTTCGTCGTACAGCTCAGGACGCGCGGCGGGCGCGCGCGGCGCGGCGCTTGAGAGCGCGGCGCTCGTCCTCGGAGAGGCCTCCCCAGACGCCCGAGTCCTGGCTGGTCTCGAGGGCGTACTGCAGGCAGATCTCGGTCACCGTGCAGGTGGCGCAGACGGACTTCGCCTTCTCGATCTGGTCGACGGCCGGGCCGGTGTTCCCCACGGGGAAGAAAAGCTCGGGGTCGACAGTCAGGCAGGCGGCTTTGTCGCGCCAGTCCATGGGGGCTCCTCAGTGTGGATTTCATGAGATGTCGCTGAGCGGCGTCTCGGATTCGGGCGGCAGATCGGGGTTCAGCTACCCTGTTCAGATGCGGGCGGATGCCCGCTGTTTGTGATGCGAGCAGAAAGCCCGCCCCACGCCGCTGTGGGAGCACATGACTTTGTCTATTCTGTTACATGAATGTTTCGAAATCAAGACTTTTCCTCCTTCTCATTCGATTCTCAGGAGACATCGTGCGTGCACCAGGACTCGCTCTCGCCGCCGCAGCCGTGCTGGCCGCGGAGGGTCTCGCGCTGATCGTGTTCGCGCTGATCGAGCTGTTCGGGCTCGGTGCAGGCGACGCCTCGTCGCTCCCGACCGCTCTCGCGCTCATCGTGCTGACCCTGATCGGCGCGGTCGCGCTGCTGGCGTTCGCGTTCGGCACGCGCGCGGGACGATCGTGGGCACGATCGGGCGGTGTCGTGTTCCAGGTGCTGGCCGTCGCGATCGGGTTCGCCGCGCTGACCGTGCCGCCCGTCGTCTGGCCGTTCGTGCTCGGCGTGGGGCTGCCGGGCGTCGCAGGATTCCTGCTCCTGATCGCGAGCGCGAGGGCTGAAGGCGGACGCGCGCCGGAGGTCTGAGCCGGTGCCCTGCCAGCGTCAGGAGTCGATGCCGAGGAGCTTGCGCAGCCGCGCGACGTGCCCTGTGGCCTTGACGTTGTAAAGGGCGAGCTCGATGACTCCCTGCTCGTCGAGCACGAAGGTCGAGCGGATCACGCCCTCGACGACCTTGCCGTAGTTCATCTTCTCGCCCCACACTCCATAGGCGGTGTGCACCGCGTGATCGGGATCGCTCAGCAGGGTGAAGGTGAGACCGTCGCGGTCGCGGAACTCGGCGAGCTTCGCCGGCTCGTCGCGGGAGATCCCGATGACGCGGTAGCCGGCGCCCTGAAGGGAGGAGATGCTGTCGCGGAAGTCGCACGCCTGGGTGGTGCATCCCGGCGTCATCGCCGCCGGATAGAAGTAGAGCACGACCTTCTCGCCGCGGAGGTCCGCGAGGCGGACGGTGCTGCCGTCCTGGTCGAGCAGAGCGAAGTCGGGGGCAGCGGTTCCGGGTTCCAGGCGCACAGTCACCCGTTCAGCCTACCGGCCGGGGGCCTGCTCGGCCTTGTCGGCGAACGTCTGCAGCAGCCGCTGGAGCGAGTCGAGTCGGGCGCGTCCCGTGTCGCCGAGCTCGCCCCGTTCGGCGGCCTCGATGAGCGCGCAATCGGGGGCGTCGGCGAGATGGGTGCAGCCGCGCGGGCAGTCCTCCGCGATGCGGGCGAGTTCGGTGAAGGCCGCGAGGATGTTCTGCGGTTCGACGTGCCCGAGTCCGAAAGACCTCACGCCCGGTGTGTCGATGACCCAGCCGCTGTCCTCGGCGGTGCGGTAGCGGAGGGACACGGTCGATGAGGAGGTGTGCCGCCCACGGCCCGTCACCTGGTTGACGTGGCCGGTCGCACGTCCGGCGCTCGGCACGAGCGCGTTCACGAGCGTCGACTTGCCGACGCCGGAGTGTCCCACGAACACGGTTGAGTGCCCGATCAGAGCGGCGCCGATCTCATCCAGAGGCATGTCGCCCGTGGCGCTCGTGAACACGCGGAGGGCGTCGAGGCCGTCGAAGTGCTTCAGGAACTCGGACGGATCGGCGAGGTCCGTCTTGGTCACGACCAGGAGCGGGCGGATGCCTGCATCGAGCGCCGCGACGAGGTAGCGGTCGACGAGTCGGGCACGGGGCTCGGGGTCGGCCGCCGCGACCACGATGAGCATCTGGTCTGCGTTCGCCACGATGACCCGCTCGACCTGATCCGTGTCGTCCGCGCTGCGCCGCAGCAGCGACGTGCGCTCCGCGATGCCGACCATGCGCGCGAGCGTGCCTTCGTCGCCCGAGGTGTCTCCGACGACGCGAGCGCGATCGCCTGTGACGATCGGCGTGCGGCGCAGCTCTCGCGCACGCGTCGCGGTGATCGTGCGCTCCTCGGGGGTGTCCTCGCCCATCAGCACCGAGTAGCGTCCGCGGTCCACGCCGAGCACGCGGCCGATCTGCGCGTCATCGTGCGCGGGACGCCGTTTCGTACGGGGCCGGTTCGCCTTCGGATTCGGCCGGGAGCGGATGCTCGACTCGTCGTACTCGTCGAAGTCGTCGTCGAGTTCGTCGTCGTCGCTGAGCCAGCTCACGCGGAGTCGCCTCGCAGCATCCGCTCCCAGAGCAGGGTGAACTCCGGGAGGGTCTTCGCGGTCGTGCCGATGTCGTCGATCTCGACCTCGGCCACTCGGAGACCGATGAGTGCGCCCGTGGTGGCCATCCGGTGGTCGTGATAGGCCGCCCACGTGCCGCCGTGCAGCGGGCGCGGGATGATGCGCAGGCCGTCGGCGAGCTCTTCCGCCTCGCCGCCGAGCGCACGGACGTTCTCGATCAGCGCCGCGATCCGGTCGGTCTCGTGCAGACGGATGTGTCCGATGCCGCGGATCGTGGTCGGGGCGTCCGCGAACACCGCGAGACCGACGAGGGTCGGGGTGAGCTCGCTCGCTGCGGACAGATCGAGGTCGACGCCGTGGATGCCGTTGCCGGCGCGCACGGTGAGCGTGCCGCTGTGACGGCCGACGTGGGCGCCCATCGCCTGCAGGATCTCGGGCAGCAGATGCCCGGGCTGCGTCGAGTGCACGGGCCACCCGGTGACCGACACGGAGCCTCCGGTGACGAGGGCGGCGGCGAGGAAGGGCGCGGCGTTGGACAGATCGGGCTCGATCGCGATCTCCTTGGCGCGCGGCACTCCTGCCTCGACGAGCCACTCGCCGGTCGCGGGCCGTTCGATGCGGATGCCGCGGCGGCTCAGGGCCTCGATCGTCATGTCGATGTGCGGAAGGCTCGGCAGGTGCTCACCCGTGTGCACGAGGTGGAGGCCTACGTCGAACCGGGGAGCGGCGAGCAGCAGTCCGGAGACGAACTGGCTGGAGGCGGAGGCGTCGATCTCGACGCGTCCGCCGCGGATGCGTCCGTGGCCGCGGATCGTGAACGGCAGAGCCCAGGTGCCCTCGTCGTCGATGTCGACGCCGAGGTCGCGCAGCGCGCTGATGAGACCGCCCATCGGGCGGTGCAGCGCCGTCTCGTGCGCGGTGAGGTGCACGTCCTTCTGCGCGAGCCCCGCGAGCGGCGCGATGAAGCGCATGACCGTGCCCGCCTGTCCGCAGTCGATCGTGGTGCCGCCGCCGAGCTTCGCGGGAGTGACGACGAGATCGGGACCGAACTCGCCGCCGGCGTCGACCTCCTCGATCCCGACGCCGAGCGCGCGCAGAGCGTCGACCATTCGACGCGAGTCGTCGGAGTGCAGCGGGGAGATCAGACGACCCGGGCCGTCGGCGATCGCAGCGATGATCAGCTCGCGATTCGTCAGCGATTTCGACCCGGGGATCGTGACCGTGGCGCGCACGGCGCCCTCGGCAGCGGGCGCGGCGTAGACGCCCTGGACGAGGGGAGGGGAATACCTGTTGGCGCTCATCGGTTCCCACTTTAGTGAACACGGATGCGGCCCCGATGGATCGGGACCGGCATTCGCCGAGAAGGAGAGAGCATGCTCGCAACGCTTGAGCGCGAGTCGGTCGACCTCAGCGTCCTAGACTGGCCGGTGATGGATGACACCGCAACCGCAGACACGGTCAGCGACCCTCGGCGCGAGTTCGAGGAGCAGGCGATCCCTTTCATGGATCAGCTGTACGCCGCTGCCATGCGCATGACGCGCAATCCTGCCGACGCCGCCGATCTCGTGCAGGAGACCTTCGTGAAGGCGTACGGCTCGTGGGCCACCTTCACGCAGGGCACCAACCTCAAGGCGTGGCTGTACCGGATCCTCACGAACACGTACATCAACATCTATCGCAAGAAGCAGCGCGAGCCGTTCCAGGGCACGATCGATGAGCTCGAGGACTGGCAGCTGGGCGGTGCGGAGTCGACGACGGCGTCGCACAGCCGCTCGGCCGAGGCGGAGGCGATCGACCGGATGCCGGCATCCGTTGTGAAGGACGCGCTTCAGGCGGTGCCGGAGGACTTCCGGCTGGCCGTGTACCTGGCCGACGTCGAGGGATTCGCCTACCAGGAGATCGCCGACATCATGAAGACCCCCATCGGCACCGTGATGAGCCGTCTGCATCGTGGCAGGCGGATGCTGCGGGAGCTGCTGGCCGACTACGCCGTGGAGCGGGGCATCGCCGCGGCTGACACGAGGAGCAGGAAATGAGCGACTGCGGCTGCAACAAGGCCCGTCAAGACCTGGAGGAGTACCTCCGCAACGAGGTGTGCAAGACCGAGCACACCGAGATCCGCGAGCATCTCGAGAACTGCCCGTCCTGCCGGGATGAGGCTCTCGTCGCGACCACCCTCACAGAGGTCGTCGCTCGCGCATGCAAGGAGACGGCTCCTGAGGAGCTCCGCGATCAGGTGTTCGCGCGCCTGCGCGAGGTGCAGGCCGCTCAGCACTGATCCGCGTCGGCCCTCGTCAGTAGGGTGGGAGCATGGCCTCCCTCGATGCGCGTGAAGTTCCCGTCGATCCCGTCTCCGCGGAGATCCTGGCCGCAGCCGGTCTTGACTACCGGCTCGCAGATCTGAGCGACGAAGCGACAGCACAGAGCTATCAGCGTGCCGTCGCCCGAGGGTTCCTCGGTGACGAGCCGAACGCGGAGGCGCTGTCCTTCGGGCAGGCGCCGTTCCGCTCCCGGCGCAACGCGGCCGTGTACGATCCCGCCTCGCCGACGACCGACTATCCGGTGGCGACCGTGAACTCGTGGGCGACGCCTCTCACCGTCCCGGGCGGCAGCACCGTAGACATGTGGGCGATCAGCGTCGTGACCGTGGCGGCCACGCACCGCCGCCGGGGGGTCGCGCGGGCCCTGCTGGAAGGCGAACTGCGCGCGGCTGCTTCGGCGGGTGTGCCCGTGGCCGGTCTGACGGTCTCCGAGGCGACGATCTACGGACGCTACGGATTCGGCGCCGCCGTTCCCGCGGTGCGCCTCGAGATCGATGCGCGCCGAGCAGGCTGGGCGGGCCCCTCGCCGGCGGGGAGCATCCAGTACCGCGAACGCGAGCAGCTCGCCGACGATCTCGAAGCGGTGCACGAGCGGGCGCGTCTGCAGCGGCCGGGGCAGATTCCCGGGTGGCGCACGCGCTGGGAGGGATTCGCCGGGCTCTCTCCCTCCGACGCCGAACGCGACAGAGTGCGGGGAGTGCGGTATCTCGACGCCGACGGCGATCTGCGCGGCGTCCTGGTCTACACGCTGTCTGAGAAGAGCGGTTCGTTCCGCTTCGGTCTGCACGTGCGGATGCTGGTGGCGGAGACGCCGGAAGCCACGGCCGCCCTGTGGCGTTTCGCTCTCCAGCACGACCTGGTCGACGATGTGACGGCCGACCTGCGGCCTACGGACGACCCTCTTCCGTGGCTCGTCGCGGACACGCGCGGAGTCGTGCAGACCGTGCACGACCACGGCTGGCTGCGCATCCTGGATCTGCCGACCGCGCTCGAAGCCCGGACCTGGTCGGCCCCACTCGATGCGGTGCTGCGCGTGGACGACCCGTTGGGCTTCGCGGCGGGGGACTGGCGTGTTCGCGTCGACGAGTCGGGCGCCGCGATCGTCGACGCAGTCTCGGGCGCTTCGGTCGACGCCGTGATGGGCGTGGCGGCGCTGTCCTCTCTCTACGCAGGCGGCGTCCGCGCCTCCACGCTCCACGGTGCCGGACTGATCGACGCAGAGGCCGCAGTCGTAGAGGCTCTGGACCGGGCGCTCATATCCTTCCCGGCCCCCTCTCTGGACATCTGGTACTGAGCAGCAGGACCCCTCCGCGCCCGAAGCGCGAGTTTCACACCGAGCGCTGAGAAATAATCTTTACAAAATAATCGGAAAGGTCTTTACCGGAAAGAACCTTTACTATAACCTCGCTTCGAGGCGGACGTCATCCGCTCTGCATGACAACAGTCACCGAAGCCCTTGAGACGAGGTTCCCATGCTCGACAACCGCTGGAGGAAGACCCTTCCTCTCGTCGCCGGCGCCGCCGCGCTCGCGTTCGCCCTCGGCGGATGCGCGCCCGCCGGCAACAGCTCTTCCGAAGATCGCCCGCTGCGCATCTGGTCGGGGTCGATGACTCCGATCGCGAACAACTTCAACCCGTTCGCGGTCGACACCGCGACCCACATGACCTACGGCGCGATCTACGAGCCGCTGTTCTTCTTCAACCAGCTGTCGGCAGACGAGCCCGTCGGACTCATCGGAGAGTCCTACGAGTTCAACGAGGACGGCACCGTCCTCACCATCAGGATCAAGCCCGACCTGAAGTGGAGCGATGACAAGGACCTCACGGCCGCGGACGTCGCGTTCAGCCTCGGCTACGCGTCCAACCTCGACCCCGACATGGTGTCCGCCGAGGCGACCGACGCGACCACGGTCGTCGTCACGTACAAGACGCCGAAGTTCACGTCGACCTCGATGATCCTCGGCTCGACCTGGATCATCCCCGAGCACATCTGGGCGGACATCACCGACGTCCTCGCAGAGACCAACCCGAATCCGATCGGCTCGGGGCCCTACAAACTCAAGGCATTCACGGAGGCCGCCTACACGCTCGAGGCGAACCCGCTGTTCCGCGAGGGGGAGCCCGATGTCAAAGAGGTGCAGGACATCGGCATCGACTCGAATCAATCCTCCGAGGATCTGCTGAAGACGGGCAAGCTCGACTGGGTCGGGCAGTTCGTGGCGAACCCCGACGGGATCACCTCGAACGGGCACATCAGCACGATGAACCAGCAGCAGGATCCGACCGTGATCACCACGTGCGCCGACGTGTCGCTCGGCTGCGAGGGCGCGCAGACCGATCTCGCCGTGCGGCAGGCGCTGAACCTGGCGATCGATCGCGGCGCCATCACCGACAAGGCCTTCGCCGGCCTCGCCGGGGTCTCCTCGCCGAGCTTCGCCCTGCTGCCTCGCGACGAGAAGTGGCTGGGCGACCCCGAGCTGGCCGAGAGCCCGCAGCAGCCCGATTCCGCCGCGGCGGCAGAGATCCTCGAGGCCGCCGGCTACGCGAAGGACGACGACGGCTTCTACGGCAAGGACGGCACGCCGATCGAGCTCGACCTGTTCTCTCCCGACGGATGGACCGACTACAACGACGCCGCCAAGCTCATCAGCGCTCAAGCCGCGAAGGCCGGAATCCGCGTCACGGCGCGCACCGTCTCCGAGGCCGAGTACTGGAGCCAGGTTGCGAACGGCCAGTTCCAGCTCGCGCTGTACGGTCTGACGCAATCGCTCGTCGCTGATCCATATTCGAATTACGACCAGTACTTCGCCACGCCCGCCACCGCCGAGGTCGGACAGACCCCCGAGAAGGGACAGAACTACGCCCGCTACACGAACCCGGTCGTCGATGCCGCGGTCGTCCAGGCGGGCAGCACTCTCGACGAGGCGACGAAGAAGGCCGCGTACGCCGCGATCCAGACGGAGATCGCGCGCGACCTGCCGTACATCCCGGTCGTGCTGAACGCGTCGCAGTCGTTCTTCAACACCTCCGACTTCACCGGCTGGCCCACGACCGACGACATGTACGCGGCTCCGCTGCCGTATCTGTCCACGGCATCCGCTGTCGTCCTGACGCACCTGCGTCCGTCGAAGAAGTAGGCGTTCCCGTGCACCGACCCTGCGAGAGGAGGACGGCATGAAGTTCTGGATCCGCCGCATCGTGTTCTACCTCGTGACGCTCTGGGCTGCCATCTCCCTCAACTTCCTCCTGCCCCGCATCCTGCCGGGCGACCCGGTGGCGATCATGCTGGGAAAGCTCCGTCGCGGCGGGCGCCAGCTGTCGCAGGAGACGGTCGACGCCGTCACCGCGCTGCTGGGAGGCGACAAGGGGTCGAGTCTGTGGGAGCAGTACCTCGCCTACTGGGGGCGGATGCTCAACGGCGATCTCGGCGTCTCGTCGACCCGCTACCCGACCCCGGTGGGCGAGCTCATCGGCCAGGCGCTACCCTGGACGGTGACGCTCGTCGGAGCGGCCACGATCATCTCCTTCGTCCTCGGCATCATCGGCGGGGCATGGGTGGGATGGTTCCGCGGCACCTGGGTCGACCAGTTCGTGCCGGTCACGACCTTCCTCCAGTCGGTGCCCTACTTCTGGCTGGCGCTCGTCCTCGTCGCGGTGTTCTCGGTGCAGTTGGGGATGCTGCCCATCATCGGCGCCTACGACGTGTTCGAGTATCCGGCGGGACCGGAGTGGAGACCGGCGTTCTTCGGCAGCGTGTTCGTGCACGCTCTGCTGCCCGCCGCCACGATCGTCATCTCGTCCGTCGGGGGATGGCTCCTCGGTATGCGCAACATGATGGTGCAGACCATGGCCGAGGATTATGTGCTCACCGCCGAGGCGAAGGGGCTGAGGCCGTCCCGCATCCGCAGCGCCTATGCCGCGCGCAACGCGTCGATTCCGAGCCTGGCGGGTTTCGGCATCGCGCTCGGCTTCGTCGTGGCAGGCTCCATCGTCACCGAGCAGGTCTTCAGCTATCCGGGCATCGGAAAGCTCATGATCCAGGCGGTGCAGGGTCTCGACTACGCACTGATGCAGGGCGTGTTCCTGGTGATCACGCTCACGGTGCTCGCCGCCAACTTCCTCATCGACCTCCTGTACGGCTTCATCGACCCGAGAGTGCGACGCAATGGCTGACCTCCTCACGGCGCCTGCCGACACCACGCACGCGCTGGCCGTGTCCCGAGCCCGGCGGACCCTCCCGCCTCTGTCGGGCAAGTTGATCACCGGCATCGTCATGATCGCGGCCATCGTGCTGTTCGGTCTCGTCGGCCCGCTGCTCACGCTCGACCCGCGGGACGCCGGATTCGACCCGCTGCTGCCACCCGGCCCGGCGCACCCGCTGGGCACCTCGAAGCTCGGCTACGACGTGCTCGCCCAGGTCGCGATCGGCACGCAGGGGTCGTTGTTCGTCGGCGCGGTCGCCGGGACCGTCGCGCTGCTGCTGGCTCTGATCTTCGGAGTGCTCGCGGGGTACTTCGGAGGGGCGATCGACGAGATCCTGATGCTGCTCACGAACATCATGCTCGTGATCCCCGGTCTGCCGCTCGTCATGGTCATCGCGGCCTACGTGCAGCACACTGAAGGACTCGGCGCGCTGGCTCGCAGTTCGCTGCTCGTGGCGCTCGTACTCGGGATCACCGGGTGGGCGGGCTCGGCGGTGGTGCTGCGGGGCACCGCCCGTTCGCTGCGGACTCGCGATTACGTCGCCGCATCCGTGGTCGCGGGGGAGCGGCCGCTGCGGGTGATCTTCGTCGAGATCCTGCCCAACCTCGTGCCGCTGCTGGCGGCCCAGCTCATCTTCGGCGTCATCTTCGCGGTGCTGGGGGAGGCCGGTCTTTCCTATCTCGGTCTGGGGCCGACGGGATCGATCACGCTGGGGACCGTGCTCAACGATGCGCAGACGGGCCAGGCCGTCGGCAGCGGCGCGTGGTGGTGGTTCGTGCCGCCGGGGGCGATCATCGCCCTGATCGGCACTGGCCTGTCGCTCATCAACTTCGCGATCGACGAGATCGTGAACCCGAAGCTCCGGCTGGCGCCGGCTGCGGCCCGCCGGCAGCGTCGCGCCCGTCGCTCGGGTCGGGGCATCGGCGGAGAGGAGGCGATCGCATGAGCGGTCCCGAGGCTGTTCTCACGGCGCGGAACGTGTCGATCGAGTACGAGGTGGATCCGCCCGTCCGGGCGGTGCGAGATGTCTCCTTGACCCTGAACCGCGGCGAGATCCTCGGCCTTGCCGGTGAATCCGGTTGCGGCAAGACGACGCTCGCCTACGGGCTGAACCGCCTGCTCAAGGCTCCGGCCCTCATGACGAGCGGCTCGGTCACGTTCCACGACCGGTCGGGGAGCGACATCGACGTGACGGGTCTCGACGGCGAGGGGCTGCGCGCGTTCCGGTGGGACAAGATCTCGATGGTCTTCCAGGGAGCCATGAACTCCCTGAACCCCGTGATCGACGTGCGAGCGCAGATCTTCGACATCTTCGACACGCATCGTCGCGGCATGCCACGACGGGACAAGCAGGCGAGAGCGGAGGAGCTGCTGACGCTCGTCGGCGTCGACCCCGCACGTCTGTCGTCGTTCCCGCACGAGCTGTCGGGTGGCATGCGGCAGCGGATGATGATCGCGATGGCGTTGGCGCTCGACCCGCAGGTGATGATCATGGACGAGCCGACCACCGCGCTGGACGTCGTGGTGCAGCGGGGAATCATCCGGGAGATCATGCGCCTGCGGGAGCGACTCGGATTCGCGGTGATCTTCATCACGCATGACCTGCCGATGCTGATCGAGATCAGCGACCGGATCGCGGTGATGCTGCAGGGCGAGATCGTCGAGGAGGGCACCGCGGAGGAGATCTACCGCACACCGCAGCACGAGTACACGAAGCGGCTGCTGTCGAGCTTCCCGTCGCTGACGGGCGTCCGTGGCGACTTCGTGCGCACCGGCGTGAGCCAGGAGGGACTTCGATGAGCACGGATGCCGTCGCCTCGCACGTGCTCGAGGCGCGCAACCTCGTGAAGGACTTCCATCTGCGCTCAGGGCTGCGCACCACGACCCTGCACGCGGTGAACGACGTGTCGTTCTCGGTGGCGGCGGGGAGGACGCTCGCCCTGGTGGGGGAGTCGGGATCGGGGAAGTCGACGATCGCGCGGATGCTGATGAAGCTGGAGACGCCGACGTCCGGGAGGATCCTTCTGGACGGCAAGGCCACCGGCAGACGCGGACGGGAACTCGCCGTGTACCGATCCGAAGTGCAGATGGTGTTCCAGGATCCGTTCGCGTCCCTGAATCCGTTCCACACGATCGTGCATCATCTGGAGCGTCCGATCCGCATCCATCACCCGCGTCTCACCGGAGCTGAGGTCCGTGCGCGAGCTCTCGAACTCCTCGAACGGGTGCGCCTGTCGCCGGCGGAGTCGTTCGCGGATCGACGACCGCACGAGCTGTCGGGCGGGCAGCGGCAGCGCGTGGCCATCGCGAGGGCGCTGGCGCCAGGGGCGCGGTTCATCGTGGCGGACGAGCCCGTGTCGATGCTGGACGTGTCCATTCGGCTCGGAGTGCTCAATCTGCTCGCCGATCTCCAGAGGGAGGAGAACCTGGGTGTCCTGTACATCACCCATGACCTCGCGACCGCCCGTCATTTCAGCGACGAGATCATGGTGCTGTACAAGGGCGACGTCGTCGAGCGCGGTCCCGCGGACGAGGTCATCCTGAATCCTCAGCACGAGTACACCCGAACGCTTCTCGCGGCCGCCCCCGAGCCGGAGAACCTCGGACGCCTGCGCGACGAGGTCCGCGCCGAACTCGGCGGCCTCTGACGCCGCGCCGATTCGAATCGCGCCGGCGCCCCGCCTTCCTCCCGAGGGCGAGCCGCTCGAGCGACTCGGAGCACACCCACCAGCAGCGAAAGGAGCAACCATGTCGCAGATCGATCCCGGCACGTCCTCGTGGCTGCGCCTGCGCAACGACCGTGAGGCGCTCCGGTTGTTCCTCGAGCACGGTGCTCTCACGCGCACGCGCCTCGGCGAGCTGTCGGGGATGTCGAAGCCGACCGCCACGCAGATGATCGCCCGACTCGAGCGCGCCGAGCTGCTCCACCCCGTCGGCGAGGTCGCCGGCAGCCGGGGACCGAGCGCTGTGAGCTGGGGTGTTCGCGACGACCAGGTCACCGGGGTCGCGGTGAACATGCTCGAGGACGGCATCCACGCGGTCGTCGTCGATGCACTCGGGGCCGATCATCCGATCATGGAGGTGCCGACCCGCGGCGAGCAGCGCTCGCCGGAACGGGACATCGGTCGCGCGATCGAGGCCGCGTGCGCGGCGTCGCGGGTGGACCGCCGCACGGTCGAGACGGTCGCCGTCGGCCTCCAGGCCGCCGTCAGCGGCGACGCCGACACGCTCTCGCTCACCGACTCGCTGCCCGGGTGGCCGTCGTCCGGCTCCCGAACGCGGATCGAGACGCGACTGGGCGTGTCTGCCATGCTCGAGAACGACGTCAATCTCGCGACGATGGCGGAGCGCTCCTTCGGCGTGGCCCAGGACGCCGGGAGCTTCGCCCTCTTGTGGATCGGCGTGGGCCTCGGCGTCGGCATCGATCTCGACGGGGTCATCCACCGCGGAGCCCATGGCGGAGCGGGCGAGATCGGCTATCTGACCGTCTCGGCGGGGCCCGGGGAACCGGGATCCGTGACGACGTCCCTGCTCGGCTCCGCGTTCGTGTCGGAGCTCACCGGATCTTCCCGGTACCCCGCGGAGCTGGCCGCGCTCGCCGATGACGACGGCGCCCTGCAGGCGATCGCAGACCGCATCGCGGTCACGATCGAACCCGTGCTCGCGGTGCTCGACCCCCAGCTGCTCGTGCTGGGCGGTCCCACCTCGCTCGCCGGGGGAGCGCGCCTCGCCGAACTCGTCGCAGAGCGCACCCGCAGCGCCGAGCGCCCGGCGCCCGACGTCCGCCTCAGCAGCACCGGCGACAGCGCCGTGCTCGCCGGTGCGCGCAGTCTCGTGGTCGAGCAGATCCGCAGCCGTCTCGAAGACCGAATCCCCACGCAGTGACCGACGGTCACGAACACAGAGAGCACAAGGAGAGCAGATGAAACTCGCCATCGTCGGCGGCGGATCGACTTACACCCCGGAGCTGATCGACGGCTTCATCCGGCTGCAGGAGGAGCTTCCGATCGAAGAGCTCGTGCTCGTCGACACCGATCCGGCGCGGCTCGATCTGGTCGGCGGCATGGCACGGCGCATGTTCGCGCGCGGCGGCCATCCCGGACGGCTCACGACCACGAGCGACCTCGCATCCGGGGTCGCCGACGCGGACGCGGTGCTCATCCAGCTGCGCATCGGCGGTCAGGACGCCCGTGAGCAGGACGAGAGCTGGCCCCACGACGTCGACTGCATCGGCCAGGAGACGACGGGACCCGGCGGGCTCGCCAAGGCGCTGCGCACGGTCCCGGTGGTGCTGCGCATCGCCGAGGTGGTGCGGGCGCACGCCAAGCCGGACGCCTGGATCGTCGACTTCACGAACCCGGTCGGCATCGTCACGCGCGCGCTGCTCCAGGCCGGGCACCGGGCCGTCGGGCTGTGCAACGTCGCGATCGGGTTCCAGCGCCGGTTCGCGGCGGAGGCGGGCGTCGACGCCGACCGGGTGACGCTCGCGCACGTGGGCCTGAACCATCTCACCTGGGAGCGCGGCGTCTTCGTCGACGGTGTGGACACGCTGCCCCGCGCTCTGGAGACGCGCCTCGGGGAGCTCGCCGAGGAGGTCGAGCTGGCACCCGCGCTGCTGGCGCAGCTGGGCGTGATCCCCTCGTACTACCTGCGCTACTACTACGCGCACGACGAGGTTCTGCACGAGCAGCGGCACGCGGCCACGCGAGCGCAGGAGGTGCGGGCCATCGAGCAGGAGCTGCTCGGGATCTATGCGGATGCCGCCGTCGACACCAAGCCCGAGATCCTCGAGAAGCGGGGCGGGGCGTTCTACTCCGAAGCCGCGATCGAGCTGCTCATCGCGATCCGCGGAGGAACGGACCTGCCACGCGTCGTGAACCTGCGCAACGACGGCGTGCTGCCGTTCCTTCCCGACGACCACGTGATCGAGGTTCCCGCCCGGTACGTCGGCGGCCGCTTCGTCGCCGAGCCGGTGGCGCCCCTGCCCGACGACATCAGCGGGCTCATCGGCGCGGTCGCCGGATACGAGCGTCTCGCACTGGATGCCGCCGTCCAGGGCGGACGGGACCGCGTCCTGCGCGCCATGCGGGCGCACCCGCTCGTGCTTCAGCACGATCGGGCCGAGCGGCTCACCGACCTCCTGCTCACGGCGAACTCCCGGTTCCTGGAGTGGGTGTGACCGCGGCATCCGATCTCGTCCTCGCCGTCGACGGCGGTGGATCCAAGACCGATGTCGTGCTGCTCGACATCGACGGCTCGGTGCTGGCCTGGGAGCGCGGGCGCGGGTCGAGCCCGCAGCTCGAGGGCCTCGGCGAATCGGTGCGCATCATCGACGCGCTCGTCGCGCGCGTGCTCGACGGGCGGGACACGCACCGCCTCGCGCACATCGGGCTCTACCTCTCCGGGCTCGACCTGCCGGACGAGATCGACGCCTTCCGCGACGCGGTGACGCATCTGGCGTGGGCGAGGGCCCCGCTCGTGGCCGAGAACGACCTGCACGCCCTGCTCCGTGCGGGCACGGACGCGCCGGATGCGGTCGCCGTGATCTGCGGCACCGGCATGAACGCGATCGGCGTGCGCAGCGACGGCGCCGTCGTGCGCTTCCCCGCTCTCGGCCCGCTCTCCGGCGACTGGGGCGGGGGCAGCGAACTGGGTGACGCCGTGGTCTGGCACGCCGCGCGCGCCGAGGACGGCCGGGGGCCGTCGACCACGCTGCACGGCATGCTTCTCGACGCCGTCGCGGCGCCCAGCGTCAGCGCGTTCATCGAAGACGTGCACCTCGGGCGGCGCGACGACGCCTTCGCGGGGCTGGCGCCGCTCATCTTCGATGCCGCGCTCGCCGGTGACACGGTTGCCCGCAGCGTCGTGCAGCGGCAGGGGGACGAGGTCGTCGCCTACGTCGTGGCGTGCATCGCACGTCTGGGATTGCAGGATCAGGATGTTCCGGTCGTGTTCGGCGGCGGGGTCGCTCGGGCGCGCGACCCGCTGCTGCTCCAGACGATCGCGGACGGACTCGCGGCCAGCGTGCCGCGTGCCCGTCTGGAGATCGTCGATGCTCCTCCGGTGCTCGGGGCGGCGCTGCTCGCCCTGGGCGACGCGGGGGCGGATGCTGCCGCGCTCGCGCGCGCGGCAGCATCGCTGAGCACGGATGTGCGCTTCGCGGAGCGGCTGCCGGCAACCGCCCGCTGACCGGGCACACGCGAAAGGCGCCCCGACCTCGTCGGTCGGGGCGCCTTGTCGTGGGACGGCCGGCTCAGCCCAGCGTGAGGGCTTCGCGCAGCAGTGCGGCCTGCTGTGCGGCGTGCACCTTCGAGGATCCGGTCGCGGGCGACGCCGAAGCCGGACGCGAGACGGGGCGGAAGGTGCGGTCACCGGGAACATCCGCGAACGCGAGAGCGAGGAACGGCCAGGCGCCCTGGTTCTCGGGCTCTTCCTGCACCCACACCAGCTCGGCGTTCGGGTACGAGTCGGTGATCGTCTTCAGCTCGTCGATCGGCGTGGGGTACAGCTGCTCCAGCCGCACCAGGGCGATCTCGGGGTTCGGGTTCTTCTCGAGGTCGGCGCGCAGATCCCAGTGCACCTTGCCGGAGTGCACGAGCACTCGCTTGACGGCCGAGCGGTCGAGACCCCGGTCGTCGTCGAGCACCGGCTCGAAGCGGCCGCTCGTGAACGCCTCCACCGGGCTCGTCGCTCCGCGCAGGCGCAGCATGGCCTTGGGGGTGAAGACGATCAGCGGCTTGCGAGGCCGGGCGTAGGCCTGACGGCGCAGCAGGTGGAAGTGCGATGCGGGGGTCGAGGGGCGGGCCACGATCATGTTCTCCTGCGCGCACAGTTGCAGGAAGCGTTCGATGCGGGCGGACGAGTGGTCAGGTCCCTGACCCTCATAGCCGTGGGGGAGGAGCAGGGTCACGCTCGACTGCTGGCCCCACTTCTGCTCGGCCGCCGAGATGTACTCGTCGATGACCGACTGGGCGCCGTTGACGAAGTCGCCGAACTGCGCCTCCCACAGCACCAGCGCCTCGGGCGCCTCCACGGAGTATCCGTACTCGAAGCCGAGCGCGGCGTACTCGCTGAGCAGCGAGTCGTACACGAAGAACCGACCCTGCGAGTCGGACAGGTTCGACAGCGGCAGCCACTCCTGACCGTTCGCGCGATCGTGCAGGGTCGCGTGACGCTGTACGAAGGTGCCACGACGCGAGTCCTGACCGGCGAGTCGCACGGTGGTGCCCTCGACGAGCAGCGAGCCGAAGGCGAGGAGCTCGCCGAAGCCCCAGTCGATGCCGCCGTTGCGGCTCATGTCGAGGCGCTTGTCGAGCAGCTGCTGGATCTTCGGGTGCACCGTGAAGCCCTCGGGCTTGTTCACGAACGCGTCGCCGATGAGCTGGATCACCTCG
>Ga0308158_10000889_pt1 | contig 37652 bp, 29 predicted proteins | sample PhyBR2_FD_201038 | JGI IMG/M metagenome (GOLD analysis project Ga0308158, IMG submission 201038) | Phyllosphere microbial communities from UC Gill Tract Community Farm, Albany, California, United States - DLSLB.R2 | ecosystem: Host-associated > Plants > Phyllosphere > Unclassified | place: USA... | reverse complement strand
CAGGCCGGAAGCCGTGGTCTGCTCGGCTTCGAGCGGGCGGACAACAATACGATCCTCAAGAGGCTTAATAGAGACCGACACTCGGACCTCTCCTTTTCGTCAGCAAATTCGTGGACTGGAAAGCTTTTCGCCGTAGCTGGCAAACCGTCGTCGCGGTGCCGGCAGCAGCCTGGCTGGCAGCTCTTCATGTGTTAGCACCCTCCTAGGGAGAGTGCTAATGAAGACTCTATGTATGAGTTAGCACTCGGTCAAGGTGAGTGCCAACGTTTCGTCGTGGGCGTACAGCCCGGGGTGGACGACGGCGGGTGGCCGGGGACGCGAAAGGAGGCCCTGTCCCTACCGGCCCAGGTCGTCGAAGTCCACGTCCTCGCCGCCCTCCGTGTCGCCGCCGCCCTGCGTCCGTCCCCGGGAGAGCACCCAGCCGGACACCGCTGCGGCGAGCAGCGCAGCAACGAGGAAGAAGATGCTCCCGGCCCGCGCGCCGTCGTACAGCCCGCGGATGTCCCGGGCCTCCTGGGTGTTGTCCTGGACGTCGTTGCCGCCCACCGAGTAAACGGTGGCGTTGAACGTATCGAGCAGGAAGATGATCACCAGCAGCGCGATGCAGACCACGGCCACGACGGCGGCGGCGATCAGCACAGGACGGGCGAACCTGGCCGGATGGCGGTCCCCGGACTCGTGGTCGCCGGTCTCGCGGGGGGCTGCGCTCTCATCCATGGATTCAACACTATCCGCATCCCGGCCACGGGCTCCTCCACTAGGCTGGAACCCATGGCTCACGCTCCCCAGGACCAGATTGCACAGGACCAGATCGCACCATTGCTGACCCCCGAAGGCTGGGAGTTGCTGGCGTCCCTGGGCCCCTACCGGGACGAGGACTCGTTCGAGCTGAACTCCGCGCTCCGGAAAGCCGGACACCCCGCCGGGCTCGTGTCCGCCGTCCTGACGCAGTCACGGCTGCGCACCAAGGCAGAGGGGAAATTCGGGGAGTTCGCCCGGCAGATGCTGTTCACCCAGGCGGGCCTGGAGCAGGCCACGCGCCTCAACGTCGCCGCCCACCACGCCCAGCGGTTCGCTGCCGCGGGGATCAGCCGCGTGGCGGACCTGGGGTGCGGCCTCGGCGCCGATTCCCTGGCGCTGGCCTCCCTGGACATCAATGTCACCGCCGTCGAAATGGACGAAACCACGGCGGCGTGCGCCACGGTGAACCTCATCCCGTTCCCCAACGCCACGGTGGTGCATGCGGAAGCGGAATCGGTTCCGCTGGACGGGGTGGACGGCGTCTGGCTGGACCCTGCCCGTCGGGTCACCTCCACTTCCGGCACCAAGCGGATCTGGGACCCCGAGGCATTCTCCCCGCCGTTGTCCTTCGTGGAATCACTGGCCGCCCAGGGCAAGGCAGTGGGCGTGAAGATGGGCCCGGGCATGCCGCATGAATCCGTGCCCGCGGGCTGCGAGGCGCAATGGGTGTCGGTGGCCGGTGACGTCACCGAGGTGACCCTGTGGTTCAACGCCGTGCGCCGGCCTGGAGTCCGCCGCGCCGCGCTGGTCCTGGGGCCGAAGGCTCCGGCGGAGCTGACCAGCCCGGAGGATTTCGGCGACGGCCCGTCAGCGCCGGTGGGACCGGTGGAGGGATACCTGTACGAACCCGACGGCGCCGTGATCCGCGCCGGACTGGTGGCGGACGTAGCACTGCAGCTCGGCGGCCACCTGGTGGACGAACACATTGCCTACATCTGCGCTCCCGAACTCCTGGCCACCCCGTTCGCCCGGGCCTACAAGGTCCTGCAGGTCATGCCCTACAACGTGAAGGCGCTCAAGGCCTGGGTGAAACAGGAGGGCATCACCGTGCTGGACATCAAGAAGCGCGGCACCGCCGTCACCCCCGAAGAGCTGCGGAAACAGCTGCTGCCCGGCGGAAAGAACGCCAGGAAGGGCGGCAAAACGGCCACCCTGGTCCTGACGCGCATCGGTGAGGACCGGGTGGCCATCGTGGTGGAACCCGCCTAGCTGCCCCTACTGGGCGCGCATGAACTCCTCGGCGGCCCGCACCTGGTCCGGGGTGGGCCGGACGCCCGTGTACAGGACGAACTGTTCCAGTGCCTGGATGGTGGCCACCTCAGCCCCCGTGATCACCGGCTTGCCGGCCGCACGGGCCGCCTTGATGAGGGGGGTTTCGGCGGGCAGCGCCACCACGTCGAACACCAGGCGGGCCGCGTTGATGGCTTCCGCCGGGAAAGCCACGGTGTCCGATTCCTCCCCGCCGGCCATCCCCAGCGGCGTGACGTTGATGATCAGGTCGGCCGTCCCGCCGTCGAGCGCTGCCCGCCACTGGAAGCCGTACTGATCCGCGAGCGCACGCCCCGCGGCCTCATTCCGGGCCAGGACGGTGACGTCGGTGAATCCGGCGTCCCGGAGGGCGGCAACCGTGGCCTTGGCCATGCCCCCGGCGCCCTGCACCAGCACCGAATAGTCCGTGGGGACTGCATTGGTGGCGAGGAGTTGTTCGATGGCGGTGTAGTCGGTGTTGTACGCCTTGAGGTGCCCGTCCGTGTTCACGATGGTGTTCACCGAGTCGATGGCCTTGGCGGAGGGGTCCATCTCGTCCACCAGGGCGATGACGTCTTCCTTGTACGGCATGGAGATGGCACAGCCACGGATGCCCAGCCCGCGGACACCGGCAATGGCCTGGTCCAGGTTGGTGGGTGCGAAGGCCTTGTAGATCCAGTTCAGGTCCAGCTGCCCGTAAAGGTGGTTGTGGAACCGGGTCCCGTTGTTGCTGGGACGGGCCGAGAGCGAGATGCAGAGGGTCATGTCTTTATTCAGAATGGGCACCAGACCATTAAAGCGGTCCCGCCCAACTGGGTAGCGCCAAGCGCCGTTTTGACGCCTCAAAACGACAGTTCGCGCTACTTAGTTGGGTCGGGGGCAGCCGGTTCCCGCGGGGAAAGGCCCGACGGCGGCGGGCAGCTTTCCCGGAGCGGGCGCCTTCCCTGCCAGCACGGCGGCCAGCGCGTCGAAGGCAGCGTCGGTCCGGCCATAGAGTGCCACCTTCACCGGCGCGCTGGACCCCTGGAGCGGCCACGGAGCGTCGAGGGACACGGCGATGTCCCCACCGGCCGGTTTTCCACCAAACCCGATGAGGTTGACCAGCGGGCCTGATCCCACGGTAAGCCCGGCGCGCGCTGCGGCGGCTTCGAAGCGCTCCCGGTCCCCCGGTCCCCCGCCGGCCACCCGCACGGAACCGGGCACCAGGGGTCCGCTGCAGGGACCGGAAACAACGGTAACGGCCGACGCCGAGACCTGGGCGGACAGGGCTGCCCCGCTTCCGGCCGGCGCACCTGAGCCCGCTGTTCCGGCAGGCGGGGTGGTCCGGGCATGCCAGATCATCATGGTGGCCACGCGCTGCGCTGCTTCATCCAGGCGTGCGGCGGGAAGGGTGCCGGCAGCCAGGGCCTGGACGATGGCGGCGTGCGCCTGCTCCACGTCCGTGGGCATCAGCAGCAGGTCGGCGCCGGCGGCCAGTGCCTTCACTGCAGCCGCGCCGGCCGGGTACTGCTTGTCAACGGCGCCCATGTTGAGGGCGTCCGTCACGGCCACTCCCTTGAAGCCCAAACCCCTGAGCGCCGAGTAGCTCGGGGCAGAGAGCGACGCCGGGACGCCGGGTTCCAGCGCGGGTACGGCAATGTGTCCGGTCATGACGATGGGGAGGCCCGCGGCGACGGCAGCCTCGAAGGGTTTCCAGTCCCGGCCCCGGAGCACGTCGATGCCTGCCGGCTGGACGGGGAGGCTGAGGTGGGAGTCCGCCGTCACCGAGCCGTGTCCGGGAAAGTGCTTGACGGTGGGGAGCACGCCGGCGTCCAGCATGCCCTGGGAGAAGGCGGTGCCCTGGGCCGCCGCCGCGGCCGGGTCGCCGGACATGGAACGCGCCCCGATGGTGGGGTCTGCAGGACCGACGGTCACATCCGTGTCCGGCGCGAAGTCGAGGTCGAAGCCCAGTGGCACCAGCTCGCTTGCCAGGCCCTTGCCGGCCTTGCGCGTCAGGTCCAGGTTGCCGGCGGCCCCGTAGCTCATGGGAGCGGGCCACTCGGTGAGGGGCGGCCCCAGGCGTGCCACCGCGCCGCCTTCCTGGTCCACGCTCATGATCCCGGGCCAGCGCCGTCCGTCGGCGGCCACAGCCTGCTGCAGCCGCTGGTTTACGGCGCCCATGGCGGCCACGTCCACCTTTCCCTGCGGGTCGCGCGGCACGTTGTCACCCATGATGATGGATCCGGCCAGGTGGAGGCGCTGGATGAGCGCGGCGTGGGCTTCCACCTGGTTGCCCTTGAAGAACGGGAGCAGGACCTGCCCGGCTTTCTGCTCCGGCGACATCGCCGCAACGGCGGCCACGGCGGCGTCCTGGTCCCGCTGCTCCGGGCCCCACCCCAAAGGCCGGGAACCCGGGTCAGGCGACGGGGAAGCCGGAGGAGGCGCCGGCGTCGTACTTGCTGATGAGGTGGGGGACGCGTCGGCGGGCGGGGCGGAGGATGAGGGCGGTGCGGCGCTTGGGGCGGCTGAGCAGGAGGCCAGCGCCATTGCGGACAGGGCCAGGAGGAGGGGGAAGGATTTGGCAGGACTGTGACGCAGGGGGAACGGTGCCATCAGTACGATGCTACCCCTGCACTAGACTTGAACCATCCGTTCGCCTGCCGGCTGCAGCCTGTGAGCGGCACCAGCCAGCGGCAAACCGGACAGTAAGGAAACGTGTGAAGATCGACTTCGCGTCATCGAGGCAATCCACCCTCGGTGTTGAGTGGGAGCTGGCACTGGTGGACGGGAAGACGGGCGAGCTCGCTTCCGTGGCCAACCAGGTGCTCCGCGGCGTGGCGTCCCGCCACCCCGAACTCAACGAAGACGACGAACATCCGCACATCAAGCAGGAACTGCTGCTCAATACCGTCGAGCTGGTCACCGGGATCTGCGAAACGGCAGCCGAGGCCAAGGAGGACCTCAGCCGGTCCGTCGCGGCCGTCCGTGAAATCACCGATCCCATGGGCGTAGAGCTGTTCTGCGCCGGCAGCCACCCGTTCAGCCCTCCGCAGCTGCAGCCGGTGACGGACAAGGCACGCTACGCCAAGCTCATCGACCGGACCCAGTGGTGGGGCCGGCAGATGGTCATCTACGGCGTCCATGTCCACGTGGGGCTGGACCGCCGGGACAAAGCCCTCCCCGTCCTGGACGGCCTGGTCAACTACTTCCCGCACTTCCAGGCGCTTTCCGCGTCCAGCCCGTTCTGGGGCGGTGAGGACACCGGATACGCCTCGCAGCGGGCCCTGATGTTCCAGCAGCTTCCCACCGCGGGGCTGCCCTTCCAGTTCAAGTCCTGGGAGGAATACGAGTCCTATGTCCAGGACATGTTCACCACGGGCGTCATCGACACCATCTCGGAAATCCGGTGGGACATCCGGCCGGTGCCCGCCCTGGGCACCATCGAGATGCGGATCTGTGACGGCCTGGCCACCCTGGAGGAAGTGGGGGCCATTGCGGCGCTCACCCAGTGCCTGGTGGACGAGTTCTCCACCACCCTGGACAACGGCGGCACCATCCCCACCATGCCCCCGTGGCACGTCCAGGAGAACAAGTGGCGCGCCGCCCGGTACGGCCTGGACGCCATCATCATCCTCGACGCCGCGGGCAAGGAGCAGCTGGTCACCGACCACCTGCTGGAGACCCTGAACCGGCTTGAACCGGTTGCCGCCAAGCTGCGCTGCTCCGACGAGCTGGCCGACGTCGAGAAGATTATCCGCCGCGGCGCCGGATACCAGCGCCAGCGCCGGGTGGCTGCCGAGAACGGCGGAAACCTGCAGGCTGTGGTGCTGGACCTGGTCAAGCAGATGCGCAACGGCCCCACCGCCTGACCCTGCCGGGTGTCAGGCCGGCAGCGAGACCGAGGTGACGGGCATCGAGGAGTCCGGGGCGAAGCCGATGCCGCTTGGTTCGGCGCCGGCCATCACCAGCTGCGCGCCGAGGGCGGCCACCATGGCGCCGTTGTCCGTGCACAGGTCCAGCGGCGGAACGTGCAGGCGGATGCCGGCAGAGGCGCAGCGCTGCCGGGTCAGTTCACGCAGCCGGGAGTTTGCCGCCACGCCGCCGCCCAGCAGGACGTCCTTGATGCCGTGCTCCCGGCAGGCCAGGACCGCCTTGGAGGAAATCACGTCCACTACGGCTTCCTGGAACGCCGCTGCAATGTCGGCCACGGGGATCTCTTCGCCGCGGGCTTCGAACTGCTCCACGCACCGGGCCACGGCCGTCTTGAGTCCGCTGAACGACCAGTCGTACCGGTGCGGGCCGGGTTCATCGGCCGTGCCCATGTATTTTGGCTGGGTCAGGCCGCGGGGAAAGCGGATGGCTTTGGCGTTGCCGGTGCGGGCTATCTTGTCGATGGCCGGTCCGCCGGGGTAGCCGAGCCCCAGGATGCGGGCCACCTTGTCGTAGGCCTCCCCCGCGGCGTCGTCGATGGTGGAGCCCAGGAGCTCCACATCACTGGTGATGCTGTTGATCCGCAGGATTTCGGTGTGGCCCCCGGAGACCAGCAGGGCGCCGAGGTTCTCCGGCAGCTCCTGCCTGCGGCCGGTACCACGGTCGTCCAGCAGTCCGACGCCCACATGCGCCACCAGGTGGTTGATGGCGAACAGGGGTTTTCCGGTTGCCACGGCAAGCGCCTTGGCAGCACACACACCCACCATCAGCGCGCCGGCAAGCCCGGGCCCGGAGGTGACGGCGATCGCGTCCACCTCGTCCAGGGTCACGCCGGCGTCGGCCAAGGCCTGTTCGAGGGTGGGGACGAAAGCATCAAGGTGGGCCCGGGAGGCGATTTCAGGGATCACCCCGCCGAAGCGGACGTGCTCTTCCATGGAGGAAGAGACCGTGTTGGTCAGGAGGGTGGTGCCGCGGACGAGGCCGACGCCGGTTTCGTCGCAGGATGATTCGATGCCCAGTACCAGGGGCTGCGTACGGTTCATGCGTGGCCTGCTTCTGTTGCTTCGTGTCCTTCAGGGTGTGCCGCGGGCAGCTGGAGCCGCATGATGAGGGCATCCACGCCGTCCCGGTAGTAGCGCGGGCGGACGTGGATCTGCTCGAATCCAAACCGCACATAGAGCTGTTGTGCCCGCGGGTTGTCGGCGCGGACCTCAAGCAGGACGTCGGCGGCGCCGCGGTGCCGGGCCTCCTCGATCAGTTGCGTGAGCAGGGTGCTGCCAATGCCCCGCCCCTCGTGCTCAGGGACGACGGCGATGGTCTGGACGTCCGCGATGGGTTCAATGCACATCAGGCCGGCGTAGCCCACGATGCCGCCGCTGGTCTCCGCCACCAGGTAGCGGCGGGTCTCCGGCTGCGAGAGCTCGTCCAGGAACATCTGCACGGGCCACGCATCAATGGGAAAGAGCTTGTGTTCCAGCGCACCAACGGCAGGCACATCGTCCAGCGTCATGTCGCGGACCGTGACGTCCGCCGCGCGTGGGTCAGGGGTGCTGCTCACAATGCCCGCTTCCGTGGTCCGGGGACCTGCGCGTCGGATTCCCGCAGGTACAGGGGGGTGGAGTCCAGCAGGGTGTCTCCTGCCGCCAGCCGCGCCAGGGCGAACTGGCCTAGGTAAAGGGCGTCCGGCTGCTCCGCGGCGAAATCCGGGTGGGCCCGGAGCACGTCGCCGTAGAGTCCCGCACCGGCGCCGAACGCAGGCAGGTCCGGGAGGGCAGACGCGAACCCGACGTGGGGGCCGTCCTCCAGCACGGGCAGCTGGCCGTCATCCAGGCTGTAGCGGGCCCAGTAGACCTCTTTGCGGCGGGCGTCCGTCACCACCAGGAACTCGGAAGCGGCGGCGGTGGACTCCGCAACTTCCAGGGCCATCGCGTCCAGGCTCACCAGGCCATGCAGCGGCTTGCCCCACACGAAGGCCAGGGTGCGGGCGGTGGCAATGCCGGAGCGCAGCCCGGTGAACGGGCCCGGGCCAACGCCCACTACCAGGGCGTCCACGTCCTGCCCGGTCACACCCGCCGACTCCAGCATGGCGTCGATTCCGGGCGCAAGCACCTCAGCGTGGCTGCGGGTGTCCTCCGTGGCGAAGCTGGCAAGCACGCTTTCCGGGGCATCATCGGTGACCAGCGCAGCGCTGGCCACGGCCGAGGTATCAATGGCGAGGATCAGCATGCCGCTCCCCCGTCGGGTCCGCCAGTTCAGGAAAGTTCGCCCAGCGGGGACCGTAGCCGCGCATGACGATGGTGCGGGGCTCGTCGGTGTCTTCGGCGTCGAAATCCAGGCTTGCGGAGGTGGACGCCGCGGCGCCGCCCAGGCCGATCGCACGGTGCAGGTCGATCTCCAGCCGGCTGTCGCTCAGGTGCTCCACGCGCTCCTGTCCCCACTCGACCACCGTCACCGATGAATCCATGGTGTTTTCGAGGTCGATGTCGTCAATCTCCGCCGCCGAGCCAAGCCGGTAGGCGTCCACGTGCACGAGGTCCGGGCCGCCCGGACGCGGGCCGTCCAGCAGGTTGGGATGGATCCGGACCAGGACGAACGTCGGCGAGATGATGCCCGGGCGGACACCCAGGCCTTGGCCCAGGCCTTGGGTGAAGGTGGTCTTCCCGGCACCCAGCTCGCCGGACAGCACCAGCAGGTCCCCGGCCTGCAGCACCTCCGCCAGGCGGGCGCCGAAAGCGTGCGTCTGTTCCGCCGTCGTCGCAGTGAAGGTCTTTTCCCAGTTGGCAGGCAGGTCTCCGGGCGTGCTCATGCCGCTCCCTTGCCGGGGACGCCCACCAGGTTATTGCCGGCGTCCGCGCGCTCGTCTTCGTTGATGAAGCGGCGGGGAACACGGGGACTGATCCTGGTTACGACCTCGTAGTTGATGGTCCCGGCGGCGCGTGCCCACTCGTCCACCGTGGGTCCGCCGTCGACGCCGTTACCGAACAGCTCCGCCTCCGCGCCCTGCAACGCGGCGCCGGAGGCCTCCGGACCGAGGTCGATGACCATCTGGTCCATGGCGATGCGCCCCACTACGGGGTAGGTTTTCCCGGCCACGCGGACGGGGCCGCCGGTGGCGACGCGCGGGACGCCGTCGGCATAGCCCAGCGGAATCAGCGCCAGGGTGCTCGCCGTCCTGGTGCGGTAATGCAGCCCGTAGGAGACGCCCTGCCCCTCGGGCACCTCTTTGCACTGCGACACCAGGGTGCGCAGCGTCATGGCGGGGCGGAGGCCGAGCTCTGCGGAGGTCTGCCCGTCGAACGGCGAAAGCCCGTAGATGCCCAGGCCCACGCGGACCATGTCGAAGTGGGTGTCCGGCCGGGAAAGGGTGGCGGGGGTGTTGGCAAGGTGCCGGACCTCAGGATCCACGCCAGCGTCCTCGGCGATGGCCAGGGCCTCCCGGAAGGCGGCCACCTGCTGGTCCGTCTCGGGCCGCTCCGGCTCATCGGCCACGGCGAGGTGCGAGAAGATGCCCACCACGCGCAGCAGGCCCTGGTCCTGGTACTCCACGGCCTCCCCCACCAGGCGGTCCCAGGCCTCGGGGGTTGCGCCGTTGCGGCCCAGCCCGGTGTCCACCTTGAGGTGCACCCGTGCGGGACGTTCCTGTTCGCGGGCGGCAGCCACGATGCGTTCCAGCTCCCAGCCCGAGCAGCCGATGTCGACGCCGGCAGCCACGGCGGCGCCGAAGTTGCTGTCGGTGGTGTGCAGCCAGGCGAGGAGGGGCGCGTCGATGCCGGCGGCGCGGAGCGCGAGGGCCTCGGAAATGTGCGCCACGCCCAGCCAGGACGCGCCGGCCTGCAGGGCTGCACGGGCCACGGGAACCGCGCCGTGCCCGTACGCGTCGGCCTTGACCACGGCCATGACTTTCGCGGGGGAAGCAGCGGCGGCAAGACGGCGGACGTTGTGCCGGATGGCCTCCAGGTCGATCACGGCGGACCGCTCATGGCGGGGGTCCGGCCCGGAGGCAGCGCTGAATTCACCGGTTGTTGCGGGGTAGGTCACCTAACTGATTCTAGTGCGGGCACTTCGCGCCGAATAATCGGGGCGTCCGGCGCCCCTCAGGCGTCCGACAGGTGCGCGATGGTGGCCGCCGCCCGGCGCTGCGCCGCCAGCGGCACGTCCTCGATGATGTCCGCGAGGAATCCGAAGCGCCGCAGCCATTGGCTCATTTGCCGTTCCGGGCGGGCGTTGGCGCGTTTCCACCAGTCAGCGATGTCCCCCCAGCCAGGGGCGGCCAGGGATCCGCCAACCTCCTGCACGGCCAGGGAGGCGCACAGGTTGGCAAACCGGAGCCTGTCCCCCAGCGGCCAACCGGCCAGGGTGCCGACGATGAACGCTGCGTCGAAGCAGTCACCGGCTCCGGTGGGGTCGTGCGCCTTGACCGGAAGCGACGGGACCCACTCCTCCTCCCCGGTTTCCGAGTCAACGGCCATGGCCCCCTGCGCTCCCAGGGTCACCACGGCCACCGGTACGCGGTCCGCCAGAGCGTAGAGCGCACTCCAGGGATTGTCCTTGCCGGTGAACGCCATGGCCTCGCGCTGGTTGGGCAGGAAGGCGTAAAAGTACTGCAGGTTTTCAAGCCGCACCGGCGCCCACTCGCCGCTGGGATCCCACCCCACGTCGCCGAACAAACGCACTCCGGCCCCATGGGCGGCCCGGACCCACGGTTCAATTTCCATGCCCACCTCCGCGATGCCGGCGAGCGCCTTGGGCGGGCTCCCGATCAGCTCGGAGTTGGTCACCGGCGCTGAATGCCCGTGCGTGACCATGGAGCGGTCCTGGTCCACGCAGAGGGACACGGTCACCGGGGAGTGCCAGCCCGGGACGCGGCGGGAGAGGCTGAGGTCCACATGTTCCTGGCCGGAGAGGATCTTCCAGTTGAAGTCGCCGTAGCCGTCGTCCCCGAACGCCGCCGCCAGGCCGGTGCGCAGGCCCAGCCGCGCGGCGGCGATGGCCTGGTTGGCCACCCCGCCGGGGCAGCTGCCCATGCCGTCACTCCAGATTTCCGTGCCGGGTTCGGGCCCGTGCGGGAGGCCGGTGAAGATGATGTCTTGGAAAACGGTCCCGGCCAACAGGAGGTCGAATCCGGGTTCCCCCGGCGAGCGGACGCCAGCCAGCGGATCGAAGGGGCGGGCTGGCATCGCGTCCATAGTGCGCAGGATACGCCGCGCGGCAGTGCTCCGGTAGGGGCTTTGGACACGGTATGGACACGGTGTCGGAGGCTGGTCCTAGACTGCATGCATGCGGCTTCTGATTGCCGGCGGCGGGGGTTTCAGGGTGCCGCTCATCTACCGGGCGTTGGTGTCCGGGCCCTTTTCCGGGCTGGTCACGGAGCTGGTGCTGCACGACGTCGATCCCGCACGCCTTGACGCCGTCACCGCCGTGCTGCGCAGCATGCCGGCAGGCCAGGGTGCGCACCTTCCGGTGCATGCCACCACAGATCTTTCCGCAGCGCTGTCCGGCACCTCCATGGTCTTCGCCGCGATCCGGCCCGGCGGCACCGCAGGCCGCGTGGCCGATGAAAAAGTGGCGCAGGACCTCGGGCTGCTGGGCCAGGAAACCACCGGGGCCGGCGGAATTTCCTACGCATTGCGGACCATCCCGCACATGGTGGGCCTTGCCCGGCTGATGCGCGAGCGCTGCCCGGACGCATGGCTGGTCAACTTCACCAATCCGGCCGGGATGGTCACCGAGGCGCTGCGCCCTGTCCTGGGGAACCGGGTCATTGGGATCTGCGACTCTGCGGGAGGGCTGGTGCAGCGGGCGGCGCGCGCTGCCGGTGTGCCCTTGCCGGCGGGACGGCTCGACGGCGTGGGCTACTACGGGCTGAACCACCTGGGCTGGCTGTACCGGCTGGAGTCCGGCGGAAGGGACATACTGCCGGGCCTGCTGGCGGACGCCACGGCGCTGCGGTCCTTCGAGGAAGGCCGGTTGTTCCCGCAGCCGTTCCTTGCCGGGCTGGGCCTGCTTCCCAACGAGTACCTCTATTACTACTACCAGGGCCAGGCCGCCCGGCAGGCAATGCAGGCCATGGCACGCACCCGCGGGCAGACCATCCACAACCAGCAGCAGGAGCTTTATCCGCGGCTGGCCGCCGCCGGGCCCGACGCGTACCGGTTGTGGGAGGCGGCGCGGCGTTCCCGCGAAGAGGGGTACCTGGCCGAAGCCCGGCACGACGGCGAGCGCCGGAACGAGGAGGACCTGGCCGGCGGTGGCTACGAACGGGTGGCGCTGGCAGCCATGCAGGCACTGGCCGGCGGCGGCGATACGCAACTGATCCTCAACACGGTCAACGCACTGCCGGCGGCCCGGGCACCGGGGCCCACCGGCGCTGCCCCTGCCCCTCCCCAACCCGCCATTCCCGGCCTGCCGGCGGACGCCGTCGTCGAGGTCCCCTGCACCATCACCCCGCCCGGAGCCGTCCCGCTGCCCCAGGAGAATCCGGCGGAACCGCAGCTGGGCCTGCTCCGGCAGGTCAAGGAGGTGGAACGGCTCGTTGTCCTGGCCGCGGGCACCGGCAACCGGGATGCCGCCGTCGAGGCCTTCGCCCGGCACCCGCTCGTGGATTCGGCGGACCTGGCCGCGAAGCTGATGGCCGGTTATGAGCGGGCGTTTCCGGACCTGGGGAAGATGTGGGAGGGCGGTGGGCGTTAGGGGAAGGAGTAATGTTTTATCGGATGCGCACTGAGCCGGCTCCCCTGACACGCGCCGGCGGCCGGAAGGAGGTCCCGTGGCACTGATCCGCAGGGTCGCTTTGCTTTCCCTCCACACCTCCCCCATGGAACAGCCCGGTTCCGGGGATGCCGGCGGAATGAACGTCTATATCCGCGAGCTCGCCTCGGCACTGGCCGAGGCAGGCGTGGAGGTGGAGATCTTCACGCGGGCCACCTCAGCCGACCAGCCCGCCGTCGAGCATCCCGACCCCGGCGTGTGCGTGCACAACGTCCTGGCCGGGCCGCCCAGGAAGGTCCCCAAAGAGGAACTTCCCGGGCTGCTGCATGCCATGGTCGCGGAAATCGAACAGATCCGCCGCCGCCAACCGCACGGCCGGTACGACGTCATCCATTCCCACTACTGGGTGTCCGGGATCGCCGGGCTGGAGCTGTCCGAGCTGTGGGGTGTGCCGCTGGTGCACACCATGCACACCATGGCCAAGGTCAAGAACCTGCTGCTGGAATCCGGTGAGCAACCCGAACCCCGGCGCCGCGAACTGGGCGAGCACCGCATCGTGGACGGCGCTGCCAGGCTCATCGCCAACACCAGCTCCGAGGCCGCCGAACTCGTGTCCCACTACGGCGCCACCTACGACCGCATCGACATCGCGCCGCCGGGCGTGGATCTGGCCACGTTCACCCCCGCGTTCCGGGCACGGTCCAGGGCGGAGCACGGCGTCAGCCCGGACACGTTCCACCTGGTGTTCGCCGGCCGCATCCAGCGCCTGAAAGGCCCCCAGGTCCTGGTCAAGGCCGCGGCGCTGCTGCGGAAACGCCGCCCGGACATTGACCTGCGCGTCACCATCCTGGGCGCGTTGAGCGGCAACAAGGAATTCAACCTCCGCTGCCTGGTGGCAGAGGCGGGAATGGACGACGTCGTCACGCAGCTTCCGCCGGTGAAGGCACCTGAGCTGGCGTCCTGGTTCCGTGCGGCCGACGTCGTGGTGATGCCTTCCTTCAGCGAATCCTTCGGGCTCGTGGCACTCGAGGCCCAGGCCTGCGGGACCCCCGTGGTGGCCACCCGGGTTGGCGGGCTGTCCCGGGCCATCTTCCACGGCCGGACCGGGCTCCTGGTGGACGGCCACCATGCTGCCGATTGGGCCGATGCCCTGGAGGCCTTGTATGACGACCCTGCCACCCGTGAGGACCTGGGCCGCGCTGCCGCCATCCGTGCCCAGAACTCCGGCTGGCAGCGCACTGCCGCCATAACGCTGGAAAGCTACCATGCCGCCGTCGACAACTTCGTGGGGCGGCGCCTGGCCCCGGTGGTGCCGGCCTCCTGACGGTCGTTGGCTTGTGCGTTGCTGGTATCGGGTGCCGTTGGAGCCGGGTGCTGTTAGCTTAGGGGCAGGTCTCCGGCGCCGGCCGGTGCAGGAAAGACTGCGCAGGAAAGGACAAGGATGTCTGCTCTCCCCTCTGATCTGGAAATAGCCCGCGCCGCCCGCATCCGCCCCATCGGGGAAATCGCGGCTGAAGCCGGGGTCAATGCCGATGCACTGGAACAGTACGGACGGTACAAGGCCAAGATCGATCCCGCCCGGCTTGCGGCCCCGGCTCCGCACGGCAAGGTGGTGCTGGTCTCGGCCATGTCGCCCACCCCGGCCGGCGAGGGCAAGTCCACGACCACTGTGGGGCTGGCGGATTCGCTGGCACGCGCCGGCCACAAGGTGATGATCGCCCTGCGGGAACCGTCCCTGGGCCCGGTGCTTGGCATGAAGGGTGGAGCCACCGGCGGCGGCTATTCGCAGGTGCTGCCCATGGACGAGATCAACCTGCACTTCACCGGCGATTTCCATGCGATCACGTCGGCCAACAATGCCCTGATGGCACTGGTGGACAACCATATCTACCAGGGCAACGCGCTGAGCATCGATCCGCGGAGGATGACGTTTAAACGAGTCCTGGACATGAACGACCGCTCCCTGCGTGAGGTGGTCATCGGGCTGGGCGGACCGACGCAGGGCGTGCCGCGGCAGGACGGTTTCGACATCACCGTGGCTTCCGAGATCATGGCTGTCTTCTGCCTCGCCACGGACCTGGCGGACCTCCGCTCACGGCTGGGCCGGATCACGTTCGGCTACACCTATGACCGGGCACCGGTGACGGTGGCGGACCTCGGCGTGGAGGGAGCCTTGACGCTGCTCCTGAAGGAGGCGGTCAAGCCCAACCTGGTGCAGACCATCGCCGGCACCCCCGCACTGGTCCACGGCGGTCCCTTCGCTAATATCGCCCACGGCTGCAATTCGCTCATTGCCACGCAGACCGCCCGGCGGCTGGCGGACATCGTGGTGACCGAAGCCGGCTTCGGGGCTGACCTTGGCGCTGAGAAGTTCATGGACATCAAGGCGCGGTACGGCGGCCTGGCCCCGTCCGCCGTCGTGGTGGTGGCAACGGTGCGCGCCCTGAAGATGCAGGGCGGGGCGGCCAAGGACCAGCTGGCCCGCCCGGATGTCGCTGCCCTGGAGGCCGGGGTGGTTAACCTGCGCCGGCACGTGCACAACGTGGAGAAGTTCGGCGTCACCCCCGTGGTGGCCATCAACAAGTTCTCCTCCGATGCACCGGAGGAACTCGACTGGCTGCTGAAGTGGTGCGCAGCCGAGGGCGTGCGCGCCGCCGTCGCCGACGTGTGGGGCCGGGGCGGCGGGGGCGACGGCGGTGACGAACTCGCGGCCCTCGTTGCGCAAGCGGTGGAGGCGCCCAGCAGTTTCCGCCACCTTTATCCCCTGGAGCTGTCCGTGGAGGACAAGATCCGCACCATCGCCCAGGAGATCTACGGAGCCGACGGCGTGGACTTCTCCGTGCCGGCGCTGAAGCGGCTTGCCGACATCGAGCGCAACGGGTGGGGTTCGATGCCAGTGTGCATGGCCAAAACCCAGTACTCGTTCACTGACGATGCCTCCCGTCTGGGCGCCCCCAAGGGGTTCACCATCCATGTGCGCGACCTGCTGCCCAAGACCGGTGCGGGCTTCATCGTTGCCCTTACCGGAGCTGTCATGACCATGCCCGGCCTCCCGGCCGTCCCGGCTGCGCTCCGCATGGACGTGGACGCGGACGGCAACCCCGTGGGCCTCACCTAGCCCAACGCCCGATCACATCCTGCCTACTTTCCACCAACGCCCCATCACCTCCCGCCCCCAATCCACCAACGCCCCATCACCTCCCGCCCCCAAATCACCAACGCCCCATCACCTCCCGCCCCCAATCCACCAACGCCCGATCACCTTGGAACCATCCAGATCTGTTCCTGTGGATAACTCCTGCAGTGGTCTAGCCTTCTACGCCAGAATGCCAGCATGCATAAGCGCGCTGATCTACCGTCGACCCTGGCAACCTCCCCGTTCACATACGACTCGGCGGTGACTGCCGGTGTGTCAGCGAAGCGGCTGCGGAAGGATGACGTGGTCCACGTCAGCAGGCGGTTGTACCGCCCGTCGACTTGGAGCTTCGAGCTGGAAGCCGCGGCACGGGTCCTCTCCGAGGTTTCGCCAGGCGCGTGGATTTCACACGTCACAGCTGCATGTTTGCACTGTCAACTGCTCCCCGCGTGGCTGTCGGATTCTACTGAACTGCATATGAGCAAACCGAAGCATTTACCGCAGGTGCGCCGGAAAGGTGTGGTTGCCCATAAGGTCATAGCCAGTGCTGACGAAATTGAAACTGTCGATGGTATCCGCATCAGTACCCGTTCCCGAACCTGGCTCGACTTGGCCCGGCGGCTGTCGCTGGCTGAGCTGGTCTGCCTTGGAGACCAAATCATCCGCATCCCGCGAGCGGAGTTTGAAGCCAGGTCACAGCCCTTTGACACATTGGAGGGTCTCAGCGCTTTGGTCAGCCGGCACCCTAATCTTCAGGGGGTCGTGCGTGCCCGGGAAGCTTTGGAGCTGATGCGGGTCGGCGCTGATTCGGCACCGGAATCGATGCTGCGGCTGGCCATGCTTGACGCGAACCTGCCAGAACCTGACCTGCAAATCGCACTTCGACCGAATGATGCAGCTTCCCCTACTGCCGACCTGGGCTACCGTCACCGGCGCCTTGCAGTCCAGTACGACGGCGGTCACCATCTTCTTGAGGCTCAGCGACTGAGTGATCGACGGCGCGACAAGGCCTTCGAGTCAGCTGGGTGGACGGTTCTGGCATTCACCAAGGACGATGCCACGGACGGTTTTCAACGAGCTGTAGCGGCAATCAAACGGCACCTTCGCACGGCGTGGATTGACCATTCCTACTCGGCCGGTTTTGCCGGAAACGGGTGACCAAAACACCACCACCGCCTCCAAAAACGCGGCCGCGGGGTTTACGCTCGTCAGGGGACAAATAGTGATGGCGCGTTTCGGGAGAATACGCCGGAAGTGATGGCGCGTCCCGAAAAAGCCGGCAAAAGTTGATGGCGCGTAGCGGGAGAATAGGCAGGAAGTGGTGGCGCGTCCCGGAAAAACCGGCCGGAAGTGATGGCGCGTGTTAACGCAGGACGCTCCCCCACCCGGTAAGGGTGAGGGAGCGTCCAGGCACCGGGAAAAGACGGTTTAGCGCTCGAGGTCGCCGCGGATGAAGGCTTCGACCTTCTCGCGGGCGAGGTCGTCGTTGAACTGCTCCGGCGGGGACTTCATGAAGTAGCTGGAAGCGGAAAGCAGCGGGCCACCGATGCCGCGGTCCAGGCCGATCTTGGCAGCACGGATCGCATCGATGATCACACCTGCGGAGTTCGGCGAATCCCAGACCTCCAGCTTGTACTCCAGGGACACCGGGGCGTCGCCGAAGTTCCGGCCTTCAAGGCGCACGAACGCCCACTTGCGATCATCAAGCCACTGGACGTAATCGGACGGGCCGATGTGTACGTCCTTGGCGGCCAGCTCGGCCTCCACGTTGGAGGTCACGGCCTGGGTCTTGGAGATCTTCTTGGACTCCAGCCGGTCACGCTCCAGCATGTTCTTGAAGTCCATGTTGCCGCCGACGTTCAGCTGGTACGTGCGGTCCAGGGTCACGCCGCGGTCTTCGAACAGCTTGGCCATCACGCGGTGCGTGATGGTGGCACCGATCTGGCTCTTGATGTCGTCGCCCACGATCGGAACACCGGCGGCGGTGAACTTGTCAGCCCACTCCTTGGTGCCGGCAATGAACACGGGCAGTGCGTTGACGAATGCTACGCCGGCGTCGATCGCAGCCTGGGCGTAGAACTCGGCAGCCTGCTGGGAACCCACGGGCAGGTAGCAAACCAGGACGTCAGCTTTGGCGTCCTTCAGGGCCTGGACCACGTCCACGGGCTCTTCGGTGGACTGCTCGATGGTCTCGAGGTAATACTTGCCCAGGCCGTCCAGGGTGTGGCCGCGCTGGACCGTGACACCCGTCGGCGGAACATCGGCGATCTTGATGGTGTTGTTTTCGCTGGCCAGGATGGCATCGGAAAGGTCAACGCCGACCTTCTTGCCGTCAACATCGAACGCGGCGACGAACTCGACGTCGCCGACGTGGTACTGGCCGAACTCAACGTGCATCAGGCCGGGGATGGTTTCTGCCGGGTCGGCATCCTTGTAGTAGTGGACGCCCTGCACCAGCGAGGCGGCGCAGTTTCCCACGCCAACGATTGCAACACGAATGGGATGTGAAGACACAGAACTCCTTTGGGGACAAACGTCAGCCGGCCTGGTTGGCCTCCGAGGAATGGACGACGGCGGCCGGCTGGCTTGGCGCCGCGCGGCGCCTTTTCATACTACCCAACACAGCGGGACCGGCAGTTGTTCCGCCGGTCCCGCTGTGTAATGGAAACAAGCGCCTCAGGCGTTCTGCTTCCAGAGGTTGATATCGGATTCCACGGCGAACTCATCGATCGCCGTGAGCTCCTCATCGGTGAAGTTGAGGTTGTCGATGGCGGACAGTGTGTCCTCCAGCTGCCGGACGCTTGAGGCGCCCACCAGGGCCGACGTGACGGGTGAACCCTTGGGCTGGTCCCGCAGGATCCAGGCAATGGCCATCTGGGCCAGGGACTGCCCGCGGCCCTCGGCGATCTTCCGCAGTCCGCGGACCCGGTCCAGCTTCTCCTCCGTGATGGAGTCCTCGGAGAGGAAGCGTGCCTTGGCTGCCCGGGAGTCTTCCGGGATGCCGTGGAGGTAGCGGTCCGTGAGCATCCCCTGGGCCAGAGGCGAGAAGGCGATGGACCCGGCACCTACCTGGTCCAGCACCTCGTACAGGTTGGGCGAGCCGTCCTCGGTCCAGCGGTTGAGCATCGAGTAGCTGGGCTGGTGGATCAGCAGCGGCGTGCCGAGTTCCTTGAGGATCCGGGCGGCCTCGAGGGTCTGTTCGGGGGTGTAGGAGGAGATTCCCGCGTACAGTGCCTTGCCGGACCGGACAGCGTAGTCCAGGGCGCCCATGGTTTCTTCCATGGGCGTTTCGGGGTCCGGGCGGTGGCTGTAGAAAATGTCCACGTAGTCCAGGCCCATCCGTTGCAGCGACTGGTCCAGGCTGGAGATCAGGTACTTGCGGGAACCCCATTCTCCGTAGGGGCCGGGCCACATGTAGTAGCCGGCCTTGGTGGAGATGACCAGCTCGTCTCGGTAGGGCCTGAAGTCGTCCCGCAGGTGCCGGCCGAAGTTCGTTTCCGCGGATCCGTCCGGAGGACCGTAGTTATTCGCGAGGTCGAAGTGGTTGACGCCCAGGTCGAAGGCGCGGCGGAGGATGTCCCGCTGTTCCTCGAAGCGCTTGTCGTCGCCGAAGTTGTGCCACAGGCCCAAGGAGATGGCCGGGAGCTTGAGCCCGCTGCGGCCCACCCGGCGGTAGGGCATGGTTTCATAGCGGTTGTCCGCTGCTGAATACGTCATGCGTTCTGTCCTTCCTGTTGGGTTGCGATGATCGCGGCACTCCAGGGCGCCATGGCGAGGGCCCCGCCGTCCAGGCCGGTCCCGTCGTCCGTTGCCAGCAGGACGCTGCCGGAGGCGCCGTCAAGCCGGACCTTTGAGTCGGAGAAGTTCACCAGCACCTCAACGGGGCCGCGCCGGAAGCGCAGCCAGCCCGCGTCGTCGTCGAACGAAACGTCTGTCCCGTCAAAGCCAGCCCCGGCCAGATCCGGATGGGAGCGGCGCAGCGCCGTCAAGGACCGGTACAGGTCCAGGAGCCGCGCATGGTCGCCGGTCGAAGCCTCGGCCCAGTTCAGCTTGGACCGGCGGAAGGTTTCCGGATCCTGGGGATCGGGCACGACGGCGGGATCCCACCCCATGCGCTCGAATTCCCTGATGCGCCCTTCCGCGGTGGCCTTTCCGAGCTCCGGTTCGGGGTGCGAGGTGAAGAACTGCCACGGTGTGGAGGCCCCGTATTCCTCGCCCATGAACAGCATGGGCGTGAATGGCGAGGTCAGCGTGAGCACCGCGGCGACGGCAAGCTGCCCGTAGGACAGTGACTGGGAGAGCCTGTCCCCCGTGGCCCGGTTGCCGATTTGGTCGTGGTTCTGGTTGCAGACCACCAGCGCCGCCGGGTGCACCAGCGAGCCGTTGATGGGGCGTCCGTGGTGCCGGCCGCGGAAGCTGGAATAGCTGCCGTCGTGGAGGAACCCGTCCTTGAGGACCTTGGCCAGCACGGCCAGGGAGTCGAAGTCCGAGTAGTAGCCGGTGGTTTCGCCGCTGACGTTGACGTGGACGGCGTGGTGGAAGTCGTCGCTCCACTGGCCGGCCAGGCCGTACCCGTTGGCGTCCCGGGGGTAGATCAGGCGCGGGTTGTTGAGGTCCGATTCCGCGATGAGGGTCTTGGGCAGCCCGGTTTCGGCTGAAATGGCGTCGCCGAGGGCCCCGAGGTCCTCCAGGATGTGCACGGCCCGCTCGTCCCGCAGCGCGTGCACGGCGTCCAGGCGGAGCCCGTCCACGTGGTAGTCGCGAAGCCACAGGGCTGCGTTGTCCAGGATGTATTCGCGGACAACGTCCGAGCCGGGCCCGTCCAGGTTCACCGAGTCGCCCCAGGTGTTGGCGTCGCCCTGTTTCAGGTACGGGCCGAACTTGGGGAGGTAGTTGCCGCTGGGTCCCAAGTGGTTGTACACCACGTCCTGGATGACGCCCAGTCCTGCAGCGTGCGCAGCGTCAACGAACCGCTGGTAGGCAGCAGGACCGCCGTAGCCTTCGTGCACGGCGTACCACTGGACGCCGTCGTAGCCCCAGTTGTGGGTGCCGTTGAAGCCGTTGACCGGCAGCAGTTCCACGAAGTCGATGCCCAGGTCCGCCAGGTAGCCCAGCTTCTCCACGGCGGCGTCGAGGGTGCCTTCAGGGGTGAAGGTGCCCACGTGCAGTTCGTAAATGACGGCACCCTGCAGGTCCTTGCCGCGCCAGCCGGAATCCCGCCACGCGTAGGCGGCGGGATCGTAGGTCCGGGACTGTTCATGCACGCCGGAAGGGATCCGGCGGGACCGGGGGTCCGGAACAGGGGTGGCGTCGCCGTCCAGCAGGTAGCCGTAGTCCACGTCCCCGTCGGCCGGGGCGTCAGGGGCAGTCCACCACCCTTCGGAGCCAGGCGCCGTATCCTTCTTCCGCATGGGATATTGCCGGCCGTCGGCCAGCAAAACCACCGAGGAAACGTCCGGGGCCCACACATCGAAACGCTCGGGTCCTACGTTGACCAGGGTCATGCCTTTTCTCCATCCACAGGTACCAGCAGGGCCACGGGGTAGGTACCCAGCACCTCTGCCACCGAAACCTGGCCCGGGCCGAAGCTGGCTCCGGTCAGTTCGTCACGCATGGCAGTGGAAAGGTCGACGGCGGTGTCCCGCCACCCGCCGGCAGCCTCCAGTCCGGCGGGGAGCCGGGTGGCAAGCGTCAGCGCACCGGGGGTCGCATCGGTTCCGCGGGTGAACGCGAGCAGGTGCCCGGCCGCCGCGCCGGTGGCCGACACCGGAGTGTAGCCCTGGAACAATTCCGGACGGGCGCGGCGCAGGCGCAGTGCCCGCGAGGTGACCAGCAGCTTGCTGGCCTCTGTGCCCGCGTCCGGCAAGGCGCCGGCGTCGAGCTTTGCCAGCTCTGCCTGCCGTGCGGCGAAGTCTACGGGGCGGCGGTTGTCCGGGTCCGTGAGTGACCGTTCCCAGTACTCACTGCCCTGGTAGACGTCCGGCACGCCCGGCATGGTCAGCTGGACCAGCTTGGCGGACACCGAGTTGGTAGCCGAGTAGGCGTCGATGCGGGCCACGAAGTCCACAACCACCTTGGCCACCGTGGCGTCGTCGAAGACCGCATCTACGGCAGCCTTGACCTTGGCCTCGAAATCCTCGTTGGGCTCGGTCCACTTAGTGGAGTTGCCGGCCTCCCTGGCCGCCTTTTCCGCATAGCCCTGCAGCCGCTCCCGGCTTGCCGGCCACGCACCAACGATTGCCTGCCACAGCAGGTTCTCGTACGGACCGTCCGGAATCGGCGCCAGTCCGCGGAGCGTCTCCAGTGTTTCCGCCCATTCCTGCGGCAGTTCGGCGATAACCGAGATCCGCGCCCGGGCATCCTCGCTGCGCTTGGTGTCGTGGGTGGACAGGGTGGTCATGGACAGCGGCAACTCCCGCTCGCGCCGCTGCATCCGCCGGTGGAATTCCTCGGGCGCCACAGCGAACTCGGTGGGCTCGGCACCCACCTCGGTCAGCGTGCCCAGGCGTGTGTAGCGGTAGAACGCGGTATCTTCCACGCCCTTGGCCATGACCATGCCGGAGGTCTGCTGGAAGCGGACGGCGATGGGATTGGCGGGGTCCAGCAGCAACGGCAGGAGGGTTCCCACCGCCACTTCCAGGTCCGGCCGGTGCGCCGCGGCGGACTCGCAGGCTTCCTTGAGGACGTCCGCTCCCACCGGCAGGTAGGACCGGTAGACCGGGAAGGACGCGATGATCTCGGCAATGGCGTCGGCCGCCTGGTCCACGGTGATGCCGTGGGACTCGGGGACCAGCCGGGCAAGGCGCAGCACCTCGGAGCGCAGGATGCCGTCGGCGATCATGCGCTTGGTGCCGCGGATCATCTCCGCGTAATCGGCGGGCCCGGACGTTCCCCGCAGGGATGCGTCAAGGGCATCCAGGGCCTGCTGCCCGGCAGGGTCCACGAGGACCCGGTCCACGTCCGCCAGGGCGTCGTAGCCGGTGGTCCCTTCGCAGGCAAAGTCCTGCGGCAGCACTTCGCCCGGTTCGAGGATCTTCTCCACCAGGACGTACGCGCCGCCGCTGAGGTCCTTGAGCCAGCGGAGGTAGCCGGCGGGGTCAGCCAGACCGTCCGGGTGGTCCACGCGGAGCCCATCCACCAGGCTTTCGGTGAACCACCGGCCCACCTCGGCGTGGGCCTTCTCGAAGACCGACGGCTCTTCCACCCGGATGCCGGCGAGGGTGGTGACCGCAAAGAAGCGCCGGTAGTTCAGCTCGGCATCGGCCCGGCGCCAGTCCATGAGCTGGTAGTGCTGGCGGCTGTGGACGTCCTGCGGGGAGTCACCCTCGCTGTACGTGCCCTCGGCCAGCGGGAACCGGTGGTCGTAGTAGCGCAGTTCACCGTCCTTGACCTCGAGTTTGTCCAGGTCGGAGTCCGAGCCCAGCATCGGCAGCCGTACCTTTCCGCCGCCAAGGTCCCAGTCGACGTCGAACGCTTCAGCGTACGGCGACCCGCGGCCTTCCTTGAGCAGGGACCACCACCACGGGTTCTGCGCCGGGGTGGCAACGCCCACGTGGTTGGGCACGATGTCCACCAGGACGCCCATTCCGTGCTCGCGCGCAGCCTTGGAGAGGGCCAGCAGGCCTTCCGGGCCACCGCGGTCCGGGTCCACCGCGGAAGGGTCGGTCACGTCGTAGCCGTGGTCCGAGCCCTTCTCCGCGGTGAGGATGGGCGACAGGTACACCCAGTCCACGCCGAGGTCCTTCAGGTACGGAACCTTGTCGGCGGCGTCGAACAGGGTGAAGCTGCTGCGGATCTGCAAACGGTATGTGGAGACCGGAGTCCTCATGCTTTGGCTTTCTTGTCAGCGCCCGTTGCCCTCGCCTCGCTCGCTTCCGCGGCCTTGGTCTGGGCCTCCGCCATCTCCTCCTGGGCCTCCTCGTGCTCGGCCATGGAGGCCAGGGACGCTGCCGCGGACGTATCCACTTCGGCTTCGGGGCCGGAGTAGGCGCGCAGGACCACCATGGACTTCGCGTCCAGCGTCAAAGTGGCACCGGCCTTGAGCGGTTCGTAGGCGTCGGCCTGGGCGGCAGTGTCAATCAGGACTTCCCAGTACTGCGAGTACTCGTCGGACGGAACGCAGAAGTCCACCTCATCATCGTGGGCGTTGAAGGCCATGAGGAAGCTGTCGTCGGTGATCCGGCGGCCGCGTGAGTCCTGTTCCTGGATGCCGTCGCCGTTGTAGAACACGCCGATGGTCCGGCCAAAGCCGCTCCCCCAGTCCTCCGGCAGCATCTCGGTGCCGTCGGTCTTGAGCCAGACGATGTCCGGCAGCTTCTCGCCTTCGCCGCGGCGCACGGGGCGGCCGTCGAAGAAGCGGCTGCGGCGGAAGGTGGGGTGGTCGTGCCGGAGCTTGTTGACGAATGCGGTGAACTCCACCAGCGGCTGGTCCATGGCTTCCCAGTGCACCCAGCTGAGCTCGGAGTCCTGGCAGTAGGTGTTGTTGTTGCCCTGCTGGGTACGGCCGAGTTCGTCGCCGTGGAGCAGCATGGGGACACCCTGGGAGAGCAGGAGCGTGGCGATGAAGTTCCGCTGCTGGCGGGCACGCAGGGTCAGCACCTTCTCGTCGTCGGTGTCTCCCTCCACGCCACAGTTCCAGGACCGGTTGTGGGATTCGCCGTCGTTGTTGCCTTCGCCGTTGGCCTCGTTGTGCTTCTCGTTGTAGGAGACCAGGTCCCGCATGGTGAAGCCGTCGTGGGCGGTGACGAAGTTGATGGAGGCCACAGGGCGCCGGGCGGAGCTTTCGTACAGGTCCGCGGAGCCGGTCAGGCGGGACGCGAACTCGCCCAGGGTGGAGGGTTCGCCGCGCCAGAAGTCACGGACGGTGTCGCGGTACTTGCCGTTCCATTCGGTCCACTGCGGCGGGAAGTTGCCCACCTGGTAGCCGCCGGGGCCAACGTCCCACGGCTCGGCGATCAGTTTGACCTGGGAAACTACCGGGTCCTGCTGGATGAGTTCGAAGAAGGTGGAGAGCTTATCCACGTCGTAGAACTCGCGGGCCAGGGTGGAGGCGAGGTCGAAGCGGAAGCCATCCACGTGCATCTCGGTGACCCAGTAGCGGAGGGAATCCATGAGCAGCTGCAGGGAGTGCGGGTGGCGCACGTTCAGCGAGTTGCCGGTGCCGGTGTAGTCCATGTAGTGCTTGAGGTCGTTGTCCACCAGGCGGTAGTAGGCCTGGTTGTCGATGCCCTTGAAGGACAGCGTGGGGCCGAGGTGGTTGCCTTCGGCCGTGTGGTTGTAGACGACGTCGAGGATCACTTCGATGCCGGCGCGGTGCAGGTCGCGGACCATGGCCTTGAATTCCTGGACCTGGTGCCCCACATCGCCCGTGGAGCTGTACGTGTTCTGCGGCGCGAAGAAGCCGATGGTGTTGTAGCCCCAGTAGTTGTTGAGGCCCTTCTCTTCCAGGGTGCCGTCGTTGACGAACTGGTGAACGGGCATGAGCTCGATGGCGGTGACGCCGAGCTTCTTCATGTGGTCAATGACCGCGGGGTGCGATACGCCAGCGTAGGTGCCGCGCTGCTCTTCGGGGATCTCAGGGTGGAGCTCGGTGAGGCCCTTGACGTGGGCTTCGTAAATCACCGATTCGTGGTACGGGATCTTCAGCTGGCGGTCGCCGTCCCATTCGAAGAACGGGTTGATGACCACGCCGTGCATGGTGTGCGGCGCGGAATCGGCGTCGTTGCGGGAGTCGGGGTCGCCGAATTCGTAGGAGAACAGCGCGGGGTCCCAGTCGATCTGGCCCTGGATGGCCTTGGCGTAGGGGTCCATCAGCAGCTTGTTCGGGTTGAAGCGGTTGCCGGCGGCGGGGTCGTACGGCCCGTGCACCCGGTAGCCGTACTTCTGGCCGGGCTGGATGTGGGGCAGGTAGCAGTGCCACACATAGCCGTCCACTTCGGTCAGCTCGATCTTGGTTTCGGTCAAGTCATCGGCCAGGAGGCAGAGCTCGACCCGCTCCGCCCGTTCGCTGAACAGGGCGAAATTGGTGCCGGTGCCGTCAAAGGTAGCTCCCAGCGGGTAGGCAGTTCCAGGCCAGACTTCCATCGTGCTCCTCATTATTTGGTCAGCAGCAGACGGCATTGGAACGCCCCTGCTGCTGGTGCGAACTAATGCCTACCGTAGTGGTTGGCTGTGACTATTACGTTTCCAGGCTTCATAGTTACTAAGCATGCTGACTTTACCCCAGGTTTCGGGTAGGGCATCTGCAATTCCGCCAGCGGCGATCGGCCCGCCGGACGCCGCCTCCGACGCAGCCCTCCCGGCCCGGCCGTGCAACGCGGCACCCAGCGCGGCAATGGCAGCCCAGCGGCTGTCCCCTTTGATGCCCACCTCGCTGAAGCGCCCGACGTCGGGCCCGGCCTGGGCGAGCAACGCACCGATGACGCCGGCCAGGACGTCCCCGCTGCCGGCGGTGGCGAGCCAGGGCGTGCCGTCCGCCTGGCTGAAGGTGGTGCCCCAGGGTGCGGCCACGAGCGTGGTGGCGCCCTTGAGCAGGACGGTGGCCCCTGTGCGAACAGCCGCCTGGCGGACTGCGGCAAGCGTGCCTGCTTCCACGGCTTCCCTATCCTCCCCGTGGCCCAGGCGCTGGAACAGGGATGCCAACTCACCGGCGTGCGGGGTCAGCACCACATGCGGCGCGAGCATGGCCGGCAGGGCGGGCAGCGCGCCGGCGTCGGCCACCACCGGAAGGTCCGATGCAATGGCGTCCCGGGCGCGGGTCAGCTGTTCATGGTCGTGCGGGCCCATACCGGAGCCCACCAGCCAGGCCTGCACGCGGTTCTCTGCAACGGTTCCGGTGCTGCAGACAACTTCGGGACAGGACTGGCGGACCAGGTTGGCCACGGACGGCGGACCGAGGTACCGGACCATGCCCACTCCTGCTGCCAGTGCTCCCCGGCAGGCGAGGACCGCAGCGCCGGGGTAGTCCTCGGATCCGGCCACTACGCCCAGGACGCCGCGGGAGTACTTCTGGGCGCGCCGGGCGGGGTGCGGCAGGATTCGGGCCAGCTCGGCGTCCTCGAGCCGGCGCAGGGATGGTTCCGGCAGGTGCTCCTCAATCCCGATGGGCACAACCACCACGCGGCCGGCGAAGTCGGCCCCAGGGTCGGCCAGCAGGCCGTTTTTCGCTCCCCCGAACGTGACGGTCAGGTCGGCCGGCAGGACGGGCTCGGTAGCCTCGCCGGTGTCCGCGTCCACGCCGCTGGGAAGGTCGCAGGCCACCACAAGTCCGCGGAGGTGTGAGCCGGCCAGAGCCTGGACCAGGTCCGCGGCACTCCCCCGCAGCCCGCCCTTGGCGCCGGTTCCCAGAACCGCATCGATCACGACGTCGGCGCGTGCGGATTCGGCGGACAGTCCGGGAAGTGACTCTTCGGTGAGCCGCTGCACCCGGCCGCCCGCGCGCTCGAAGGCGGCCAGTCCGGCCGGATGGGCCGCGTCCCCGGTGAGCACCGCCGTCGTACGCATTCCACGGGCGGCCAGGAAGGCGCCGGCGAACAGGCCATCGCCGCCGTTGTTGCCCTTGCCTGCCAGCACCACCACTCGCGAGCCGTTCAGGCGGCTGCCGCGGGACTTGAGTTCATTGACGACGGCGCCGGCCAGCCCGTGTGCGGCGCGCTGCATGAGCACGTCCCCCTGGCCGGCCGCCAGAAGGGGTTCCTCGGCGGCCCGGACCTGCGTTCCGGTGTAGGCGCTGATCATGCGGCGGAGGCCTGGTCAGCCCTCGGCCAGCACCGTGGCTGTGGCGATGCCGCCGTCGTGGCTGATGGACAGGTGCCAGCGCTTGACGCCCTTGGCCTCGGCAACGGCCAGGACGGTCCCCTTCACCTGGACGGTGGGGCCGTTACGGTCGAGGCCGATCCAGCAGTCCTGCCAGTTCATGCCGGCCGGCGCGCCGAGGACCTTGGCCACCGCTTCCTTGGCGGCGAACCGGGCGGCGAGGGAGCGGGTGTTCAGCTCGCGTTCCGCGGGCACGAACAGGCGGTCCCTCAGGCCCGGCGTCCGTTCCAGCTGGCGGCCGAACCGCTCGATGTCTACTACGTCTACCCCAATGCCAACGATCATGGGTGCCATTCTACGGTGAGGCTCCCTGCGGAAAGCGGGCGCGCACGCGGGTCATCCGGGCTGTCCGCCATCAGCGGAAAAGCGTGACTTTCAGGCGGACGCGCGGAACGCACCCCGACATCCCGGGGCTTCGGTGGCCGGGGCGGGCCAAAAGTTACGCAAACCCGTTCGGCCCGAGGGCGTTAAAGCAGAAGCCCCGGGCCGTGGGGCCCGGGGCTTCTGTTTTACGATATTCCGCTTATTCGACGGTGACGCTCTTGGCGAGGTTGCGGGGCTGGTCCACGTCGTAGCCCTTGGCTGCGGCGAGTTCCGCGGCGAAGATCTGCAACGGGACGGTGGTCAGCAGGGGCATCAGCAGGGTGGGGGTCTCGGGGACGTAGAAGACGTACTCGGCGTAGGCCTTCACGGCTTCGTCGCCTTCCTCGGCGATGACCAGGGTCCGGGCGCCGCGGGCGCGGACTTCCTGGATGTTGGAGACCACCTTGGCGTGCAGCGAGTCACGCCCGCGCGGGGACGGGACCACGACGAACACGGGCTGGCCTTCATCGATCAGGGCGATGGGGCCGTGCTTGAGCTCACCGGCCGCGAAGCCTTCGGCGTGGATGTACGCGATTTCCTTGAGCTTCAAAGCGCCTTCGAGGGCCACGGGGTAGCCCACGTGACGGCCCAGGAACAGCACGGACTTCTCGTTGGCCATGGACCGGGCCAGCTCGCGCAGCGGGCCGGCGTTGTCCAGGATGGTCTGGATCTTCGCGGGGATCTTGTTCAGGTCCGCCAGGACGTCCTTAATCTGGCCCGAGAAGATGTTCCCACGCAGCTGCGCCAGGTACAGGCCCAGCAGGTACGCGGCCGTGATCTGGGCCAGGAACGCCTTGGTGGAGGCCACCGCGATCTCCGGACCGGCGTGCGTGTAGAGCACGGCGTCGGATTCACGCGGGATGGTGGAGCCGTTGGTGTTGCAGATCGAGATGGTCTTGGCACCCTGTTCCCGGGCATACCGGACAGCCATCAGGGTGTCCATGGTCTCCCCGGACTGGGAGATGGAGACCACCAGGGTCTTCTCGTCCAGGATCGGGTCCCGGTAACGGAACTCGTGCGCGAGCTCCACCTCGGTGGGGATCCGGCACCAGTTCTCGATCGCGTACTTCGCCACCGTGCCCGCGTACGCGGCGGTACCGCAGGCCAGCACGATGATCTTGTTGACCTCCTTCAGCAGCTCCGGGTCGATCCGCAGCTCATCCAGCGTCAGCTTCCCGTCCAGGTCCGACCGGCCCAGCAGGGTCTGCGCGACGGCGTCGGGCTGGTCATGGATTTCCTTCTCCATGAACGAGGAGAACCCACCCTTTTCCGCCGACGCCGGGTCCCAGTCCACGTGGTATTCCTTGCCCTGCGCCGGGTTGCCAAAGAAATCAGTGATGGTGACGGTGTCGGCGGTGATCGTGACGATCTGGTCCTGGCCCAGCTCCACCGCGCGGCGGGTGTAATCGATGAACCCGGACACGTCCGAACCCAGGAAGTTCTCCCCCTCGCCCAGGCCCACCACCAGCGGTGAGTTACGGCGGGCGGCCACGACGACGTCGGGCTGGTCCGCGTGCACGGCCAGCAGCGTGAAAGCACCCTCAAGGCGCTGGCATGCCAGCTCCATGGCCCGGGTCAGGCCACCGTTGGCGGTGTCCCCGCCCAGCTGGTTGCGCAGGATGTCCGCCAGCAGCGCCGCGGCGACCTCCGTGTCCGTCTCGGACAGGAACGTCACACCCTTCTCCAGCAGCTCAAGCTTGAGCTCGGCGAAGTTTTCAATGATGCCGTTGTGGATCACAGCGAGCTTGCCGCCATCAGCCAGATGCGGGTGCGCGTTGCGGTCCGTCGGACCACCGTGGGTCGCCCACCGCGTGTGGCCAATACCGGTCAGGGTCCCCGGCAACGGCCGGGCCTCCAGCTCACCAATCAGGTTGCTCAGCTTCCCGGACTTCTTCCGCGACTCGATAGCCCCCTGGGACACCACAGCCACACCGGCAGAGTCATAACCGCGGTACTCCAGACGCCGCAGCCCCTCCAGGACAACATCCAACGCACTGTGACCATTAATTGCACCGTCAACCGAACGGCCTACGTATCCCACGATTCCACACATAGGCACAAGACTATCGGCAGCGTGCCACTTGCTCTAAACCGGGAGGCTCTCGGGCGGCCCCTCCGCGACGGGCGCCGCCGCACTGAGCAGGGGCGTCATTTCGCGATGGGCCGGGAGCGGGGCAGAATCTTTAGCGTGACTTCGCAACGCAATGAAGCGAACGGGGAGGGTGCCTCGCCGTTCGTGGAGCTGGACAGGCATACCTGGTCCCGGCTCGCAGCCCAGATGGAACAGCCCCTTAATGAAGAGGACGTGCTGCGCCTTCGCGGGCTTGGCGACCCCCTGGACATCAAGGAAGTCAGGGATGTCTACCTGCCGCTCTCACGGCTCCTGCACCTGTACGTGGAGGCTGCCGGTCAGCTGCACGCGGCCACCACCACGTTCCTGGGCGAGCAGACCCAGCGCACCCCCTTCGTGATCGGAGTGGCCGGCTCGGTCGCAGTGGGCAAGTCCACCATCGCCCGCGTGCTGCGGGAGATGCTTCGCCGCTGGCCGGGCACCCCCAACGTGGAGCTCATCACCACCGACGGGTTCCTCTACCCCCTGGCCGAGCTCAAACGGCGTCAGCTGCTGGACCGGAAGGGTTTCCCGGAGTCCTACGACCGGCGGGCGCTCCTGCGCTTCGTGAGTGAGATCAAGGGTGGCGCTGAGGAAGTGCGAGCGCCCTGGTACTCCCACGTCACGTACGACATTGTGCCCGGCAAGGAAGTGGTGGTCCGCCGTCCGGATGTGCTGATCGTTGAGGGCCTGAACGTGCTGGCCCCTGCCCGCCCCCGGCATGACGGCCGCCAGGGTTTGGCCCTGAGTGATTTCTTTGACTTTTCCATCTACGTGGACGCCAAGACCTCCTACATCGAGGAGTGGTACGTGGACCGGTTCCGGAAGCTGCGCAGCACCGCGTTCGCGCAGCCGGAGTCCTACTTCCACCGCTACGCCACGCTGTCCGATGAAGAGGCAGAAAACACCGCCCGGGACATCTGGAAGCGGATCAACGAGCCCAACCTGGAGGAGAACGTGCTGCCCACCCGCGGCCGGGCCCAGCTGGTGCTGACCAAAGAGGCGGACCACTCCATCCGCCGCATGCTGCTCCGGAAGGTGTAGCACAGGTGTGCTACCAATGCGGGTCCGCCAGCCGGCGCAGCTTCACGCGCTTCCTCGCGGCGGGGGCCGGGCTGACTGTCCTGGCTGCCTGCACACCGGAGGCACCGAAGGCGGCGGCGCCGTCGTCGTCCGCTGCCCCTTCCCCTTCCCCCTCCCCTGCGGCCGCTACCGCGTCAGCGGGCCCGACGGCGGACGCGGCAACAGTGGGCCAGCCGCCCGAGGCGCCGTCCCCCACGGCGTCGCCATCGGCAGCTTTGGCGCGGCAGTTTTCGCTCGATGATCCGGCAAGCCCCTGGGTCATCGTGAACAAGCACCGGCCCCTGAGGCCGGCGGACTATGTGCCGGCCGACCTGGTGCGTCCCGCCGTCGCCATCTCCGCCGCAGGTGAGGCGGCGCTGCTGAACAGCACCACGGCGGCAGCGGCCGAGGCGATGTTCGCGGCGGCCGCGCGGGACGGTGTGGCGATGGTCCTGGCCAGCGGCTACCGCTCGTACAGCACGCAAATGACCACGTACAACGGGTACGTCGCGGCGCGGGGGCAGGCCGACGCCGACACCGCCAGTGCGCGGCCCGGCTACTCGGAGCACCAGACCGGGTGGGCGTTCGACATCGGGGACGGCGGGGGTGCCTGCAGCTTCCAGCCGTGTTTCGCGGAGCAACCGGCGGCCACCTGGGCGAAGGCGAACGGGCACCGGTTCGGGTTCGTGGTGCGGTATCCGTGGATGCTGCACCCCATCACTGGGTACTACTACGAGCCCTGGCACCTCCGGTACGTGGGGGCGGAAGCGGCCACCGATATGCTGAACCGGGGCATCGGCACGCTGGAGGAATACTTCGGGCTGGACGCGGCACCGGCATACCTGTAACGCCCGTGCGCTAGGTTGGTTTCCATGCTTAGTGGATTTAAGAACTTCATCATGAAGGGCAACGTTGTTGACCTCGCCGTCGCCGTTGTCATGGGCACTGCCTTCGGAGCTGTTGTCACGGCGCTGGTGAACAAGGTGCTCATGCCGTTCATCTCGGGCCTGGTGGGTGCGCCCAACTTCGACAGCTTTGCCAAAGTGGAGCTGAACGGCAACGCCATCGAGTTCGGAGTGCTGCTGACCGCAGTGGTGAACTTCCTGCTGATCGCGGCGGCCATCTACTTTGTGGTGGTGATGCCGATGAACATCATGATCGAGCGCCGCAACCGCCGGCTGGGGATCAACAAGGACGTCAAGAAGGATGCCGCTGAGGACCCGCAGGTAGCGCTGCTGACCGAGATCCGGGATGCACTGAAGGACCGCGTCTAGTTTCTTCCGCGCAAACGCGTGGCCCGTCTCCCTGCTGGGAGGCGGGCCACTTTTCTTGCTGTGCCTAGTTTGAAGCGAGTTCCAGTGCGAGTTCCGTTCGGACCACCTGGGCCAGGTGTTCGGCGATGGACTGGGCCGTCTCTTCGTCGGCGGCTTCCACCATCACGCGGACCACCGGCTCGGTGCCGGAGGGACGGAGCAGGACCCGGCCGGTGTCGCCGAGGGCGGCTTCCGCCGCGGCCACGGCCTGGGCCAGGACGTCGCTGCTGCCCACGCGGCTGCGGTCGACACCCTTGACGTTGATGAGCACCTGCGGGAGCTTGGTCATGACCGTGGCGAGTTCCTTGAGCGGCTTGCCGGTCAGGGCCACCTGCGCGGCGAGCTGAAGCCCGGTGAGAAGGCCGTCGCCGGTGGTGGCGTGGTCGGAGAAAATGACGTGGCCGGACTGTTCGCCGCCCAGGTTGTAGCCGCCGTCGCGCATGCCTTCCAGGACGTAACGGTCCCCCACCGCGGTTTCCAGGATGGTGATGCCGGCGTCGCGGAGGGCGATCTTCAGTCCGAGGTTGCTCATGACCGTGGCCACCAGGACGTCGTCCTTGAGCTTGCCCGACTTCTTGAGCGCGATGGCGAGGATGGCCATAATCTGGTCACCGTCCACCTCGTTGCCCTCGTGGTCCACGGCCAGGCAGCGGTCAGCGTCGCCGTCGTGGGCGATGCCCAGGTTGGCGCCGTACTTGATCACGGCGTCCTTGAGCGGGCCCAGGTGGGTGGAGCCGACGCCGTCGTTGATGTTCAGGCCGTCAGGATCGGCGCCGATAACGATGACGTGGGCACCGGCGTCCTTGAAGAGCTGGGGCGAGCAGCCGCTGGCGGCACCGTTGGCGCAGTCCAGCACCACGGTGAGGCCGTCCAGGCGGTGCGGCAGCGTGCGGAGCAGGTGGACGATGTAGCGGTCTTCAGCATCCGAGAAGCGTTGGATGCGGCCCACGTCGGCGCCGGTGGGGCGGACGGCTTCCTTGCTCATCTGGGCCTCGATGGCGTCCTCCACCTCGTCGGGCAACTTCTGGCCGCCCCGGGCGAAGAACTTGATGCCGTTATCCGGCGCAGGGTTGTGGGAGGCGGAGATCATGACTCCGAAGTCGGCGTCCAGGTCCGCCACCAGATAGGCAGCGGCGGGGGTGGGCAGGACACCGGCGTCATAGACGTCGATGCCTGAACTGGAGAGGCCGGCCTCCACGGCGGCGGCAATGAATTCACCGCTGGCACGCGGGTCTCGGGCCAGCACGGCGCGGGGCCTCGCGCCGTTGGCGGCGCGGTCATGGCCGAGCACGACGGCGGCCGCCTGGGCCAGCTGCAGGGCCAGTTCTGCTGTCAGCAGGCCGTTGGCCAGCCCCCGGACACCATCAGTTCCAAATAATCTAGACACCGGTCAAGTGTAGAGGATGGGTGCCGCCAAGATCTGCGTAGTCGGCGTTCCGCAGCTGGCCCTACCTGTCGAGTACCTGCTGACGGTCTGGGCACATTACTGGGACTACTTGGTTTTTTTGCCTGCTACCTGTCTTTACTCGAAACCCTCGCCACGCCTATTTGGCGGCCCCTACGATCCATGCATGACACCTAGCTATGGGGGCTTGGCGCTCGAAATTGTAGTACCGGTCTACAACGAAGAAGCGGTACTGGAACGAAGCATCACAAGGCTCGCCGAATATCTGACGAATGAAATGCCGTCGACGTGGAAAATCACCATCGCCGATAATGCAAGCACTGACCGGACACCGGTGATTGCCGCTCGACTTAGCGAGCACCTGCCAAACGTTGAGTATCGGCGTCTCGAGGTCAAAGGACGCGGGTACGCGCTAAGGGACGCCTGGTCTGCCTCCGATGCAAAAGTGCTGGCCTACCTGGACGTCGACCTCTCCACGGATCTTGCAGCGCTTCCACCTTTGGTGGCCCCCCTGCTGTCCGGGCATTCTGATATTTCCATCGGCACCCGTTTGGGCCAGAGTTCCAGGGTGAGCCGCGGTCCCAAACGGGAGTTTATTTCCAGGTCCTACAATTTCCTGCTGCGGCGCACGATGCAGGTCAGGTTTTCCGACGCCCAGTGCGGGTTCAAAGCCATTCGAACCGACGTGGCAAAACGGTTGCTTCCCCACGTTGAGGACAACGGTTGGTTCTTTGACACGGAGCTTTTGATTATCGCTGAGCGTTCAGGGCTTCGCATTCACGAGATTCCTGTCGACTGGGTGGATGATCCGGACAGCCGGGTGGACATCAAGCAGACAGCTCTGGATGATGTCAGAGGCATGGTGCGCGTAGCGGGTTCGCTGGTAAATGGTGTGATTCCCGTTCAGGCTCTTTACGCGGAGCTCGGGCGTCGACCGATCGTGCCCCTGGGCCGTCCAAGCTTCTTTGGTCAAGTGCTCCGTTTCGGGCTTGTGGGGATTGCCTCCACCGTGGCGTTCGCCGTGCTTTATTTGTTGCTTCAGGGTCCGTTCAGTTCTCAAGAGGCTAATTTCCTGGCCTTACTTCTGACCGCTGTTGGCAACACCGCAGCGAACCGGCGCTTTACCTTCGGGATCAGCGGGCCTTCGAGACTAGTAACCCAGCAGATTCAAGGACTGATTGTCTTCCTGCTCGCATGGGGCATCACTTCTTCGGCCCTGTTCATCCTCCATGCCGCCAACCCGGACGCACTGCCGAGCATGGAACTACTGACGCTAACAGGCGCCAATGTCCTTGCGACCTTAATGCGGTTCGTCCTCCTGCGCCTGTGGGTATTCAGGAAGGGACGAAATCAGGAAATCCAGCCACGTCTTGTCGTTGCGCCTATAACAGTCGACGGACGCGTCTCGTGAGCCGCCTGCTAAATAGCGCCCGCGTTTCCACAGCTACCGACAGAAACAGCGGGTTTGTCGGTGCAAAACGGACAAATCCGTGGGAATGGAGCCGCCAACTGTTATTAGTTTTGCACCGCATCTGGCGCGGCCCGGACGAGACCGAGCCATGGGAGAGGCGGGCGCTTTTGGGCCTCCTATCTGTTACTGCAGCCCTGTACCTTTGGGGGCTGGACGCGAACGGCTGGGCCAACCCGTACTACTCGGCCGCTGCCCAAGCGGGAGCTCAGGACTGGAAGGCTTTCTTTTTCGGATCCTTCGAGTGGGGCAATCTGATAACGGTTGACAAGACCCCGTTGAGTATCTGGGTCATGGCCCTATCAGTTCGGCTGTTCGGTCTCAGCAGCTGGAGCATCCTGGTTCCCCAGGTCCTGATGGGAGTGGCTACCAGCTACCTTTTGTACCGCTTGATGCGGCGCGGTTTCGGTCCGCGCACTTCTCTCTTTTGTGCAGCCGTCTTCGCAACTACGCCTGTTGTCATGCTGATGTCACGGTTCAACAACCCTGAACCGTTGATGGGCTTGCTGACAGTGTCGGCAGTATCCATAACTCTGAAGGCCATGGAGTCCGCCAAGCTGCGAACATATGCCTTGGCAGGGCTCCTCTTGGGGCTTGGTTTCATGGCTAAACAGGTTCAAGCCCTCCTAGTCTTGCCGGCGCTTGGCATTTCCATCCTTGCCTTCGGCCAAGGGCAGTTCCGGCACAGGCTTCAGCAAGGAATGGTCGCATCGGGAACCCTTCTAGCCACTTCGTTAGGGTGGCTCATCACCGTGGACCTAATTCCCGCTGCCGATCGTCCCTACATCGGTGGATCGGTAAACAACAGCGCACTCGAACTGACTATGGACTACAACGGTCTTGCACGGTTTCTTCAGATACCGCTGAATTCCCAAGGCAACAAAGTTTCAGGTACAGCCAGCGACGCCGTGGAGTTCGTCGGGGGCTTACCTCGGCTCCTCAACGGCAACTTCGCGCAGGAAATCGCTTGGTTGCTAGTAACCGGGATCTTCGCGAGTATCGTACTTGTCGTCCTGCATCGCACTCTCAACTTGAGCCGCGTTCAGCGGAACATCGTTGCAGTTTCAATACTCTGGTTCAGCACAGCACTTCTGGTGCTTTGCTGCATGGGCACAATGATCCATACGTATTACACGTACTCCCTGGGTGCACCTCTTGCTATGACCGTAGCCTTGGGGCTCGCGTCCCTCTGGAAACTCCGCCATAGAAGGGTTCTTCGCGCCTTGGGGGCCATCTTGATTGCGTCTTCGGTGTACGTGGCTATGAGAGTGATGGAATACAGCAATGAGTGGCCTTTGTGGCTGCGCATCGGCTTGCCTGCTCTCGGTTTAGTCGGGGCGATGCTTTGGTTTCTACAACCAACTCGTCGTCACCTCGATCTTCTTACCTCGGCCGTTCTTGCCTGTAGCCTCTTGGCCGCCCCTATAGCAACCAACATATACACGGTGTCAACTCCCCAGTGGGGCACCAATCCCATGTCAGGGCCAGCCGGCAATGATCCCGGCTCTTTGACAAAACTCATGGCAGCTTTGAAGAAGGGGGAGATCCGGTGGGCGCAGCAAACAGCGCTCGGAGTCACGGTTCCAGAGGTGACGGAGATGGTCAGAACCCGAACCTCAAACCAAAAATGGGGAGCCGCAACGTTCACCGCACAGAATGCTGCTCTTTACCAGCTGCAATCCGGAAGGCCAGTAATTCCCCTGGGAGGTTGGCTGGGAAGCGATCCAGCACCAACACCGGAGCAATTTAGGACTTTAGTGGCAGAAAAGCAGATCGGGTACTTTATTTTGTCTCAGGACTTGCTGGAGCGGGGCGGTCTAAGTACTCAAACCCAGGAAATCACAGAATGGGTTCGCCGCAACTTCACAGAAGAGGTGGTGGACGGTGTCAGCATCTACGATCTCCGGAGATGACAATAAGTCAGTGATCAAGTTCAAGCCTGCAGTGCCCATTTCGATGATCCAGGCGGCAGCCCGGCACTTCCTGCGAGGTCGTACTGCAGATCCCATCTGGGAACGACCGGCGCTGTTGCTGATTCTCGCGGCAAATACCCTCCTGTATTGCTGGAATTTGGGGATCAACGGATGGGCCAATTATTTCTACAGCGCTGCAGTTCAGTCTGGCCTTCTGGACACGTCGTCCTTCTTCTTTGGATCCTCGGATTGGGGAAACTCCATAACGGTGGATAAGCCGCCCTTGAGCCTTTGGATTATGGGACTATCTGTTCGACTATTTGGTTTCAACCCAGTGGCCATGCTGCTTCCCCAAGCGTTCATTGGCGTTGGAAGCACACTGCTTATCTATGCAATTCTCAA
>Ga0308158_10000887_pt1 | contig 37684 bp, 33 predicted proteins | sample PhyBR2_FD_201038 | JGI IMG/M metagenome (GOLD analysis project Ga0308158, IMG submission 201038) | Phyllosphere microbial communities from UC Gill Tract Community Farm, Albany, California, United States - DLSLB.R2 | ecosystem: Host-associated > Plants > Phyllosphere > Unclassified | place: USA... | reverse complement strand
TTGACAAGAAAGAACAGGGTTTAGTAGACAAAATATTTGTAACCGGATGTTTATCGGAGCGTTACAAACCGGATTTAGAATCAGAGATACCCGATGTAGACCAGTATTTCGGCACCACCGATCTTCCGTTACTTCTGAAAGCGTTGGGAGCAGACTACAAACATGAATTACTCGGGGAACGTCTCACCACCACCCCTAAAAACTATGCATATTTAAAGATTTCAGAGGGTTGTGACCGCCCGTGTTCTTTCTGCGCTATTCCTTTAATGCGTGGGAAGCACGTTTCGCAGCCAATCGAAAAACTTGTTAAAGAAGCCGAAGGACTGGCCAGAGACGGCGTTAAGGAACTCATCCTTATTGCTCAGGATCTTACTTATTACGGATTAGACCTGTACAAAAAGCGCAACCTTGCAGAACTTTTGGAACAACTCGTAAAAGTGGACGGTATTGAATGGATCCGTCTTCATTATGCATTTCCTACAGGATTTCCGATGGATGTGCTTGAACTTATGAAACGCGAACCTAAAATCTGTAATTACCTCGATATACCGCTGCAGCATATAGCCGATAATGTTCTCAAATCAATGCGCCGCGGAACCACTTATGCCAAAACGACGCAATTGCTTAAGGACTTCAGGGCAGCAGTTCCCGAAATGACCATCAGAACCACTCTCATCGTGGGATATCCAGGAGAAACCGAAGAAGATTTTGAGATTTTAAAAAACTGGGTGCGCGAAATGCGTTTCGAGCGCCTGGGATGTTTTACCTATTCCCATGAAGAAAATACCCATGCCTATCTGCTCGAAGATGATGTTCCTCAGGATGTAAAACAAAACCGTGCCAATGAAATAATGGACATACAGGCCCAGATCTCATGGGAACTGAACCAGGAAAAAATAGGACAAACCTTCCGCTGTATTATCGACCGCAAAGAAGGAAACCACTTTGTAGCCAGAACGGAATTTGATTCACCTGACGTAGATAACGAAGTTTTAATCGATGCGACACAACATTATGTCAAAGTAGGTGAGTTTACGGATATTGAAATTTATGATGCTACCGAATTTGACCTGTACGGAACCCCGGTTTCAAAATAATTTAGCTGACCGAAAGAGAGAAATCCTTTCGGTTTTTTTTATTCATTAAAGATATGTCAAGCATTATCCTCCTATTCCTTTGCCTGTTTATAGGAATCTTTATACAAAAAATCAACAGCTTTCCCAAGAACACTGCTGCTGTACTAAACCAGTACGTCCTTTTTGTAGCCTTACCGGCTATGGCTTTGCATTACCTGCCCAAGATACGGTTGGGTTGGGAACTGTTGCTGCCCGCTGCTGTTGCATGGATTACATTCGGGTTATCCTTTCTGCTCTTCTCGTTTTTAGGAAACAGATACGGATGGTCCAGGAAATTAACCGGATGTCTCATCATTACTTCCGGACTCGGGAATACTTCTTTTGTCGGAATCCCCGTTATTCAGGCTCTCTATGGAGATCAGGGACTCGATACACTGATAATTGTAGATTTACCGGGAACCTTCGTGGTGTTGTCAACCCTCGGGGTTATGGTTGCAACCCTGTACTCCAACCAAAAAGGTCCAAGCGATTCCGTTTTAAAAAAGATGTTCTCCTTTCCTCCGCTCATTGCCTTTTTAACTGGGCTGGTCATGGTACTTCTCGGTATTGATTTTCCTGAATCGCTGAGTACAACCTTTAAACAAATTTCAGCCACCATTTCGCCTGTTGCATTGATTTCGGTAGGCTACCAGCTTAAATTCAAAACCTACGGAAAACACTTCCGGTACCTTCTTCTCGGACTTGTATTCCAGCTGATTCTTGTTCCACTGGTTATTCTGGTTCTGTTTCACTACATACTTGGCAAAACAGATCTTGCAACCAAGGTATGCATTATTGAGGCTGCCATGGCACCCATGATCACCGGGGCCATTATTGCGTCGAACTACGGCTTAAAACCCGAGCTCAGCAATATGATGGTAGGATACGGAATCCCGGTTTCTTTCCTCACAATTGCAGGATGGTATTTTCTTATTGAAAACCTCTTGGTATAAAAAAACAACCGGTTATGTTCCGGTTGTTAAAAGTTCAATAGTTTCTTTTCTCAGGATTTTGCCTGTTGGTGTTTCCCTGAATTTGTCAACGAACAATACTTCTTTAGGACGTTCATATTTTTCAAGGCTTTCAAAAGCTTCGGGCACGAGTGAATAGGCATCGTGTTCAATAACCAGTACCAGTTTCTGTCCCAGGTTTGCGTCTTCCTTCCCTATTACATAAAAGCGGTACGGTATGTAATCTGCCAGTTTTTGCTCAATAAGCTCAGGTACAAGTTTTACCCCTCCGCTGTTGATTACGTTGTCAAACCTTCCCAACCAGCAAAACTGCACATCGTTCGGCATATCTACAAGATCGTTGGTAACCACAAGATTTTTGGAAACCAGCGGCGCCTCGATCACAAGGCATCCCCTTTCGTCTTTTGATATATTGGCATGTGGTAGTACCGTAAAATATTTTTCGTCAATGCGTTTGGCCGCAATGTGTGTGATGGTTTCCGTCATTCCGTAAGTTTCATACACATCAGACGATTTGGTCCTGAGCAGCTCGCGGACATCATTATTTAATTTGGCACCGCCTATGATGAGTATTCTGCACTGCTCAATCCGATCCATTGAATGCATTACCTGTAACGGTACCATTGCAACAAAATCATATATTTTGTCCGTATTTTTTAATGGTTCTTTCGAAGGGCTTACATAATCCAGTTCCAGCCCCAGGACCACTGCCCTTACAAACATCATCTTCCCTGCTATATACCGTGTAGACATGCACAGCAAGGCCGTGTCTTTTGGCTGCAGCTTGAAAAATTCGCCTGTTGCCAGAGCTGATGCCTCCATGGCCTCCTTAGACAACTTTATCTCTTTCGGAGCACCTGTAGTACCTGAAGTAGTCAGCGACACCTCTTCCTCATCATCAAACCACTGCAGAATCAGATTTCCGAGGTCCTGTTCATGGGGTTCTCCGTCGCGTATGAGTGTAATGGCAAGTTCGGATATACTTTCTTTTGTAAAAGAATGCCCGTTGAGCTTAAAATCGGGGTGTATACAAATTTTCTTTTCCATAGCTAAATTGATTTAAGTAATTTTTGTTTCCAATCTGCCCAATTGTATTTTTTCGAAAAAATAAACAACAAGATAGGAAAAATAATAAAAACTTGTATCAACAATTCTGTAATACTTGCCTCTCCTTTATACAGAAAAAGGGCATCGGTCTGGAAAACGGCTGTTTCCGATGTAATAAAAAGCGCCCCGCAAAGATTGTTTGCAGCATGGAATCCCAAAGCCAGTTCCAGTCCGTCATCCATAAGCGTCATGATACCGAGCAGGATCCCGCTCCCTATATAAAATATCATTACAGACAACCCCATATCGGACACTTCCGGATTACTGAGATGCATGAGTCCGAATACAACCGATGACAGAAACAGTGCTACTCCCCTGTTTTTTGAAACAAAGGCTGTAAACTGCATAAAATATCCCCGGAAAAAATACTCTTCAAAACTTGTCTGAACAGGAATAAAGACAACTGCAACCAGCACCAAGGGTATAAAAGAGGCTGCACTGAACTGGAACGTAAAGTATTCGGGCTTAAATAGATAACCCACTGCTATTATAAGTATGTTAATGCTCATCCATGTAATAAAGGAGAAAGCAATCCGGCTATGGTCAATCTTTGTCCGCCCGGTCGTCAGCTGTGTCAGCGTATACCCGTGAATATACTTCCACCATAAGAAAAGCAGTACCAGGAAGAAAACAAACGGAACCAGAAAAGTAAAAAAGGTAACATTCCGCCCCATACGTTCAATTGACTGCCGGATCATTTCACCCGTGTCTATTGACATAACCATCGAAATAAGGATATTGAAGGCCATAAAGCCGAGAAAACCAAGTACAAATGGTACATACTTCAAAATACTGGAACTGTCTTTCTTAAATTGTTCTAAATACATGATAAACGGGAATTATATTTACGAAGTTAAGTAAATTTGCAGAAGAAACATTTTACACCATGATAAAGATATACCACAATCCCCGTTGCAGCAAGTCCCGGGAAGGACTATGCACTTTAACCGATTTGGGTCAGCAGGTCGAAATCATCAACTACATCGACACCCCACCTACTGCCGACGAACTGAAAAAGCTTATAGGACTGTTGGGCATACAGCCCATTGAACTCGTAAGAACAAAAGAAACAATCTGGAAAGAAGAGTTTAAAGACCGGAACCTCAGCGATGAAGAAATTATAGAGGCAATGGTTCAGCATCCAAAACTCATAGAGCGTCCCATCATTGTAAACGGGGATAAGGCGGTTATTGCGCGGCCGGCCGAACGTATTAAGGAAATTATTTAAACCTGCAGCCTGCATTTAACATTAAATTTAGAATAGTTCTTTAAACTGGCGCTATTTTTGCTAAAAAATAGAAATAAAAAAACGAGAATATGAAAGCAATAAATTACGTTTATTGTTCAGTATTTGCTTTAGTTACTACTGTAGGTTTTGCACAGGAACAAAACCAGGTGTACGTTAAGGGAACCGTTGTTGAAAAAACAACCAATACTCCCTTGGAATATGCCAGTATTACAATAGAAAGTACTTCAAATCCTAACAATATTACGGGAGACATGACCGATGCTTCGGGTAATTTCAACATTCCCGTAACTCCCGACATCTATCAGATCAGAATAGAATACCTGGGATACAAAACCTTTATTATTGATGCAAAAGAAATCAATACTTCCTTAAGTCTTGGACTTATTAAGGTTGAAAGTGATACGGAAATCCTTGAAGGGGTTGTTATTGAAGCTAAACGCGCTGCCGTGGAACTTAAACTCGACAAGCGTATTTACAATGTGGCAGATGACCCTATAGTAAAAGGAGGAAGTGCAAGCGATGTGTTGGACAATATTCCATCGGTGGAAGTTGATTCCGACGGTAACGTAAGCCTACGAGGAAACGAGTCTGTGAAAGTTCTTATTGACGGAAAACCGTCGGGACTGGCTTCCAATGTAGCCGATGCATTAAAAATGCTTCCTTCGGAAGCACTGGAACGGGTGGAAGTGATCACCAACCCATCGGCCCGTTATGAGGCTGAAGGAGGAGCTGGTATCATCAACATCATCCTGAAAAAAGGAAGTAACAGCGGCATCAACGGCAGCGTTACGGCCAATATCGGTGATCCTCTAAGCTACGGGCTTACCAGCAGCGTAAATTACCGCGAAAAAGATTTTAACCTGTATGCGAATGTTGGATACAGCAAGAATAAAACATTCGGAAATTCGATGACCGAATCTGAATATTTTAATGAGGACGGAAGTACCTCTAAATTTGTAAACGAATACTCCAGAAGCAGAAGGGAACGCGAAGGATTCAACGGAAACTTTGGTTTTGAATGGAACCTCACCGATAAATTAACCTGGAACCAGGGTTTCACTTACCGGAAAAGCACAGGTGACAATCCACGTACGCTGAACTACGACAATTACGATGAAAACCGAAACCTTCTTTACCGGAATACCAGGCAGACAGAAGAAGATGATTTAAAAGAAACCGTAGAATATACTACGGATTTCACTTATAAATTCAACGACAAGGGGCATCAGTTGTTTGTTTCGGGAAGCGTAAACAAAAACACCGATATTGAAGATTCAGACATCACGACCGTCAATCAGATTGATGCCATCCTGGCACAGGACGTTACACGCGCAACGGAAAATGAATTGCGCCATATTGCACGAGTAGACTATGTGTTGCCTTTCAATGAGAACAGTCAGTTTGAAGCGGGATATCTTGGAAATTTTAACGAATTAAACACCAAGTTCAATATCAGTTCCCTGAATGATTCGGGAGTGCTGGAACCTAATGATCTGTTCAGAAACAATCTTGACTATAAGGAAAAAGTACATGCGTTTTATACGCAGTACGGAAATAAGTTAAACAAATTCAGCTATATGTTGGGATTGCGTTGGGAAGCAACAGAAATAGACGTAAACCAACTCGTAACCAACGACTTTAACAACAAAAAATACAACAACTTTTTCCCCAGCGCTTTTCTGAGCTATGAATTCGCTGATGGAGAAAACGTATCGGCAAGTTACAGCCGCAGAGTACGCAGGCCAAGAGGACGTATGTTGAATCCCGTATCCAACTACTCAAGTTCCATTAACTTCTTCATGGGGAATCCGGATCTTGACCCGTCGTTTACCGATGCATTTGATTTCGGTTATATGAAACGTTGGAACAGGGTAACCCTGAACACTTCGCTTTATTATAACAAAACAACAGATGCCGTTCAATTTGTAAGAAGGATAGACGGTGTAAACGAGGAAGGCATCCCTATAACCATTAGTGGTCCGGTCAATCTGGCAACGGAATACCGCTATGGTCTGGAACTCAACCTTAACTACAACCCGTTTCGCTGGTGGCGCTTAAATGCGAATGCAAATCTTTACCAGCAGTCAACTCGGGGAGACTACTCCTATGTTGATTTCGAAGGAAACAAGGTGACACAGAATTTCGACAACGATGCCTTTACGTGGAACGGCAGGATCAATTCACGGGTAACATTGCCTGCAAAAATTGACTGGCAGACCAACTTTATGTACAGAGGGTCGCAAACGACCGCTCAGGGAAAAATTTTAGGCAACGCTTCCGTAAATATGGCGCTGAGTAAGGACTTCTTAAAAGACAAGGCAACACTTGCATTAAATGTACAGGATTTATTCAATTCACGTAAGCGTATGTCCGAAACAAATCTGCCGCAGGCATTTACCTATTCCGAAATGCAGTGGAGAGAACGTACGGTGAACCTGTCGTTTACCTACCGTTTCAACCAGACCAAGACAGACCGGAAAAACGATACTCCGCGACAGTCTTCTGAAGATATGGAAGAAATGATGTAATTAAAAAACCAAGTCTGAAGCCTTTCTTCAGGCTTTTTTATTTGATAATTTAATAAAAACATTTGATTTGAATTCAGTTTTAAAAGGTATTATATATGTAGCTTTCGGAGCAAGCAGTTACGGAATGCTCGCAACATTTGTAAAGATGGCGTACGAACAGGGCTATACCACAGCCGAAGTAACCTCTTCGCAATATGTTTTCGCCATTCTCTGCCTGCTTGTATTTAATTTCTTCATACGCAACCAACCGCTTCCGGCTGCTACGGGGCGCGATCTCCGTAAACTTATTTTAAGCGGGACTTCCATGGGGTTTACGAGTGTGCTGTATTACCTTTCTGTGCGGTACATCAATGCCAGTATTGCAGTTGTGCTCCTTATGCAATCTGTATGGATCGGTGTACTCATTGAAAGCTTTATTGAGAAAGCAAAAATTTCGCCTTCTAAAATAGCCGCCGTAATATTGGTACTGTCAGGCACCGTTCTTGCGACCAATATTTTAAACAGCGAACTAACCTTTGATTTCAGGGGATACCTGTTCGGTTTTTTGGCAGCCATTTCATTCTCAATAACACTGTACAGCACCAACAGCGTTGCAAAACATTTACATGCTTACAAACGCAGCCTGTTTATGCTTTTTGGAGGTGCCGCAGTAGTTCTGGCCTTTACTGTTTTTACGCAGATTTTACCAACGTATTTTCACATGGAATTTATTCCGGAGGAATTCGTTTTCATCAAACCTTTCGACACTTCCATACTTTATACCTGGGGAATCCTGCTTTCAGCACTCGGAACCGTGCTTCCTCCTATCCTGCTCAACAAAGGATTTCCTTTAACAGGCGTTGGCCTTGGCAGCATTGTATCTGCACTGGAGCTGCCCGTTTCCGTAACCTGCGCCTTTATTTTCCTGAACGAAGGCGTTTCTCTTATTCAATGGACGGGGATCATCATTATTCTCGGTGCCATCATTATGATAAACTGGAATCTTCTGGCTAAAAAATAATCAACGGCTATGCCTTTAAAAAATCCATCAAAATATTGATGGATTTTTTAATATAGAATTGACTTTAAACTAAATTTTATTTATGTTTGTATAAACAAAATTAAAAACTATTTTAATTTTATTTAAATGAAAGCAAAATTACCAACTCTTTGTCCCAGTTGCGAGAGTCTTTTAGATGTTTCACAACTCAGCTGCGGGCAATGCAGCACCATTGTCCAGGGAAATTACCCGCTGCCTGTTTTTTTGAAGCTGCCTCCAAAAGAACAGGAGTTCATTCTGCAGTTCTTTTTAGCAAGTGGCAGTTTAAAGGAAATGGCAGCACAGCTCGGTATCAGCTATCCAACCGTACGAAACCAGCTTGACGATATGATACAGCGTATTAAGGATCTTAACATATAACACTATGAATAAAATACTAAACCCTATTGAGTACTATAACGAAAGAGCACTTCTTAAAGCCAACCTCATTATTTTTGTAATTGGTACAGGATGTGCAATCCTTTTGCGGGGATGGTTTGACCATACTTTTCATCTGGCATTCCGCACAAATGTGTCCCCTTTTTCAACCCTCCTGGAGAACGTATTTTCTATATTGTTAATTGCGGGGGCTTTTTTTGCCACCGGTAAAATAATCAACAAAAAAACACGGTGGATCGACAGCCTGAACCTGGCCATGTATATCCGCATTCCATTCTACCTAATGGTTTTATCGAATATTACAGGAACCTTCAGCAGTTTGATGCCTGCAATCGAAGAAGACAGCCGTATTTCTGTCCGGTTACCAACAAATAAAATCGACTATGTTATCTTAATCGTTTTTTCTCTTATCAGTCTCCTTGCTGTGATTTTACAGTTTGTTATTATTTACAAAGGATTTAAAACGCTTGCAAATGCAAAGAAAATAAGCGATTATTTAATTCTCGCTGCTTTCTTTATTATTACAATGATTATTTCCTCTATCTTTTTTAAATATTTTTAACCATGAAAAAAATTATTCTTATTTCATCTTTGTTTCTCAGCATTTGCGGACAGGCGCAAAACGTTAAAGTAGAAGAGAAAAAAATCAGCGACGAACTCGTAGGAGATCTTTACGACAGTCCCAACAAGGAAACCGTTGTAATGCTTATTGCCGGATCGGGTCCTACAGACCGCGACGGTAATACACTGAATATAGCAGTTAACAATTCTCTGAAACTATTGGCTGAAAGCCTGTACAATAACGGTTTCGATGTATTCACCTACGACAAACGCATCGTGTACCTTATAAAAAATGAAAAAGAAATACCTGCATTCGGTTTTCAGCACGGCATTGATGATGCCAGAACCGTTGCGAACTACCTAAAAAACACCTTAGGGTATAAACATGTTGTCATTGCCGGCCACAGTGAAGGAGCACTTATCGGAATGCTTATTTCGGCTTCGGATGCAGATGGCTATATATCCTTAGCCGGATCGGGAAGACCTATAGACGAAATCATCAGGGAACAGATCAACAAACAGGCTCCGACGCTCAGCGAAGATTCCGACAGAATCCTGGGCCAGTTAAAACAGGGGAATAAAGTAAACGACGTTCCACCTATGCTTCAGGCACTGTATGCAGAACAAAGCCAGCCTTTCTTAATGGAATGGATGAAATGGAACCCACAGACCGAGATTGCCAAACTCAGAATTCCTGTCCTAATACTCAACGGCACAAAGGACATCCAGGTTACGGAAAAAGAAGCTGCCTTACTGCATAAGGCCCAGCCGGCATCAGAAATGGTCATCATCAACAATATGAACCATGTATTTAAACACATTGAAAAAGATGCGGATAACATTCCATCCTACAACAATCCCGATCTTCCTGTACACCCGGAACTAACGACAAATATTGTTACTTTTCTTAAGAAGCACAAGCTATGAAAACGCTATTCTCAGAATCACAGCGTTTCACACAATGGTGGCTATGGATCATTATTATCGGCTGTGGTATCCCGTTTGCCGCAGGAATTATACAACAGGGATTTCTCGGAAAAACGTTTGGAGACAAACCAATGAGTAATACCGGACTGATAACAGGATTTATTCTTTATGTTGGCCTCATCGTGCTGTTTTTCCTTTTAAAGCTCGAAACAACCATCACGAAACAGGCTATTTCTTTCCGTTTTTTCCCGTTCGTTTCCAGAAAGATTCCTTTTTCGGAAATTGACAGTATGGAAGTCGTCAATTACGGTTTTGTCGGCGGCTGGGGGATCAGACTTACCAGGCGGTACGGAACAGTTTACAATATAAAAGGTAATATGGGATTGCTGGTAAAATTAAAAAGTGGAAAAACTTTTATTATCGGAACCCAGCAACCAGATGTTTTAAGGAACAGCATTGTTTCATTTCAAAACAACAGCCAATGATGGCAGGTGGACTGGCACTGGCTTTCTGCTTTACTTTCGTGGCGGGGGTTCTTAATGAAGAAAATGCCGACAGTCTCCTTGCCGGATACAATACCATGAGTGATGAAAAGAAGAAAAAGGTCAATTTTAAAGGTCTCACACGTCTTTTTAAGCAAACGTTCTATACAATGGCGGGATTGGTGGCAGTGTTAAGCCTGTTCGAGCTTATTGTTGAAGATGAAAAAATTCTTATTATTTTAATCATCCTCATAAGCTGTTTCGGATTGTCTTCCTTTATGGTAAGAAGCAAACGGTATGATTCCAATTCCTACAAAAAATGGGAAACGGCCATTCAATATTCGGTTATTTTATTCCTCATTGCAGGTGGAATTGTGCTGAGCTTTCTTTTATGGACACAACCATTCTAAAGAATCATATAACATAAACGGGAATTCAATTCATACGAAAAGGGGATTCATACGAATCCCCTTTTATATAACTTCTTCTTTTCTTCCCTGGTATTTCCATCGTTTATGCGTCCAGAAATAATAATACGGAACTTCCCGTACCTGTTCCTCAACTTTATCAAGAAACATGCGTGTAGGCCTGTATTTCGGTTCCATTTTTATATTGTCTGTGATTTCGGAAAAAGATCCTGCATAATACCCTCTCTCCTTTTTGTCAATTCTTAAGTAAAGGATATTCATATCAAGCTTCCGTGCCAATGCTTCCGCCCCCATATGTACAGGCACCTCAACCCCCATAAATTCTTCCCAGTGCAGATTGGCTCTCAACAACGGGGTCTGGTCACTCAAAAAAAGGTAAACGCCGTGAAGCCCTTTTGACTGATTGGTACGTATTACGTTTGTGGTTTCCCTTGTTGAAATAAGCTCAGCATTAAACTTGGACCGGATGTCCCTCATAAGCTTGTCGAAATATTTATTGGACAACTTCTTATAAACTCCGAATCCCTTGTATTCAATATGACTTCCTAGGCTGATCACCCATTCCCAGTTGGCATAATGCGGCAGCATCAGTATAATGCTTTTATCCTTACGCTCATATTCCTTTAATAATTCGATATTGGAAAAGGTAAAACGCCGGTTGAGTTCTTTCTCTGATATAGAAAGCGTTTTTACCATTTCCATAAACAGATCGCACAGGTGATGGTAAAACTTCTTTTCAATTTCCCTGCGTTCTTTATCATTAAGTTGGGGAAAAGCGAGTTTTAAGTTTGCGCGAACCGTCCTTACCCGGTAGCCTACCAGTTTATATAAAATGATATACAAAAAATCAGAAATAAAATAAAGTATTGAAAAAGGCAACACCGATATACACCATAAAATGGAATATATTATAATGAATAAAAGATATTTCATTTACATAATTTTGTACAAAGATACGATATATCCATCAAAAAAAAGGCCGGTTTTAAAAAGCCGGCACATTCGTTACATAAGAAATTTCCTTGCCACTATTGCACCCTGCCTGATTTTATATCATTTAAAATCCATTTGAGTTCCGGATCTACCTTGTTCACCAGTTCTTCTATCGTAGGCTGTATTATAACGTCGGGAACTATACCATAGCCCTCCGTAGCAACCTGCTGTACAGGTTTTATAGCCATAAGTCCGACACGCAGCTTAAGTTTTGATTTCGGAAGTTTCAATACCGGCATGACTCCTGCAACGGTTCCGTTAAAAGCGCCTCCCGTTTCGCTCCCTACAAAAGTTGCCCTGTTTCTTCCCTTAAGGTGCGATGAAATGATTGCTGCGGCAGAAAAAGTCATCCCGTCGGTAATTACATAAAGCCTGTTTTTATAATTTTTTTCTTTAGGCTGTTTCAGCTTCGATGAAGCCAGGGGTACCTGGAGTTCTCCTTTTTCATTTCGTTTTGCCGACGCACCTCTTATGGTTGCATAGATACTGATGAACGGCGCGGATAACACTTTACCCGCAATATTCTTTTCCTTGAACATATTAAAATAAGTCCCCCTGTTTGTTATAGTAGCCGGCTGAAGGAATACATATGCACTGTCGTTAAGGTACTGCGACAACCGGAATATATCAGATAAACGGCCTCCTGGGTTTCCTCTGAGATCAAGGATAAGATCCTGTACACGGTGTTTCTCGAATTCCGTAAAAATACTGTCATATACCTTTAGCCTTCCCTTGCTGAATCCCCTGATCTTTAAAACGGCAACAGTGCTGTCGTTTGCAACGGGATAAAGAACTTCTTTTGAATACGTCCTGTTTTTCTCGTCGTAACCGTACCATTCTTTTTTCCGGTCCAGTTCCTTACGTTTCTTAGCTTCTGCTGTTCTTCTGGCCTTTAGCTGTTGTTTTGTGAGTTCCGGTTTTGAAATGCTGTCAACAGGTTTTGATACCGTTTGCTGAACCTCGCCATCTTTTTTCTTCTTTTCCCTGAACGTGCGTAAAACGGTATGGGTAAAAACGGTATCCGCACATGATATCCTCATGCTGATACTGTCAATAAAACCCAATTCCGCAATATAATATCCGTTGATCCTGCGCGCGAAAAATTTAGGCAGCCCTGTTTTATTGTAGCCGTCTGAGGTCAGTGTGGGACGGTATTTATTGTAAAGATCGACCGGCCTGATTCCGTTGATATCGATCACTTCGGATCCTATCTGGACGATCGTATCATTCTTCGATTTATTTTTAACTACATAGAGCTTATCGTTGAAGTATTCATATTCAAAATAGTCGAGCGGATTTACCGACCTTTTATACTTTTTCTTCAACGAATCGGGCGATGTAAGCGTAAACATTCCCATGCTCATATGGCCCTGATGTACAGCCGCCACAACAGGCCCTATCTTCATGTAAAACTCGTTCGGCGTCAGCGGTTCATTAAGTCCGGCCGTAAGGCTGTCGAATTTCCTGTTAAGTGCATTCCTTGAAATATACCAGTACAGATCGGGATGCATCTTTTCAAGTTGTCTCTTTACGTACTTTACATCCTTTTTAAGTTTTTCCGGACCTATTTTGGTATAATATCTTTTATTATGCTTATCGTGACCGGCACAGGAAAGCAGGCAAAAAGAAACCAGCGCATAAAGAACATGTTTTTTCATAGTGTTTTGAAGGTTAACAGGGTATTTTGAAAGTTTAATCGTGAACCTGTATAAAAGGATAATTACCCAGTTTCGGAGCAAGTTCTTTCGTTTTATACGCCATTTGTGAATTATGGTTGTTGAAACAGATAATGGTAATCGTATCCTTGCGCAGCGTTACATAAGACGTCCTGTTCCCGCGCCACCATCCGTTGTGAAACGTATAAAGATTTCCTCCTTTTTCCTTTGGTTCTACCATCCTTATCGCAAGACCGTAATTATTTGCACCTGATTTTTCATATGAATACCCTTTGTACATCTCATTTTTCAGGGCCTTACTCAGAAATTCATCGGAATACAATGCCTTATCCAGTTTTAAAAGATCGCGTGCTGTAGTATAGATATTTTTATCCCCGTAAGTACCATCAAGATAATCCCAATGCATTTTGCTGTTATTCGCATTATAGGACTGCGTAACGTTATCCTTGTTCGAAATATCATCAAAAACAAAAGTATTGTGCATTTTTAAAGGCACAAGCATCCACTCCTTAAGAGCTTCCTGAAAGGTTTTCTGGGTAACAGCTTCTACAATAGAGGCCAGAACAACATAATTTGTATTGGAATATGTAAACCTCGTGTTAGGTTTAAAGTCGAGTTTGATATCCTTGGTTTCCAAAAGGCGGATCACATCTTTATTGGTTAAAAGCTGCTTGGTGTCCCATATGCCGTTTTTAGCAGTAAAATGCCCGTAGTACGGCAAACCGGATCTGTGGTTTAAAAGCAGCCTGATCGTAATATCATCATAAGGAAATCCTTTCAATATTGTATTCACTTTCTGGTCGAGAGAAAGTTTCCCGGCGTTTACAAGGCGTAATACGGTGATTCCCGTAAATACCTTTCCAACTGACGCTACATGCATTGGTGTTGAATCGTTTATCTTTTCCTTTGTAGCATAATTGGAATACCCCTGGTAGTCTTCAAAAATAATCTCCCCGTTCTTGGCAACTAAAAACTGTCCCCAGAAGTTCCCCGTATTAATGCGGTTATGGTAGAACGTTTCCACTATTTCTCTTGTTTCCAGTTTATATTTAGGAGTTACCGGGTTGAATTTTACCTCGTAGAGGTCATCGGCATTTATTTTATTTTTCTCTTTTAAAAGATCGCTTTTTTTACGGATAAGTTGTGCAATATCAAATTTTTTATCACAGGCCGCCGTTACCAATCCGATAAGTAAAAGCGGTACAAATATTTTCTTCATTTCGGGATATACTATAGAAAACAAATATACACGATTTGACAATTTTAAAAAAAACAAAACAACGTTAAAAAAATAAAAAACGTTCCTTAACGGAACGTTTTTTTGTAAGATTCTATTTTATTAAAATACTACTCTTCCATTTTCAGAGAAAGTTCAAACCAGCGCTCTTCTCTTTTTTCCAGGCCGTTTAATATGTCCTGGAGTTCTGCTGCTTTTGACTGGATCTGGTCGTCGTTTACCAATCCTTCTGAAAAAGCATCTTCAATCTGCTTTTTGCGGTACTCAAGATCTTTAATCTCCCGCTCAATTTTTGAAAATTCTTTCTGTTCATTAAAGCTCAGTCCTGCCTTTTTAGGTTGGTTTTCCTTCCAGCTTACTTTTTCCTTCGGCTCTTCACGCACCGGTTCGGCAGAATCTTCATAAATTCTGAAATCCGAATAATTGCCCGGAAAATCTTCAACTTCTCCCTGGCCACGGAAAACAAATAAATGGTCCACGATCTTGTCCATAAAATAACGGTCATGCGATACAACGAGCAGACAGCCGGGATAATCGAGCAAAAAGTTTTCGAGTACGTTCAATGTTACGATATCCAGATCGTTTGTAGGTTCATCAAGAATAAGGAAATTGGGATTCTGAATTAAAACAGTACACAAATACAGCCTTTTAAGCTCACCCCCGCTTAATTTTTCCACATAATCGTGCTGCTTCTTCCTGTCAAATAAAAACCTTTCCAACAACTGACCGGCCGAAATGGTTCTTCCTTTTGTCAAAGGGATGTATTCCCCGAATTCCTTAATTACATCTATAACCTTTTGTTCGGGTTTCGGGTTGATCCCGCTCTGCGTATAATACCCTACTTTTATTGTCTCTCCTATGATGACTTTTCCGGTATCGGGTTTTAACGTCTGGGTCAGGATGTTTAAAAAGGTAGATTTACCCGTACCGTTCTTTCCGATGATCCCGATCCGTTCTCCCCTGTTAAAGATGTACTCAAAATTCTTAAGGATTACCTTATCGCCAAATGCAAGAGACACGTTATGCATTTCAATGATCTTCGACCCCATGCGTTCCATGTTGATCTCAAGCTCCATCTGGTGTTCTTTGCGGCGTGAATGTGCTTTTTCCTTTATTACGTAAAAATCGTCCTGGCGCGATTTGGATTTGGTCGTACGTGCTTTGGGCTGTCGCCGCATCCAGTCAAGCTCTTTTACAAACAGGTTCCTGGCCTTATCAATCGAAGCATTCTCCGAAGCTATCCGTTCTTCCTTTTTTTGCAGATAATAAGAATAGTTGCCCTTATACTGGTAAATTTTACCGTTATCGAGTTCAATGATCTCGTTACACACACGTTCCAGAAAAAAACGGTCGTGCGTTACCATAAACAATGTTATATTTTCCTTGGCAAAATAATCCTCAAGCCATTCAATCATTTCCAGATCAAGATGGTTCGTAGGCTCGTCGAGTATCAGCAAATCAGGCTTATTGATGAGGATAATGGCAAGTGAAAGCCTTTTGCGCTGACCTCCGGAAAGATTGCGGACCTTCATCTTCAGATCTTCGAGTTTCAGCTTAAACAGTATCTGTTTGTACTGGGTTTCAAAATCCCAGGCATTATGGATATCCATCTTCTCGAACGCTTTCTGATATTCCTCTTCGTTATCGGGATTCTCAAGAGCCTTCTCATACTGTTCTATTACCTTCAGAACTTCATTATCCGATGCAAAAATACTTTCCTCGATCGTCAGCTCATCCTGCAGGTTCGATTCCTGGGACAGGAATTCCATACGGATTCCTTTGCGTATAACTACCTGGCCGGAATCGGGAAAATCAATACCGTTGATAATGTTCAGTATAGTGGATTTACCTGTTCCGTTTTTGGCTACAAAGGCAATCTTCTGATCTTTGTTGATTCCGAAAGATACGTTTTCAAACAACGTACGTGCTCCAAATGACTTGGATATATTTTCTACTGAAAGATAATTCATAAGTACAAACTTGTCATGCAAAAATACATTATAAAAACGGGGTTTGGAAATATTATCAGTTGCAAAAACGGTTTCCGTATCCCGCAGGCGGCCTAATGCTTTTTCACATACTTGAGGTTAAGGCTGTTCATGGCATTGGGATGCAATCCTTCTATATTTTTCTGTGCAAACCGGGCAACCTTGTCATAAAACAGAACAATTACAGGGACTTCCCCGGCGATCAGTGCGTCCATTTTCCGGTAAAGCTGCGTCCGTTCCTCTTCGTCAACCGTCTGCAAAGCCTGTTGGTACAGCCGGTCGAACATTTCATTTTTGAAATGCGTATAGTTAGGGCCGTTCGGGGTAAAATTTCTGGAATAAAACAGGGACAGATAATTCTCGGCATCCGGATAATCTGCAATCCAGCTGCCTCTGAAAAAACGTACTTTCGTCGTAGCCATTGCCTGGCGCAATGTAGAAGGAGGCATTACGTCAACCTTTACCTTTATACCCAGTTTTTCCCATTCGCGCTGCAGGTATTCGGCAATATCCAGATAGGTATTATTGGTACTCAGTACAATTTCAATCGGTTCTTTCCATTCCTTTTTAACGTCGAGGATGAGTTCTTTTGCCTTAACAGGATCAAACAAAGGATCTCTGGCATGCTCAAACCCCTTTAACCCGTTGGGAATCATACCGTTCACCTTTCCGTCGCCCATGCCGTTCCGCAGGTAAGACACGAGTTTTACCCGGTCAAAACCGTGATTCAGGGCCCTGCGGATGCGCACATCCTTCATCAGGGGATCTTCCATATTAAATCCGAGGTATTCAGTATTCAGGTAAGGTCCCGAAAGCATCTGTATCTTTCCTTCATACTTTTGCTGTAATTGCCCGTTGGGCTGCAGCAGCTCATCTTTATAGGAAGGATCCAGTCCCGAAATCATATCGATTTTTCCCTGAATAAACTGCATAAATCCACTCTGTTTATCGGGCAAAAACGTAATAGCAACGCTTTCCAGATAAGGCAGCTGTATACCTTTTTCATCCTTTTCGTAATAAAGCGGGTTTTTCCTGAGCACAAGTTTTACGTTTTCTTCCCACATCTTAAACCGGAAAGGACCGGTTCCGATTGGATGAGAACGAAAGTCAACTGCGGGATCACCTGCAACTTCTTTAGGAACCACGGACGCATATTTCATTGAAAGCAGACTCAGGAAAGCGGGAAATGGCTTTTGAAGACTGATTTCGAAAACCGTATCGTTCACCGCCTTATAATCTTTTACATTCTGAAATATCCATGTCCCGGGAGAAGCAAGGTCTGCGCTTAAAACGCGGTCAAAACTGTATACAAAATCCGAAGCAGTTACCGTACGCGTACTGTCTTTTCCAAAATTGATGTGTTTGTGAAAATAAACATCCCGGCGCAGAATAAATTCATAGTGCAGTCCGTCGGCTGAGATTTTCCAGCTTTTGGCAATATCGGGCTGTACCTTCAGCGAATCATCTAGCTGAACCAGTCCGTTAAACAGTTGTGTACATGGCCAGATAATAGCCATGTTCCGGGCAAATGCAGGGTCTAATGTCTGAATATTAGCACTTTCATTGTATCGGAATACATCTTTATCGGTAAATTTTGTTTCTTTTCTGGAACAGGCGGTAAATGCTAAAACGCTGCTAAATAATAGTATGGAACAGGACAGATATTTCATCAAACCAAATTTTGTTTGTAAATTTGCCAATTGCTGAAAGCAAAAGCTACAGCTAGTAAAGATAATTGAAAATTTTACACTCCCCGTAGTGATGATCATGGAAAACAGAAAAAAAGTAGCGTTTTATACTTTGGGATGCAAACTGAATTTTTCAGAAACATCTACCATTGCACGTAATTTTGCCGATGAAGGTTTTGACCGTGTCGATTTTGAAGAAACAGCTGATATTTATGTAATCAATACGTGTTCGGTTACAGAAAATGCAGATAAGCAGTTTAAACAGATCGTAAAGAAGGCACTCAAAAACAACGAAAAGGCCTTTGTTGCTGCAGTGGGATGCTATGCGCAGTTAAAACCGGAAGAACTGGCCGCTGTTGACGGTGTGGACCTGGTTCTGGGCGCCACCGAAAAATTCAAAATCACCGATTACATCCATGATCTTTCTAAAAACGATATGGGTGAAATCCATTCCTGCGAGATTGAGGAGGCCGATTTTTATGTCGGAAGCTATTCTATTGGAGACAGAACACGTGCTTTCCTCAAAGTACAGGATGGATGTGACTATAAATGTACCTATTGTACCATTCCGCTGGCCCGCGGTATTTCCCGTTCAGACACCATGGAGAACGTGATGAGGAATGCAGCGGAAATTTCGGAAAAAGGCATCAGGGAAATTGTACTTACCGGAGTTAATGTAGGAGACTACGGAAAAGGGGAATTCGGGAATAAAAAACACGAACATACTTTCCTTGATCTTGTTCAGGCTCTTGATACCGTACCGGGAATCGAACGTTTGCGTATTTCGTCCATAGAGCCCAACCTCCTTAAAAACGAGACCATTGATTTTGTTTCCCGAAGCAAGTGCTTTGTTCCGCACTTCCACATTCCGTTGCAGTCGGGAAGCAACACTGTTCTTAAAAAAATGAAACGCAGGTACCTGCGGGAACTCTATGCGGAGCGTGTATCCAAAATACGCGAAGTAATGCCCCAGGCATGTATTGGCGTGGATGTCATTGTGGGTTTTCCGGGCGAAACGGACGAATTGTTCCTTGAAACCTATCACTTTCTTAATGACCTGGACATTTCCTATCTTCACGTTTTCACTTATTCGGAACGCGATAATACCGAAGCTGTTTTAATGGATGGTATTGTACCCGCCAACGTACGTGCAAAACGAAGCAAAATGCTGCGCGGACTATCGGTAAAAAAACGCAGGTCGTTTTACGAAAGTCAGCTCAATACCCGCCATACTGTTTTATTCGAAGGTGAAAACAAGGAGGGTTATATTCACGGGTTTACCGAAAATTATGTCAAGGTAAAAGCTCCGTGGAATCCCGAACTTGTCAACACGCTGCACGACATCATGCTGACAAAGATTGATGAAGACGGTTTGGTACGTTTTGACTATATAAAAGAACCTGTTTGGTCGTAAAAATAAAAAAATGTGTTTCATTACTGAAACACATTTTTATTTGGTTAATATAATTTGGTTGGTAGGTTCTGTTTTTAGATTTTGATGCCTGCCGCCAGTAATTCCCTGTAACTGGGATTCTTTTTAAAAAAAGCCACAATACTTGAACTTACCGGAACTACGCGCAATCGCTTTTCTTCGGCTTTGTCTAATATACTTCTAATAAAATCATTGATTAAAACTTCATCTTCGCACCCGTTTGGATTTAATTTGGTGAGGAAGAGTTTGCGCTCCTGAATTGAATATTCAATAATAACAAATCTTTCACCGCATCTACATTCAAACTGACGTAACAATTCGTTGTTTTTAAACTCCATATTTTATAATTATTTTCTATTTTTATACTGCTCTTTTTCATTTTGGAAAATCTTCTCTCCAAACTGCGAAAAAAAAACATTTTTAAAAATTAAACCTTAATATTCTGTTAATGTACAGGACAAATTAAACAATTAATTTTTAAAAATACAAAATTTTATTGCAAACCTTTAGTAAATTCTAGATGAAAGACCTGTATTTTATGCCGGGTATGGCGGCTAATTCTAAAATTTTTGAAAATATAACATTGAATAAATCCGTCTACAACCTTCATTTCATCGAATGGCTGGAACCTTTAAAAAATGAATCCCTTGAAATGTATTCCAGACGCATTGCAGAACAGATTACGGGTAAGAACCCCATACTCATCGGCGTGTCGTTCGGAGGTATTGTTGTTCAGGAAATTGCCAAACTCATCCCAGTTGAAAAAACCATTATCATTTCAAGTGTGAAGGATCCTTCTGAATTTCCTCCGCGGATACAGTGGGCTAAAAAATGGAAACTCTATCATTTTTTTCCTACCTCCCGTGTAACATTTATTGAAAATCTCACAAAAAAAATAGTATCTTCAAAAAAAATAACACATCGCATAGAAATGTATCAGAAATACCTTACCATGCGATCGTCCAATTATCTGGACTGGGCTTTCAAAGCTGTGATCGGCTGGGAAAATAAAAACCCGGTTCCGAACGTTTATCATCTTCACGGCAGTAAAGACCATATCTTTCCTGTAAAAAGGATCAGCAATGCTGAAATCCTTGAAAACGGGACACATATTATGGTACTTATAAATGCCCGATGGGTAACCAAAAAATTGTTAGAAATTTTAGAACGATAAAATGAAAGAAAGTTATAAAAGAATTGCAGTGATAGCGGGCCTTCTGTGTGTAAGTCCCCTGTTTTACCAGTTTGCTCCCGTTGAAAAAACGATTGAGGCTACGGACAGCTCGTCTTACCTGCCCCTGAACATGAGCTTTTGCGGGGAGCGGGTTCCTTTGGAAATCACCGATGTAAAAGAGCGGCTCGACAGGGAACTTATTGTCAACATTAACCTCCATTCTTCTACCAGCCTCATTATTAAACGGGCCAGCCGGTATTTTCCGGATATCGAACCTATATTAAAACGCAACGGCATACCGGACGACTTCAAGTACCTGTGTGTTATTGAAAGCGCGCTTACGAATGCAACATCAACAGCAGGTGCAAAAGGATTCTGGCAGTTTATGCCTGAAACGGCAAAAGAATACGGGCTTGAGGTAAGCAGTACCATCGACGAGCGCTACCACATTGTAAAAGCAACCGAGGCCGCCTGCAGCTACCTGAAAAAAGCCTATAACAAATTCGGAAACTGGACGCTGGTTGCCGCTGCTTACAACAGGGGCATGGCAGGTATAGAACGACAGCAGCTTGCCCAGGGCGTAACTGATTATTACGACCTGTATCTCAACGAAGAAACCTCACGCTATGTCTTCAGAATTCTCGCTTTGAAAGAGATCATGCTGAATCAGGATAAATACGGCTATGTATTTGCCAGGGATGAACTTTACATGCCTGTAAAAACAAAAGCGGTAACAGTCAATGCCAATATCGACAATCTCCAGATGTGGGCACTGGACCAGGGCATCAACTATAAGATACTCCGATTACACAATCCGTGGCTTATTGATACCACCATGCTGGTTATGAGCGGTAAAACGTACGAAATTCAGATACCCACAGAAGGTTACAAGCGCAAGTAAGCGTTTTTCCCGGATAAGTGCAAAATATAAAAAGCCCGTTCAATGAACGGGCTTTTTCGTTATGTTCCGGATCTTAAAATCCTCTTTTCTTATTCTGATTATACCACATCGGCATTTTCTGGCCTCTTACCTGCTTCATCTGCGATTCAACCATCGAAATCTGCTCTTTCAGCATTCCTTTTGTATCGTGCTGTTTGGCTTCGGCCAGTAATTTCTGAGCTTCGGCAGGGCGGTTCTTACTCATTGCAATACCGGCAAGCTGTAATTTGGCAACTGCGAGGTCTTCTTTCTGGTTCAACCCCAGTTCAACGGCCTGCTTAAAATGTTTTTCGGCCTGATTCAGATTGTTCTGTGCTTCAAGAATTCCGTTAAGATAATAGAAATATCCCTGTTGGTTTTTAATTAAAGCAGAAGCAGGATTGATTTTATCCAAGATTTTCTTTGCACCTTCCATGTCCTGTTTTCTGAACTTGAACAGGGTCATAATAAGCATCTCATTCTTAAAGTAAACAAGTACCACAACAAGAGCCAGCAATATTAAAAAGATCCCGTTACCTATATTGTTTTCTGTAAATTGCCATACAGCCGTACCCAATAAAAGGGCCGCTACTGCAATTTTTACATTCTTATGAATCATATCAAAAAATTATTTTTAACTTTGCAAATGTAGCAAAATACGCCAAGGTACAAAAGCTGATTTTAAATAATTACCCAAGATTAAACAATTCTTAAATAATTTTTAAAAACTTGTTGTAAGTACAAAAAGGATTTGTATATTTGCACTCGGTTTTGAGGCATTGCTTTCAAAGCTGAACATTTGTAAAAATTTATAGATTTAAAGATAAGAAGCAATGAGTAAAAGAACGTTTCAACCATCGAAAAGAAAAAGAAGAAACAAACACGGTTTCATGGATAGAATGGCTAGCGCTAACGGTAGAAAAGTATTAGCTCGCAGAAGAGCTAAAGGAAGACACAAGTTAACTGTTTCTAGCGAACCAAGACATAAAAAATAATGATGATCTATCATAAATAAAGGCGTTACTTTAACTGTACCGCCTTTTTTTATACCTGTTCATTTTTGACTTTTTTTAAGATGTATTTACATCAATAATCAGTAATTTTGCTCTATTAAATAACACACCTATTATTTCAAAATGTCTAAAGATACTTCCATTAAAACTGTTTTAATCATAGGTTCAGGACCCATCATCATAGGACAGGCTTGTGAATTCGATTATTCAGGATCCCAATCTGCACGTTCCCTGCGTGAAGAAGGTATTAAGGTAATCTTAATCAACTCAAACCCTGCAACCATCATGACCGATCCTTCCATGGCGGATCATGTTTACCTGAAACCTCTGACGACTAAATCCATCGTTGAAATTCTTACAAATCACCCCGAAATCGACGCTGTTTTACCAACAATGGGAGGACAGACTGCATTAAACCTGTGTCTGGAAGCAGACGAAAAGGGCATCTGGCAGGATTTTGGAGTAAAACTCATCGGGGTTGACATCAACGCCATCAATGTTACGGAAGACCGTGAGCAGTTCAAACAGCTGCTAAGCAAAATCGATATTCCTTTTGCTCCTGCAAAAACCGCGACTTCCTTCCTTGAAGGAAAGGAAATTGCACAAGAATTCGGTTTCCCACTCGTTATACGCCCTTCGTTTACACTGGGAGGTACCGGAGCCGCTTTTGTTCATAAAGAAGAAGATTTCGACGCCTTACTTACACGTGGACTTGAGGCTTCCCCTATCCATGAAGTTTTGATTGACAAAGCCCTACTTGGATGGAAAGAATACGAACTGGAATTATTACGTGACAAAAACGATAACGTTGTCATCATCTGTACGATTGAAAACATGGACGCAATGGGAATCCACACCGGTGACTCTATCACGGTTGCCCCTGCCATGACCTTATCGGACCGTACGTTCCAGCGCATGCGTGATATGGCTATTAAAATGATGCGGTCAATCGGAAACTTCGCAGGAGGATGTAACGTACAGTTTGCCGTTTCTCCTGACGAAAAAGAAGACATCGTAGCCATTGAAATCAACCCGCGCGTATCGCGTTCGTCTGCCCTTGCATCAAAGGCAACTGGGTATCCTATCGCCAAAATCGCAACCAAACTTGCTCTTGGATATACACTGGACGAGCTTCAGAACCAGATTACAAAATCAACCTCTGCTCTGTTCGAGCCTACCCTGGATTATGTAATTGTAAAAATCCCACGCTGGAATTTCGATAAATTTGAAGGCGCTGACCGTACTTTAGGATTACAGATGAAATCTGTAGGAGAAGTAATGGGGATCGGACGTTCATTCCAGGAAGCTTTACAAAAAGCAACACAGTCACTTGAAATAAAACGCAACGGAATCGGTGCCGACGGAAAAGGTTATACCAACTACGATCAGATCCTGGACAAACTGGAACATGCTTCGTGGGACCGTGTATTCGTAATCTATGACGCCATTGCCCTTGGAATTCCTTTGAGCACCATTCACGAAATCACTAAAATTGACATGTGGTTCCTGAAGCAGTACGAAGAAATGTACGCTTTGGAGAAAGAAGTATCCAACTATACACTTGACACACTTCCGAAAGAACTCCTTCTTGAGGCAAAACAAAAGGGATTCGCTGACCGCCAGATTGCTCATATGCTCAGATGCCTTGAAAGCGAGATACATACGCTGAGAGAAAAAATGAACATCAACCGGGTATACAAACTGGTCGATACCTGTGCAGCCGAATTCGTAGCACAGACTCCTTACTTCTACTCTACATTTGAAGCCGATATTGAGAAAGCCGACGGTACGGTATATTCGGCTAATGAGTCCGTACGCACCGACAAAAAGAAAATCGTGGTATTAGGTTCAGGACCTAACCGTATCGGTCAGGGAATTGAGTTCGATTATTCGTGCGTACACGGTGTACTTGCCGCATCTGAATGCGGTTATGAAACCATTATGATCAACTGTAACCCGGAAACGGTTTCTACAGATTTCGATACAGCAGACAAGCTTTATTTCGAACCGGTATACTGGGAGCATATTTACGATATCATCCGCCACGAAAAACCGGAAGGGGTAATCGTACAGTTAGGAGGGCAGACAGCTTTAAAACTTGCTGAAAAACTCGACAAATACGGCATCAACATCATCGGGACAAGCTACGAAGCACTGGATCTTGCCGAAGACCGCGGACGCTTCTCTGAATTACTTACAGAGCTTCACATACCATTCCCTAAATTCGGGGTGGCAACGACAGCCGAGGAAGCCTCAAAACTTGCCGATGAACTCGACTTCCCGTTATTGGTACGCCCTTCTTATGTACTTGGAGGACAGGGAATGAAGATCGTTATCAATAAAAAAGAACTTGAGGAACACGTGATCGACCTGTTGAAATCCATTCCCGGAAACAAACTGCTGCTCGACCACTATCTTGCAGGTGCCGTTGAAGCTGAAGCGGATGCCATCTGTGACGGAGAAAATGTATACATCATCGGTATCATGGAACATATTGAACCTTGTGGTGTACATTCAGGAGATTCAAATGCCACATTACCTCCTTTCAACCTAGGAGAATTCGTTATCCAGCAGATTAAGGATCATACCAAAAAGATTGCAGTAGCCTTAAAAACAAAAGGACTCATCAACATACAGTTTGCTATCAAGGATGATACAGTGTACATTATTGAAGCCAATCCACGTGCATCACGTACCGTGCCGTTCATTGCAAAAGCATACGGAGAGCCATATGTAAACTATGCAACCAAAGTAATGCTTGGAGCGAAAGTAACAGACTTTACTTTCAATCCGCAACTCAAAGGTTACGCAATAAAACAACCGGTGTTTTCATTCAACAAATTCCCTAAAGTGAATAAAGCTTTAGGCCCTGAGATGAAATCAACAGGAGAAAGCATACTATTTATAGACAGCCTTAAAGACGACGCATTCTACGATCTTTATGCACGCAGAAAAATGTATTTAAGCAAATAATGTTTACTCTTAATAAACAACTCCCGGTGAAATTTACCGGGAGTTGTTGTTTATATATTTTCCTGTTCTACTCAAAACAACTGCATCTGGACCGATCCGCTTTCCAGCTCCAGAAGAGCTTTCTTGCGCCAGATTCCTCCCGCATAACCAACCAAAGATCCGTCGCTTCCGATAACCCGGTGGCACGGAAGCATTATAGCAATCCTGTTTACCCCGTTCGCAGTGGCCACAGCGCGGATTGCCTTCATATCCCCTAATTTCAAAGACTGATCTTTATAAGTCACTGTCTTGCCGAAAGGAATTTCCTTTAACGATTCAAATACTTTTTGCTGGAATTCCGTACCGGTAAGCACCAGGGGTACCGAGAACTTCTGCAGCTGTTTATTGAAATAAAGGTCCAGTTCTTTTTTTGCTTTTTCAGAATGCCTGTTTCCACCTGCAACATATTGCGCCCCGAGGTCTTTTGCAAGCTGCAGGAATTCTTTTCCCAAACGGATCCTGTCGTGGAATTCCAACAGGCAGATTCCCACATCCAACGCACCGATAATCATCTCTCCAAGCGGACTGTTATAAGACGACAGCAATATTTCACCACCGAATTCAGGAGGCAGTTGTGCATTCAGTTCCGTAACCAGCTTTTCCATTTATTGTATTTCTATTAAAGTCTAAAAATAAAAAAACCTTCTCGGTTGAGAAGGTTTTTCTGTATAATTATTATTGCTTTGATTACTCAGCAGCAACAACTTCATATGGTAATTCAACAATTACGTCACGGTGTAAACGTACATTTGCTGCATATTTACCTAAACGTTTGATTGTACCTGAAGTGATGAATTTTTTATCGATTGCCTGACCGTTAGATTCTAAAGCTGCAGCGATATCAGCATTTGTAACTGAACCGAACAATTTTTCTCCACCTGCCTTAACAGCGATTTTGATCTCCAAAGCTTTTAATGCATCAGCTGTTTTGTTGGCATCAGCGATTAATTTAGCTTCTTTGTGAGCTCTTTGTTTTAAGTTTTCAGCCAAAACCTTTTTAGCTGAAGGAGTAGCTAAAACAGCCATTCCCTGAGGGATTAAATAGTTACGACCGTATCCTGGCTTAACCGTTACCACATCGTCTTTAAACCCTAATTTCTGTACATCTTGTTTTAAGATAATTTCCATGTTGTTGTCCTTTAAATTAGAAGTTAGGTTCTGCTGTACAGAAACCAACAACTATAGTTTATATTATTTTAATAAATCCGCTACGTACGGCATTAAAGCCAGGTGACGCGCTCTTTTTACCGCTACAGATACTTTTCTTTGGTATTTTAAAGAAGTTCCTGTTAAACGACGAGGTAAAATTTTACCTTGCTCGTTTACGAATTTCAATAAGAAATCAGCATCTTTATAATCGATATATTTGATTCCGGATTTTTTGAAACGACAATATTTTTTAGTTTTGTTTGTTTCAATGTTCAAAGGCGTTAAATATCTGATATCTCCGTCTTTTTTACCTTTTGCAGATTGCTCAATGTTTGACATGATAATTACGCTTTTTTAGTTTTTAATTTCTCTCTTCTTCTCTCAGCCCAGGCAACAGCGTGTTTGTCTAAAGCTACTGTTAAGAAACGCATAACTCTTTCGTCACGACGGAACTCAGTTTCCAACGCAATGATTGCATCTCCTGGTACAGTGTACTCAAACAAATGGTAAAAACCACTTTTTTTGTTTTGGATTTCGTAAGCTAATTTTTTTAAGCCCCAATCTTCTTTAGATACCATTTTAGCCCCTCTAGAAGCAAGAAACTCTTGGAATTTCTCTACTGTTTCCTTTACCTGAGTTTCAGATAAAACGGGATTCAAAATGAAAACAGTTTCATAATGATTCATAATAAAAATATTTATTTTGTTATAAAATTGGGTGCAAATATACTACACTTCCTTTTTATAAACAAGCTTATTTTTATTATTTTTCAATAAAAATCCACACTAACCGTCGTTTTTACAGACCGGTACATCCCAATACTCTCAAGGCTGTTTATACTTTTCCGTATCGAGGCTTTCAGGGTGTTCGCAGGTTTGTTTACGGGCAGTTTTACCAGTATTACCTGTATGTACTGGTTTCGTATTCTGTTCACAGAGGGAGCCTGTGGCCCCAGAACCAGAATTTCCTTTACATTACTCCTTAAATGCTGTACCAGCCATTGTGCAGCTTTTTGTACGGTTTCAAAGTTCACGTGTTTCAACTGTATGCGCACAAGCCTGTAAAACGGCGGATACTTAAAATTCAGCCGTTCATACATCTGCTCCTTGAACATTCCCTTATAATCATTGCGTGTCACCTGTTGAATGGTATTGTGGTACGGATTGTACGTTTGAATGAGTACTTTTCCACGCGCGCTCCTTCTACCTGCTCTTCCCGCCACCTGCATCATAAGCTGGTAAGCCCGCTCATAAGCCCTGAAATCGGGAAAACTCAGCATACTGTCCGCATTCATAATCCCTACAAGTGAAACATTGGCAAAGTCGAGCCCTTTTACAATCATCTGCGTTCCTACCATAACATCTATTTCATGGTTTTTAAAGGAATCGAGCAGCTTTTCAAATGCAAACTTTCCCCTTGTGGTATCCTGGTCCATACGGGCAATACGCTTATTGGGAAACAGCGTTTTCAGGGCATCTTCCACCTGTTCTGTTCCGAATCCCTTAGTCGTAAGATCACGGCTGTGGCACGCATGACAATGTACCGGGACAGCCATAGTGTACCCACAGTAATGGCATTTTAAGTGATTCTGATTCTTATAATATGTTAAACTTACATCGCACATGGAACATTGGGGAACGTGCCCGCAGTCCAGGCATTCCAGTACCGGGGAAAAGCCACGCCTGTTCTGAAACAGCAATACCTGTTCCCCGTTGTAGAAGGCTTCATTCATGGCATCTATGAGCTTTACGCTGAAAAAGCCGTTGAGTTCTTTTTTTTTCCGGGCTTCTTTTAAATCGACCAGGACAATTTCGGGAAGCTGCACATCCCCGAAACGCTTGGTAAGTTCCACATATCCGTATTTTCCCTGATATGCATTGTAATAACTCTCGAGGCTGGGAGTAGCCGATCCGAGCAATATTCTGGCGTTGAACATCTTTGCCAGCACTACCGACGCATCCCGTGCCTGGAACCTGGGAGCAGGATCATTCTGTTTATAAGATGCTTCCTGTTCTTCATCAATAATAACAAGCCCCAGGTCTTGAAAAGGGAGAAAAACAGATGAACGCGACCCTATGACGATACGGGCATTTTCATGACTGTTCAGCACATGATTGTATACTTCTACCCGTTCGTTTTCGGAATATTTTGAATTGTAAACTCCGATCCCGTTGCCAAAATAACGTGTCAGACGCTGTACAAGCTGTGTGGTAAGCCCGATTTCGGGTACCAGGAACAGGACCTGCCGGTTCTGCCTCAGTGTTTCCTTTATAAGCTGAATATAAATTTCCGTTTTTCCCGATCCCGTGACCCCGTTTAACAGGACCACATCGGACTGTTCAAACTGTTCTTTAACCGATTTCAGTGCATTTTGCTGTTCTTCGGAAAGATGTACATCATGCAGCGAAGCTTCTCCAAACTGTATACGGTCCTGAACCAGTGAATAGGTTTCGAAGATTTTTTTCTGTTCCAGATTAGCGAACACCGCATGTGAAACACCCGATTCTTTCAGCAGTTCCTTAAGAGAAACGGGCTGTTGCTGCGTATTCATCTGAAAATATTTCAATACGGCTGTGCGCTGTTTTTCCGTCTTTAAACCGCTGTCCAACAGTTTAATCAAGGAATCTTCCTGTTCATAATCAGAATGCAGCCTTACATATTTAACAAGCTTGGGTTTGTAAACTTCATTCAAATGCTCATTGAGATAAACCAGTTCTTTTTTTAATAAAAGATCTACCACCCCGAACACATTTTTTTTGTTCAGTATGGTCTGCACTTCTTCAAATCTCAGGATTGGCTGGTTTTCAAAGGCTTCGTAAAGCAGGTATTCATCATCGCTAAGCGTATCTATGGCAACTGCCTTATCCCTGTTGAATGTCAGTATGGTTTCACTTTCCAGTAAAAAGGCCGAAGGAAGGGCCGCCTTGTATACTTCGCCCAACGTACACATATAATAGGAAGCGATCCATTCCCAGAATTCGATCTGTTTTTCAGTAACGACGGGTTTTTCATCAATAATTGAAACAATATCCCGGGCCTGGTAAACAAGAGGGGTATGATGATGCCTGGATTTGACAATTGCCGTATACACCGATCTTTTGCCGAAAGGTACCGCTACGCGCATCCCCTCCCGTATAAAGTCAAATTCGGCAGCTGTAACCCGGTAGGTAAATGTACCTTCGACAGCTAACGGTACCATCACATCGATAAAATATTCCATAAAACAAAGATATAAAAGAAAAGCACCTCTAAAAAGATAGAAGTGCTTTTAAACCGGCCAAAACTGCCTTATTTTACCCGTACCCAGGTTTGGGTGCGTCCCAAAGCCTGAATACCTACATAACCGCGGACATCCAGTTTTTCAGTCCCGTTGAGTTTAATAACGCATTTATATTCCTTACCGGAAGAAGGATCCGTAATGGTACCTCCTGAATATTCAGAACCGTCTTTTTTCAATCCTTTGATAATGGTGAGCCCTTTAACCGGTTTTCCTTTATCCGCTCCCGAACATTTATCGCATTTTGCGTCTTTTTTATCGGTTAAAATTTCAACTACTTTCCCATACATTTTACCGTTTTTCTCGGAAATTTCAACGATTGATTTTGCCTTGCCCGTTTCATCGTCTATGGTTTTCCATTTCCCGGTTACAGATTGAGCCTGTATTGCCACTGCGGCAAACACAGTAAGCACGAATGTTACGATTGTATTTTTCATATCCAACTTTATGTTTTATTGTTACTAATATATAAATTTTTTCTTTTTGCCGTATAAATCGCAGCGTTTAATTCAAAACCCAGCAAAAGAATCATACAGTTAATCCAGATATAAATCATGATAACCAAAAGTGTACCAATTGACCCGTACAGTTCATTATATTTTGCAAATTTTGAAACATAAAATCCGAATCCGACCGATGTTATAGACATGAGCACTGTTGTAAATACCGATCCGTAGGAGATAAATGAAAGATGTTTGGTTTCCTTTGTTCCGAACTTATAGAGGATGGAAACGGTTAGAAGGATCATGAGCACAACGAACAGGTTCCGTATCACATCGGCTATAAACGGGTATTCCGAAACATGCATAAAGACTTCAACCGTTAAGTAAACGGCTACCGAAACAACAAGCATAAGGCTCAATAGCACCGACAGTACGATTGCGATGAGATACTGCCTGAAAAAATTGCGGGATACCGATAAATGTGTGGATGATTCGAATCCGCCAATAATGGCATTCACCCCGTTTGCCATAAATATCACCGACATAATCCCCCCTGTAGACAAAAGACTTCTATAGGAATTGTTCATAATATCGACAAGGATCAGCTCAATAGCATCATATGTATTCGGAGGAACATTCTCTTCAACAAATGCAAGGAAGCTCTGCTGAAAATTTTCTATAGGGATATAAGGAATAAGGTTCAGCAGGAACAAGGCAAAGGGAAACAAAGCCATAAAAAAGGTAAAGGCAATAGATCCTGCTTTATAATTAAAGGCTCCTTTTATAATACCTGCTATATAGATTTCGAGCAGTTCATACAGTGTAAGCCCTTCCAAACCGGGAAGTTTAATCCGTTTGGCAAGTACAATAAGCCTTCCTACAACGGGTATACCTGTTATTTTAAACTTTGCCCCTCCCAAATTACACCTATAAAACTGCTTTTAAACTTAAATCCATATTGTAAACAGAATGCGTTAATGCACCGCTGGAAATGAAATCGACCCCGCATTCCGCATAATTGCGGATGGTTTTTTCGTTAATGTTTCCTGAAGATTCTGTAAAACAGCGGCCGCTAACCAAAGCCACAGCTTTTTTTGTATCTTCATAATTAAAGTTATCGATAAGGATCTGATAGATTCCTTCATTCTGAAGAATCTCCTGTATTTCTTCAAGGTTTCTTGCCTCTACAACTATTTTCAGGTCTTTATTATTCTGAACCAGATATTCTTTTGTTTTACGGATCGCCTCACTGATTCCCCCTGCAAAATCGATATGGTTGTCTTTTAACATAATCATATCGTACAGCGCAAACCTGTGGTTTTCCCCACCCCCTATTTTCACCGCCCATTTTTCAATGGCCCTGATGCCCGGGGTTGTTTTGCGCGTATCCAGAATTTTAGCTTTCGTTCCTTTTACAAGATCTACAAAGTACCTGGTTTTTGTAGCAATCGCACTCATCCGCTGCATACAGTTCAATACCACGCGCTCTGCTTTTAAAATAGACTGCGACCTTCCCGTTACATAAAATGCTATATCTCCGTATTTTACGGCAGCTCCATCCGGAATCAGGACTTCTACAGTCATTGCGGGATCGACGTATTCAAAAACCATTTTTGCAAATTCAACCCCGGCCAGAATACCTTCATCTTTTACAAGCAGTTTGGCCTTCCCCATAGCTTCTGCCGGAATACATGCCAGCGAACTGTGATCTCCGTCGCCTACATCTTCCCGTATTGCATTTTCTATAATTAATTGTAATTCTCTGTCGAATTGTTCTTTTGTAATCATTTTACGAATTTATTCTTATTGCTAAAATACAAATTTTAGGTTTCGGGGCCTTCACTCCCGCAACTAAATTATGGTTCTAACCTTTAAAATAACAGTCCTGCGAACGGCTTTCCTAACTTAGTTTCTTTTTCACAAAATCCAGATCGTGTTTCAAGCCATACAGCAATTGTTTAACAGAAGCCTGGTCCGCATCAAAATCATGAGGATGGAATTCTTCCTGCGAAATACTGCAGGCGAAGGCCCAGATTTCCAGTACATCGTGCAAAGCAATCTCATAAGGCGCATACACCGGATTATCTGCACTTACATGAAGCGCATTTTCAGAGACCTTAACCAGGCGTTTATAAGAAATTCCTTCATTCCGCGTAATAAATACATAGGTTTTACCTTCTTTAAGGTCCGGAATACGTTCAACATACCGACCGATAATAAGAGTTCCTTCTTTATGCGGCGGCATGCTGTCACCTTCTGCCGGAAAAGCACGAAACACCCCGTTTTTCAGAAACGGCAGCGATATCCGTTGTAATTGTTCAATATATTCGGGATCGCTGTAACCGCTAAGGTAACCCATTTGTGCTTTATGCGGAATCACCTCTATGGAACTGTGCCCGCGTTCACTGACCGCAACGGGTAAAACAATCCGGTTATCTGATAACGAAACAAGGTCCTGTAACGGTATTTTCCGTAAATCTACAGAAACAAGCAAATCGATACTCACGTGAAAATAACGCGATATCCTTATAAGGAGTTCCACAGGCGGTTCTGAAACACCGTCTTCGTATTTGGCATAACGCCCCCGCGTAATGACTAAACTATCCGCAACCTTCTGCTGGGAATTTTTAAGTTGCGCGCGCAAATAGCGCATATTATCTGACAAAAAAGACATTGCTACAATTTATATCAACAAATATATAAAACATGATACAAAACATACTAATTTTGAATGTAGAATTTTCAGAAATCATGCAACGCGTTATCGTACATTGTGATTTAGATACCTTTTTTGTTTCTGTAGCCCGTTTACAGAACAGCTCTTTAATGGGGAAGCCCATCCTCATAGGGGGAAGTTCGGACCGGGGGGTTGTAGCGTCATGCAGCTATGAAGCGCGCCGGTTCGGCATTCACTCTGCAATGCCTATGCGGCTGGCCAGACAGCTTTGTCCCGAAGCCATACTGGTTCAGGGTGACCACGACCAGTACAGTTATTATTCGAATATGGTAACCCAGATTATAGAAGAAAAAATACCGGTTGTGGAAAAGGCGTCCATTGACGAGCATTATCTGGATATGACGGGGATGGACCGCTTTTTCGGCACATGGAAACTTACCCAGGAATTGCGCCGGCAAATTATGGAGGAAACGGGACTTCCCATTTCATTTGGTCTTTCCATGAACAAAACCGTCAGTAAAATAGCTACAAACGAAGCCAAACCCTGCGGGGAACGAAAGGTAGAGAACGGCTTTGAAAAATCTTTCCTAGCCCCGCTTTCCATCCGGAAAATTCCGGGCATCGGTGACAAAACCTACCCGATATTACGCAACATGGGCATTGCCCGTATCGAAACCCTGCAGCAGATAGATCCCACAACAATTCAACGGGTACTCGGAGAAAACGGTGTGTCGATCTGGAAAAAGGCAAACGGCATCGACCCTACCCCCGTAATTCCTTTTCACCAGCAAAAAAGCATGAGTAAGGAAACGACCTTTGAACAGGATACGATTGACATGCAACTTCTAAAAAAGGTCATCATGACCATGGTAGACACACTTGCGTTTGAATTGCGTAACGATGAGAAACTCACTTCCTGTATCACCTTAAAGATCCGTTACAGCAATTTCGATACACATACGGTGCAGACCCAGATTCCTTTTACTTCATCGGAGAAAATATTGTCAGAAAAAGCGTTATTCCTGTTTCAGAAACTCTACAGCAAACGAATGCTTATCAGACTCATAGGTATCAAGCTAAGTCATCTTGTTTCGGGTTGTTACCAGACCGACTTGTTCAACGATACCGCTGAAGACCTTAATTTATCTGCTGCTTTGGACCGCATCCGTAAGCGTTATGGTATTAATGCCGTAATGCGGGCGTTTGCTCTTCCCGATACCTTTCCAAAAAAACAGTCCTGATGTTGTTCAATGTACACAGTTATTACAGCCTGCGGTACGGAACCATGAGTCCGGAACAATTGATCAGGCAATTTGCATCGAATGGTTTCGATACGGCCGTGCTAACAGATATCAACAATTCTTCCGGTGTTCTGGATTTTGTGAGGGAATGCCGGAAAGCCGGGATAAACGGGCTGGCAGGTATGGAATTCCGTACTCTTGACACGCTGCATTTTATTGGAATTGCAAAAAACACCGAAGGTTTTAAGGAACTCAACGATCTACAGACTGCAGTTAACTTTAAACAGGTTAAGCTTGGAAAAAGGGCACCTTTTTTCAAGCATGTTTTTATCGTTTATCCTTACGGAGTCCTTGCAACAGAAGAATTGCTACCCTATGAATTTACAGGTATACGGGCAGATGACCTTAGCAAAATTATCCGTTGCCCACAACATCATTTAAAAAAGTATGTCCTGTGGCACCCTGTGAGCTTTTCCGGTTCGGAAAGTGACTTTATGCTGCACCGGCAGTTACGTGCCATAGACCACAACATACTGATTTCACAGCTGGAACCGCACCAGACAGCAGACCCCCGTGAAACTTTTGTCCATAAAAATGAACTGCTGCATCGTTACAGGATGTTTCCCGAGCTCATAGAAAACACCGAAACGCTGCTATCTGAATGTTGTTTTGATTTTGACTTTAAAAAGATCAAAAACAAGCAAACCTTTACAGAGAACCGGGAAAAGGACAAGGCTTTGCTTTACCGTTATACCATGGAGGGATTTTTCAAACGGTATAACGGTCATAACGAAGCGGCAAAAGAACGGGTACTCAAAGAGCTTGATATTATTGAAAATCTTAATTTTTCGAGTTATTTTCTCATCACAGACGATATCTGCAGGTATGCCAGAAGCAAAAACTACCATTATGTGGGACGCGGCAGCGGAGCCAACAGTATCGTAGCCTATTGCCTGCAGATTACCGATGTATGTCCCATAGAACTCGATCTGTATTTTGAACGTTTCCTGAATCCGAAACGTCTGAACCCGCCCGATTTTGACATTGATTTTTCCTGGACCGACCGCGACGACATCTACCGTTACATCTTTAACCGGTATCCACAGGGAACGGTAGCCTTAATGGGGGCAATGACCACTTTTCGCAGCCGTTCCATTATAAGAGAACTGGGGAAAATTTACGGGCTTCCAAAAGCAGATATAGACCGGCTGGTACGCGATCCCGGACATATACTTAATAAAAATGAAGTCTGCAGCATGATACAGTCGGTATACGGCCAAATGGCTGATTTTCCGAACCAGCGGACCCTGCACGCTTCCGGGCTGCTTATTTCGGAATTACCCCTCACCTGCTACGGAGCACTCGACCTGCCTCCCAAGGGACTTCCTACAATTCAATTCGACATGTATGTGGCCGAGGACATCGGATTCGAAAAATTCGATATCCTTTCACAAAGGGGGATTGGCCATATTAAGGATTGCCGAGAACTTATCCGGCAGAACAGAGGAGAGATGGTATCTACCGGTAATCCCAAACGCTTTTTTGACGACCCCAACATTGCAGACCAGTTAAAATCGGCCAATACTGTCGGCTGCTTCTATATTGAATCACCCGCCATGCGCCAGCTCCTTACCAAATTAAACTGTGACAACTATCTTACCCTTGTTGCGGCCAGTTCCATTATACGGCCCGGTGTTGCATCTTCAGGTATGATGCAGACCTTTATTGAACGGCACCGCGACCCGGAAAAACAAACCTATTTGCATCCGGTATTTAAAGAACAGCTGGAAGAAACTTACGGCGTAATGGTTTACCAGGAAGACGTAATGAAAATAGGTCATTATTTTGGGGGGCTGGATTTGGCTGATGCTGATGTGTTACGAAGAATGATGAGCGGTAAATACCGCAATAAAAATCACCTCATAGAGATTGAACACAAATTTTTTTCGCATTGTGCCGGCAAGGGCTATTCCGCCGAAACGGCAGCAGAAGTATGGCGACAGATGGAATCGTTTGCCGGTTACAGTTTTAATAAGGCACACAGTGCAAGCTATGCCGTGGAAAGTTACCAGAGCCTTTATCTGAAAACATATTACCCGCTGGAATTCATGGTCAGTGTACTGAACAACTACGGCGGCTTTTACAACAGGAAGGTATACCTGAACGAAGCCCGGAAAGCGGGTGGCATCATCCGGCTTCCCTGCGTGAATAAGAGTAAGCCGGTCACCGCCCTTTACGGTAATGAAGTTTACCTGGGTTTTGACTGCCTGCTTAATTTTGAATCCCGACTCACGGATATCCTTATAGAAGAACGGCAACAGAACGGGAAGTATACGGGTTTGGAAAACTTTATGCAGAGAACGAATGCTTCTTTGGAACAGCTCATTATTTTGATACGCTGCGGAGCATTTGGTTTTTTAAATACAGGAAAGAAGGAACTGCTTTGGGAGGCTCATCTTTTAGCTTCTCAATATAAAAAACAGCCTGCCGCTCCTCTGCCACTCTTTGAAATCTCAAACAATAAGCCTTCCCTGCCGAAACTTGAAGGTTCCCTGCTTGAAGATTTATTCGACGAAATCGAACTCATCGGTTTTCCGGTTTCAGACAGTATGTTCTATATGGCCAAATCAACTTACAGGGGAAATGCCAATGCCCGGGATCTTTTCTTTATGCAGGGAAAAACGGTGAGGATAGTAGCAGAACTTGTTACCGAAAAAACCGTAAGGACCCGAAATAACAAAACAATGAAATTCGGAACTTTTCTGGATGTTAACGGCGATTTTCTCGATACGGTACACTTTCCTCCCAGCCTACAAAATTACCCGTTAACAGGATCCGGTTTATATCTCATAGAAGGGAATGTAGTTATAGATTACGGGTGTCCTGCCGTGGAAGTCCACCGTTGCGCCCGCATGCCTTTAAAACATGATCCCAGAAGTGAATAGCGCTTTAAAATAAAAAGAGCCTGTTAATAACAGGC
>Ga0308158_10000886_pt1 | contig 37726 bp, 21 predicted proteins | sample PhyBR2_FD_201038 | JGI IMG/M metagenome (GOLD analysis project Ga0308158, IMG submission 201038) | Phyllosphere microbial communities from UC Gill Tract Community Farm, Albany, California, United States - DLSLB.R2 | ecosystem: Host-associated > Plants > Phyllosphere > Unclassified | place: USA... | reverse complement strand
GCCGAGTCATTCAATGCTAAAATAAAGGCTTTCAGAAGACAGTTCAGAGGAGTAGGAAATATAAACTTTTTCCTGTTTAGGCTAACCAAATTATTTGCATAGTCCACAACTTTTGAACATGATCCTTTTAGATAGCCTAAAGAGAAAGAATTTCGCACCCATGACTCCTTTAGAAGTTGCTCTAAATGCCTTGATCTTTGCATTAAATGATTCTGAAGAAGCCTTGATTGATGTGTTGTTGAAGAAATTCAATATCGACAGGTAATGTGCCTGGATAGAAATCTGGATATCAACTCTAACCTTTTCTACTTTCTTGCCTTTCAAAAACATCCAATAGCGGAGTTAAAATAAAATATATCCATCATTTTTCTGACTTTTTTATTTTCATACAGTCTCTGTTTCAAAATAGGGCTTTGAGATTTAAAGAAAGTTTCTATAGCCAATTGAAAAGCTAGATAAAATCCTGCAATAAATTTGTTCCTTTTAACCATCAGATTTTTTATATATTTTTTTTTGATGGATAAATTAGCTTATTTGTAAGTATATTTCGAAGCTGAGCAGCTTCCTGCATACCATATGTAGCTCTGATTTTTTTTGATCGTTAACCTGATATGAAAAGTAACCAAACCACAATTGTTGACATTGCCAATGAACTTAAAATTTCAAAATCTACAGTTTCGAGGGCATTAACCGGCCATCCCTCTGTAAAAACCGAAACCAGGGCAATGGTGCTTGAATTAGCCGAAAAACTGGATTATCAGCGCAACATGCTTTCCATTAGTTTGATTACCAATAAAACAAAAACGATTGGCATTGTGGTACCCGAATTTATCACCTCATTTTTCCCGCAGGTAGTTGTCGGTGCTCAGGAAGAAGCAGCGAGACAAGGTTATAGCGTATTGATTTCACAATGTAATGAAAGCTATGAAACTGAAGTGGCCAATTCGAAGGTGATGCTGGCCAATCGGGTAGATGGTGTAATGGTATCACTTACCAAAGAAACTTTAAACTACGATCATTGGAAGGCCTTTATCCGTAAACGTATTCCTGTGGTTTTTTTTAACCGGGTTTGCGAAGAAATGATGGTTCCGAAAGTGGTTGTTAACGATTATGATGCTGCATTTAAAGCCGTAGAACACCTAATTAGCATTGGAAAACGACGCATTGCACATTTGGCCGGGCCAAGTTCATTGGTCATCAGTCGCAAACGGACGAACGGTTACCTCGATGCCTTAAAAAAACACAATATACCCGTTGATGAAGAACTGATTATTGGTTACGACCTTACACTGAACAAAGTGAAAATGTACGTTAAGCACCTGGTTGAACTGGATAATCCGGCTGATGCAGTGTTTGCCGTAAACGATCCCACAGCAATCGAGGCTATCCAGGTTTTAAAACAGCTTGGAAAACGGATTCCCGAAGATGTGGCCGTGGTGGGTTTTAGTGATAATTATGGGTCGAATTTTATTGAGCCAAGTTTAACTACCGTTGCGCAGCCTGTACGGGAAATCGGGCACAATGCCATGGAACTGCTTTTGGGCTTAATGGATAAAGATATTTCAGAGTGGAAACCATTAATCAGGACCCTTGATGCCGAGCTGATTATCCGTAATTCTACTGTCAAAGGAAGTTGAAAATTATCTTTTGCTGTTTACAGTAACCATCATTCCAGATGCTTTTTAACGTAATTACACCACTCGGATAAAGGGAACGTTCCCAATTTTCGGGAGCGTTCCCACTACATTTTGCCGCCTATTATCATCAGTCACGATTTAAAATATAAATATCTTCGAATTCAATTAAAACTTTAGTGTAGGTGCTGCCTGACCAAATACAGTACCTGCATATCCGAAAGATATTTCATGAAAAGAGAAGAACCATCGCTAAAAAGATATTTAAAACAGATCAATTTATCAGCTGATTTCATTATTGCCGGTGGAGGCCTGTCAGGTGTTTGCAGTGCCATTACGGCTGCCAGGCAAGGCATAAAGGTTATTTTGGTGCAAGACCGGCCGGTATTGGGCGGTAATTCATCAAGTGAGGTCCGCCTTTGGATTTTAGGTGCAACCTCGCATATGGGCAACAATAACCGTTGGGCAAGGGAAGGTGGCGTGATCGATGAAATTTTGGTCGAAAACACTTTTCGTAATCCCGAAGGCAACCCGATGATTCTGGATATGTTACTTTTAGATAAGGTAGTCCAGGAGCCAAACATTCAGCTGCTATTAAATACGGCCGTTTACGAAGTAAACAAAAAAGATCCGGATACAATCGCGTCATTAAATGCATTTTGCAGCCAGAATTCCACTTCCTACACATTGTCGGCACCGCTTTTTTGCGACGCTACAGGCGATGGTATTATCGGCTTTTTATCGGGGGCGGCCTTTAGAATGGGTGCCGAGCCTAAAGATGAATTTAATGAAGGTATGGCGCCCAGTGAAGAATATGGTGAGCTTTTGGGCCATTCACTTTATTTTTATAGTAAAGATACTGGGAAACCGGTCAGATTTATTCCGCCATCATTTGCTTTGGAAGACATTACCAAGATACCCCGATTCCGTAATTTTAATGCAAACGAATTTGGCTGTAAACTGTGGTGGGTAGAGTTTGGCGGAAGATTGGATACCGTTCATGATACCGAGAAAATTAAATGGGAACTTTGGAAGGTGGTGTACGGCATCTGGAACCACATAAAAAATTCAGGGGACTTTCCGGAAGCCGAAAACCTGACACTTGAATGGGTAGGAACTATACCGGGAAAAAGAGAAAGCCGAAGGTTTGAGGGCGATTATATTATGACTCAGCAAGACCTGGTGGAGCAGCGCAAACACCACGATGCCATTGCTTTTGGTGGCTGGTCTATTGATCTGCACCCCGCAGATGGCGTTTACAGCGAACGTCCGGGTTGTAATCAGTGGCACAGTAAAGGTATTTTTCAAATTCCATACCGCTCCATTTATAGCAAAAATATTAAGAATTTATTCCTTGCCGGCCGAATTATTAGCGTAAGCCATGTTGCCTTTGGCGCCACCCGAGTGATGGCCACCTGCGGCTATATTGGACAGGCGGCGGGAATTGCAGCTGCGATGTGTGTAAAACAAGAACTGCAGCCCAAAGCACTTCTTTCGGCCGAAAACCTTAAAAATCTGCAGGAAAACCTGATTAGGGAAGGACAGCATATCCCCGGTTTTTCGATAAAAGATGAGAAAGACCTGGCACTAAAAGCAACCATCACCGCCTCAAGCACCCACAAGTTTAACGGTTTTGGTCAGGTTGATTTATGGAAATCGCTGGCTGTTCCATCAGCTCAGATGTTTCCTTTAAAAGCTGGTACCGTACCTGCCTTTTTGGCGAATATAAATGCTTTGACCGATACCGGACTTGAGGTAGAATTAAGAATAACAGGCAAGCAAGGCAATTTTACACCTGATGTAACGCTTGCTCAAAAATGCATTCCGGTAAATAAAGGAGAACACTTAATTGAAATTGATTTTGACCAGTCAATTGAGGCAGATGACTATGTGTATCTCATGTTTTCGGGTAATGCAGATGTAGAAATTGGCTTTACCGAAGCACGTTTAACTGGCGTATTGTCGGTATTTAATTCGAAAAACAAAGCGGTTTCCAATAACGGTAAGCAATTACCACCGGAGGGGACAGGGGTTGATGAATTCGAATTCTGGTGCCCACAGCGCAGGCCTAACGGACAAAATCTTGCCATTACAATAACTAAACCCCAACACGTTTTTGGTGCAGAAAACTTGATAAATGGCATTGACAGGCCAGTTACACAGCCAAACGCATGGGTTGCCGAACTTAATGATCACCAACCCAGCATTAAGCTATCGTGGGATAGGGCACAAGCCATTAAGAAAATCGATCTTTGGTTCGACAGTGATTTCGATCATCCAATGGAATCGGTATTGATGACGCATCCCGAAAATATAATGCCTTTCTGTGTGCGGAATTATGTGATCAAAAATGATGCAGGTGAAATCATTTTTGAACAAAAAAATAACTATCAAACGCGTAATCAGGTTACTTTTGAGAAAGAAATCGTGACTAAATATTTAACGGTTGAGCTTCAGCATCCCTCAGGAAAAATTCCTGCAGCATTGTTTGCTGTTCGCTGCTATGCCGATCAAAACAAGATATAATGGTAAGACTTGACTTTATCGTAATGGGTATTTTTGCCCTCTTAATTTTTGCCATCGGCTTAACTTTTACCCGTGTTGGAAGTAAAAATGGGCAGGCCTTTTTTGAGGCAGGGGGAGAAACGCCGTGGTGGATAAATGGGCTTTCACTGTTCATCAGTTATTTCTCTGCCGGAACCTTTGTGGTTTGGGGTTCTATTGCCTACAAATATGGGGTAGTTGCCAATGCCATCCAGCTTACCATGGCCATCAGTGGTTTAATCGTAATGCTTTTTATTGCCGCAAAATGGAAAAAAACTGGCGTTGCTACAGCAGCCGAATTTATCGGAAAGCGTTTTGGAGATAAAGAAAAACAGTTTTATACCTATATGACTTTACTGTTAAGCCTTTTTACAACGGCCGCCGTACTTTACCCGGTAGGTAAAATGGTTCATGTGGCTACAGATCTGTCGGTAAATACCTGTATTTTAATTATTGGCTTAATTATCGTCCTCTATACGGCAGCAGGGGGGCTTTGGGCTGTTCTGGTTACCGATGTGGTTCAATTTGTAATTCTATCGGCTGCGGTTGTAATCGTGATCCCAATCGCGTTCGCACAGATCGGCGGGCTCGACAATTTAATCGCAAAAGCACCTGCTCATTTTTTCGAACCGTTTAACAGCGATTATACCTATGGTTTTATGCTCGCCTTTATTGTTTATCAAACTTTTTATATAGGTGGTAACTGGTCGTACGTGCAACGCTATACAAGCGTGAAGGATGAGAAAAACTCAAAAAAAGTGGCAGGTATTTTTACCATATTGTATTTTGTAAGTCCGGTAATCTGGATGCTTCCCCCCATGATCTACAGGATTATTAACCCGAATTTGCAGGGCTTACAAACTGAAGATGCTTATATGATGCTGATTCAAAAAGTAATGCCTGCAGGTTTAATAGGCCTGGTTCTGGCGGGTATGGTTTCGGCAACATCGAGCAAGGCCAATACCACGATTAATATGGCGGCAACCGTGTTTGCACAGGATATTTATAAAAATCTGATGCGCCCATCTGCCTCAGAAAAACAGGTGATCTGGATGGCCCGTCTATTTACGCTGATATTTGGTGTACTCACTATTTTGGTGGCCATGTGGATTCCGAGTGCCGGGGGAATTGTTGAAGTGGTTTTAAGTACGGCGTCAATTGCCGGAGGTGCCTTGTTTGCCCCAATCATCTGGACACTCTTTTCAAAAAGACAGACCGGTTTATCGGTAGTAACCGTAACCATCAGTGCTTTAGTGATTAACCTGTTTTTTAAGGTCATCTCTCCAGCATTGCTTGATCTTAAACTTAACCGTACCATGGAAACCGTTTTAGGAATGGGTATTCCGATTGTCTTATTGTCAATTTTTGAAATATATTATGCAAAGCGTGGTTTTGTCTCCCAAAAGGCTGTTCAAATGGAAGAGGATAAATTGTTGGTGCAGGTAGGCGCCTCAAACAAGAATGCTGAAGTACATGAGTCGGCAGCAGAACAGAATATTTTTGGTATCCGTGTTATTGCCTTATCAATGGGAGTAGTCGGTTTGGGCATTGTGGTGCTGGGCATTTTGGCAAAAGGCTTTTCCAATGTAATTATCGGGGTAGGTATAGTCATTTTTGTCGCTGCTTTAGCAATTTGGAGGGCTACAGCCAGGAAAAAATTAATTAAAACATAAAATGAAATTTAAAAGCCATTTGTTATTGCTGCTTTTGTTTTTTGCACTTAAAGGGCAGGCAACAGTGAAACTTCCGGCATTGTTTGCCAATAATATGGTATTGCAGCAAAAAGCTCAGGTTAAATTATGGGGTTTTTCTACGAGCGAAAAAGCAATCAGCATCAAAACATCTTGGGATCATAAAACTTACAAAGTAAAGCCCCGGGCAAATGGTGATTGGGAAACCTTCCTTTCTACACCATCAGCAGGCGGGCCTTACATCATTAATATCGATCAGGAAAACAAGATAATCCTCGATAATGTGCTGATCGGCGAAGTTTGGATCTGCTCGGGCCAATCGAACATGGATATGCCCATTAAAGGTTATGGAGGCTTGCCCATTGCCAACTCGATGGATATTTTGCTGGATTCGCCAAACCCGGACTTAAGATTATTTCATGTGGAGAAAGCCTTTTCTACAACGCCAAAAAATGATGTTAAAGGAAACTGGGCACAGGCTGATGCCAGTTCGGTAAGTAGTTTTAGTGCGGTTGGTTATCAGTTTGCCAGTTTTCTGCAAAAACACCTGGGCATTCCTGTAGGGATTATCCAAACCACCTGGGGCGGTTCGCCTATCGAGGCCTGGACCGATCGTACTGTGATTGAAAACCTGCTAGGCGACCGTTTGGCTAAAGATCGGGCCATTTCCAGAGCCAACCATCAAATCCCCGGAAATTTGTACAATGCTATGGTTAAACCCCTCGCAGGTTACCACATTGCCGGTGTAATCTGGTACCAGGGAGAGCAAAACAGGCACAACAACCAGGATTATTTAGCCTTACAAATGGCCATGGTAAACTTATGGCGCAAAGACTGGAATATAGGTGATTGGCCGTTTTATGGTGTACAACTGGCACCGATGGATTATGGTAAAGAGCCCGAGCTTGCTGTTCCTTTGTTACGCGAAGCGCAGTTAAAATTAACCGATACGCTTAAAAAATCGGGCATGGCGATCGCTATTGATGCCGGCGAAGAACATAATATCCATCCCGCAAATAAAACCATTGTAGCCAAAAGGTTGGCCTACCTTGCTTTAGCTAAAACCTACCAAAAAAATGGAATAGCTTTTAGTGGCCCCAGGTATCAATCCATGCAGGTTAAGCAGGATACGGTAACGGTTAAGTTTGCATACGTCCCGTTGGGAATGACCAGCTATGGAAAAAAGATCACACAATTTGAACTTGCGGGTAACGATAAAGTTTTTTATCCGGCCACTGCCAGAATTAAAGATGATAAAGTGATTTTGGTGAGCAGCGATGTTAAACAGCCTGTTGCGGTGCGTTATGCCTTTAAAGATTGGTGTGTTGGCGAACTGTACAATGTAGAAGGGTTGCCCGCTTCACCGTTCAGAACCGATAATTGGTAATTTTATATATTTGGTTTGATCCCTTGTTCTGAAAAGTGCAGGGGATTTTTTGTTTACCTATTCTCCATTACCCAGCTCAGGATGTTTTTGCAATCAGTTTCTTAAGTATGATTGCCTTTTCTGGTTGATTTTTAGGGTTTTATCTGGTTTATGAGAACGTTCCCATTTTTTGGGAACGTTCTCATAAAATATAGTGTACACATTATAATCCCTAAAATTAAAAGCTGAATATCTTTGGTAAACAGATTTCAACCAAATCAGCTTAACCAAATAATTATGAGAAAATTTTACTACTTCAATTTATCCGCTTTGCCTTATTTTTCCGCAAAAAATTAATTGTATGCCGCAAGGGTAGTTTTCATGTCGCAAAACTGCTCCAAGCATCATTCTTTTTAAACTCTTAAAAATTAAACTAACCATGTCGATTTTTATAAAACCATTAATCGTACTGCTGTGCTGTCTTTTTATTTTCGCTAGCGGTGCAGCAGCACAGGAGGTAACGGTAGTTAAGCCCTACAATCAACTTACAAACGATTCTTTAATCATCGATTCGCTGCGGAACCTGAAACAGCTTATTTATTTCAATACGCCTCAAAAACAGTCAACCGCATCATCTGCAATGGTGCTGGGCAAAGAATTTAATACCACCCCGGCGCTCGCTTATCCGCTTGCGCTTGCCGGGCGCATAGCTGGCCTTTCTGTTTCGCAATCGAACGGAGAGCCTTTAAACGAAGGTTTTGCGTACCGTTTAAGGGGACAAAGCCCGTTGATATTTATCGATGGCATTCCACGTTCGGTAACCGAAATCAGTATGGAAGAAATCGAGTCGGTAACCGTATTAAAAGATGCTGTAGCGGTCGCCATGTTGGGCGTTAGGGGATCGGGAGGGGCCATTTCCATCGTAACTAAAAAGGGAAACGTTGGTAAGCAACAGATTAATTTTACCGGGCAGTGGGGTACCCAAAAACCTTTGCAAAATCTCCTGTCGAATCCGCTCGATGCTTACAATTATGCACAGTTGTATAATGAAGCACTGGTAAATGATGGCCTATCGGTAGCCAGCAATGGTTTTAGTCAGGCCGCTTTAACCGGTTTCCAAACAGGCAGCAACCCATTTTTATATCCAAATGTAAACTGGAGGGATCAGGTACTTAAAAATTCGGCCACCATGGCGCGCTATAACCTCAATACCAGTGGCGGCAATAACTATGTAAAATATTTCATTAACCTCGAACACATTAACCAGGAGGGCTTTTTCAAAAGCAGCGATTTAAATACCAATTACAGTACGAACGCAGGTGCAAAAGGTTATTTTATCCGTTCAAATGTGGATGTAAACCTTACCGATAAAATGAGTGCGGGGATATACATCCAGGGCCGGATTTTAAATAAAAACAACCCTGGTAATGCCGCTGCCGATAATATTTTTTCGTCGTTCTTGGCAACACCTAACAGTGCCTATCCGGTATACAATGCCAATGGCAGTTATGGTGGCGCTACACAGTTTACCAATAATATTTTGGCCCAAAGTATTGGTTCGGGCTATTCGTTGAGCAATACCCGTACGGTGTTAACAGATGTTTATTTAAAATATAATCTGAACGATTTAACCAAAGGCCTTTGGACTAAGGTTAGGGCCTCGTTTTTTAGTAATTTAAACGAAAATCTTGTCCGTACCAAAACATTTGCCGTTTTCGAACCCAATGGTGTATCGGCTACCGGAGAAACCACTTACCGCCAGTTCGGGACCAATGGCGATCAGATTAATACCAATTCAATCGGATTTCAAAACCGGTCCGATTTTCAGGAATTTTCTGTTGGGTATAACCGTACTTTTCAAAAACATGGCTTTGATGCCGTAATTTTAGTCAACCGCGATAACCTGGTTAACGGAACTAACCTGCCATATACCATTCAGGGGATTTCTGGCCACGTGGCTTATCATTATGATGAAAAATATTTGGCAGAAATATCTTTCGCGCAAAACGGAGCAAACCGGTACCCCAACAACGGCGGCTTTAGATACGGGTTTTTCCCTGCTGTCGGTTTGGGCTGGAACATCAACAAAGAAGAATTTTTAAGAGACCAGGTTTGGTTAAACAACTTAAAACTTTATACCTCATTTGGTAAAAGCGGGAAAAATAATACGGCTTATTATACCTACATGCAGGTTTACAACGCTACGCCTACTGCTATTTTCGGATCGAGTGCCGCCGCCGGAACAACTGTTGGCGAATCTTATCTGGCCAATCCGAATATCACCTGGGAGAAAGCAAAATTATTTAATGTGGGTATTGATGCCACGCTGCTCAAAAACCAGCTGTCGTTTAATGTAGAGTATTATTCAAATCAATACAGCGACTTAAGCATAATACGGGGAAATAATACTGGTTTATTGGGGATTTCCTACCCCGAAGAAAACATTGGCAAACAGCGCTATTACGGGTTAGACGCACAGATCAGCTGGTCGCAGAAAGTAAGGGATTTTGGTTATTTCGTTTCTGCAAATGCCAGCCTGCAAAATTCAAAGCTGCTTTACTCAGACGAAGCCAACCAACGCTATAACTGGATGTACAGAACGGGGCATCCGGTAGGACAAAACTACGGCTATATTGCCGAAGGACTGTTTCAGAATCAGCAGGAAATTTCGGGCTATCCAACTATTGAGGGGTATACACCACAACCTGGCGATATCAAATACCGTGATCTTAATGGAGATGGCGTAATCAACCAATTCGACCAAACTACTTTTGGTTCAGAAAAAGCGACTGTACTTTTAGGATCAAGGATTGGTTTTAGCTTCAAGGGAATCGATTTTAGCGCATTGTTCCAGGGCGTATTAAATCAGCAGATTTACTTATCTGGAAATGCTTACCGGGAATTTCAGGGCGGAACAGCCCAGGCTTACGAAACCCAACTGGGTCGCTGGACAACCGCAAATGCCGCTACTGCCACTTATCCAAGGTTAACCACCAGCTCAGGCCCCAAAAACGGCGCCCCGAATAATTTTGTCAGCTCATCCTATTGGTTGAGAAATGGCAATTACATCAGGTTGAAAACCATCGAACTGGGTTATACCCTCCCAGCTGCTGCAACCAAAAAAATCGGACTGAAATCAACCAGAATATTCCTTAACGCGCTTAATCTGTGTACCTGGAGTTCTGATACCTTTAACGGGGCAGATCCCGAAAATTACAATGGAGCTTATCCGATAGAAAAGGTGTTAAATGTGGGTGTAAACATTCAATTATAGTTATTGATATGAAAAAAGTACTTAGCTTATTAATCATAGCACTGACGATCGTATCGTCATCTTGCAAGAAATTTGAAACCGAACCTGAAGAAAGAACAACCGAAACGGATGTTTTCGATCCTAAAGATAAAGCGGGAACGCTTTCTCTGGCTTACCTTTTAGGGATCTATTCATTTCTTCCGACAGGCTTTAACAGAATTGACGGCGATATGCTGGATGCCGCCACCGATGATGCTGTGCCATCTTCCAACCGCTCGAATATCAGTTTATTTACCAACGGACAGTTAACCGCTGCAAATTACCCTGATAACAACTGGGGCAATAGCTATACCATTATTCGTCGCTGCAACGTGTTTTTAAAAAATATTGGTGTTGTGCCCATTCCAGATGTAATCAGGCAAAGGCAGGTTGCTGAAGCCCGTTTTTTACGCGCTTTCGCTTATTTCGAGCTGTTAAAGCGCTACGGAGGTGTACCATTGGTTGGCGATACTGTTTTTGCTTTAACAGACGACCTCAACATCCCCCGCAATACATTTGCCGAATGCGTGAGTTATATTTCGGGAGAGTGCGATTATGCAGCAGCAAACTTACCCAATGGGACAACCATTATAGCCGCAGAGTTTGGCAGGGTTCCATCAGAGGCAGCATTGGCTCTAAAATGCAGGTTGTATCTGTATGCGGCAAGTCCGCTGTTTAACGGGGGCGGTGTAGAATCAAATACTGCATTAAAATCATTAACAGGCTATTTAACGGCCGATCAGAACAGGTGGACAGAGGTAATTAACGCTGCCGAGGCAATTATCGCCAAAGGTTATTATAAACTTCCTGCCGGAACGGGCACAACGGCTTATACAGCTGTTTTTACCACAAAAATCAATACCGATATTATTTTTTCAAAGCAACTGGCAAACTCAACGGCAATCGAAAATGCCAATGCACCAGTTGGTTATGTGGCGCCAACCACCAGTAATGGCCGTATAAGCCCCACGCAAAGCCTGGTTAATTCATTCCCCAATTTAAACGGATCTGCCTATACCGGAACGCAAACATCGGCAACACAGTATGACAACCGCGACCCAAGGTTAAAAGCCATTATTTTTTACAATACGGTTGCCTGGCTGGGCCGGCCTGTGCAAACTTTTGAAGGTGGATTGGATAAACCGAACCAAGCCTTTAAAATACAAACCCGAACTGCTTACTACCTAAGGAAGTTTATGGCCGATTTTTCTACTTCAACAACCTATTCCAATCAAAGTCATAATTTTCCCTATTTCAGGTTTGCAGAGGTGCTGTTGAATTATGCCGAGGCCTTAAACGAATTGAACCGCGTAGAAGATGCTGTAAAACAGATTATCCTCATCAGGGCCAGGGCCGGAATTACCGCAGGAACAAGCAGCCGCTATGGCATTGCTGTAGGCATTACACAGACACAGTTGAGAGACTTGATCCGAAATGAACGCCGGATTGAACTCTGTTTTGAAGAGCAGCGTTTCTTCGATCTACGTCGCTGGAAATTGGGCAGCACTTTGGCCGGAAGTTTCCAGGGCCTAAAGATTACGCAAAGCGGTACGGCCTACAATTTCGAACTGCAAAATGTAACCGATAATGTTTTCAGCAATAAATATTATCACATGCCCATTCCGTATTCGGAGATCACCAAAAATACAAAGCTGGTACAAAACGAGGGTTACTATTAATGTCTTGCATGGTTTAATTTTTAAAAGAACGAAATGAGAAAATATATATACATGATAAGCGTGTTTCTTTTTACGCTCAGCTTTTCTGCATTTGCACAAAAAAGAGAAATTACCGGTCAGGTTAGCGACAACCAGGGTGGTTTACCAGGCGTGAGCGTGATTGATAAAGCAAACCCTAAAAACGGAACCTTAAGCGATGCCAACGGACGCTTTAAACTGTTGGTTGAGGGCAATGTGATTTTGCTGAAAATGGTGGGCTATACTACCAAAGAAGTATCAGTACAGGGGATTAGCAATGTGAAGGTAACGCTGAGCGAAAACCAGACCGATTTAGACGAGGTGGTAATTGTGGGTTTTGGAGAAAAGAAAAAACTCACTTTAACTGGTTCGGTTAGCGCAATAAGCGGTAAAGATATCAGGCAAAGTCCGTCGCCAAGTTTGCAAAATACCCTCGCGGGCAGGGTTACCGGCTTTAGCAGTCAGCAGCGCTCGGGCCAGCCCGGCAGGGATGGGGCCACTTTCAACGTGCGTGGGGTGGGTTCCTATACCGGGAATAACAATCCATTGATATTGGTCGATGATATCGAATTTACCTACGATCAGTTTTCTTCCTTAAATGCCAACGAAGTAGAATCGGTTAGTATTTTAAAAGACGCCTCTACAACCTCCATTTATGGTATTAAAGGTGCAAATGGTGTAATTTTGGTAACCACCGTGCGCGGTAAAGCAGGTAAGCCGCAAATTACCTTTCAGGCGGAGTATGGGTTAAACCAGCTGACCCGAAGACCTGAATATTTAGATGCCTATCAATCGGCCTCCATTATTAATGAGGGGGAGGTAAACACCAATAACCTGAATCCGAACCCAAGTTTTGTTCGCACCTTTTCTGATCAGGATTTGGCGCTTTACCGCGATGGTACAGATCCATATGGCCACCCGAACAATGATTGGACCGATATTTTGCTGAAGAAATTTGCCCCCCAGGTCCGCGCTAACTTCGATATCACCGGAGGAACAGAAAAAGCGAAGTACTTTGTATCGGTAGGGTACCTTAATCAAGGCGGACAATTGAAAGATTACAGCGAAGATTTAAATAGTGCATTTTATTATAAACGCTATAATTACCGTTCGAATGTGGATGTGAAACTGACCAAAACCCTTGATGTTAAATTTGACCTGTTTGGCAATGTAGATGAACTAAACACCAATAATGCCAGTGCAAACAGTTTGTTTAGCGATTTGGGCCGTACTGCAGAAACCGCACCCTTTAACTACCCCATTTACAACCCCGACGGAAGTTTGGGCTATAGTTTATGGCAGCGGAATTCATCGGGAAGGAACAACAATAACCTCATCGGAAGGTTAATGTATAACGGTTACGCCAGAACCTATTCCAATAATATCAATTTGGCTTCTTCTGCCGTTCAAAAACTCGATTTTATTACAAAAGGCTTGTCCATTAAAGGAACTTTTGCTTACCGGAACCTGTATGCGTACAACCGTAATCTACAACGCCCCACAAGTGGTACCGGGTTTATTTCCTACATCTACGATCCTGCTAAAGGTGATTACAATTTTGGACAGCGCGATAATGTTTACCGCCTAAGCACTCCGGCACTTAGTTCTCCGGCCAGTAGCACAAACGGCTCCTTAACCTTACAGGCCATTTTAAACTATAACCGTTCTTTTGGCAACCACAATGTTACCGGTCTGGTTTTATACAACCAGAATAGTAAAACCTATCAAAACAATGTTGATGGAAACCGGTATAATTTTATTCCCGAAAACTTTAGGGGTTACACAGCAAGGTTAGGTTACGACTATAAACAGAAGTACATTTTCGAAGCCAGTAGTGCTTACAACGGTACCGACCGTTTTGCAGTAGGTAAACGACTGGGTTTTTTTCCGGCAGGATCGGTAGGCTGGAACATTGCCGAAGAGAAAATATTTAAAGATAACTTAAAGTTTATCGACCTTTTTAAAGCCCGCGCATCATACGGTTTGGTGGGAGTAGATGGTACTGGAGGTACTTACGCCTATTTACAGTCCTACACTTCGGGTACGGGAACAGGCCTTTTTGGCCTGGCCACCAGTAATGCCTACGGAACGGCCCTCGAAGGTACGCTGGGCAACGATCAGGTTACCTGGGAAAAAGAAAAGAAACTCGATGTTGGCCTCGATATCGCTTTGTTCAAAAGGAAATTCACGGCATCATTTGATTATTTCAACAACAACAGGTACGATATTTTAACCACAAGGGGAACGGTTTCTGCGGTATTTGGTCAAAATCTGCCACCTGTTAACTTAGGAAAAGTAAATAATAAGGGCTTTGAAATGGAGTTTGGTTTTAACAGCAACATCGGAACCGACTGGCGCTATTCTGTAAGAGGAACTTACTCGTATGCAAAAAATAAAATTGTTTTCGCCGATGAAGCTGTTCAAAATTATGAATACCAGACCTTAACAGGGCAATCGATAGGTTCGGTATTAAAATACAGCTGGACAGGCGAGTTTTACAGCATAGCAGATATTGCAGATCCATCGGTTCCCAAACCGATTATTGGTGGCCGTCCCGGCGACCTGAAATACCGCGATTTAAATGCTGATGGTGTAATTGATGCCAGCGACCGATCGTATTTTGGTTATACCAATTTGCCCAATACAACCCTCGGTTTAACCTTAAATGCAAGTTATAAAAACTGGAGCGTAACCGCATTGTTCCAGGGGGCTACAAATTTTGTGGCGAGTGCACAAGGGGCAGTAATCCACCACAATGCCAGTAAAGCTTTGCCAATTCACCTGCAGCACTGGACCCCAGAACTGGGTGACGATGCAAAATACCCGCAATTGTATACCACCGCTTTGAGCCAGAGCCCTAGAGATTTCTATTCTGATTTCTGGGCAATCCCCGCAGATTATGTGCGGTTAAAAACAGCGGAAATCAGCTATACTGCCGGGCCTAAATTATTGAGCAAACTCAGGCTGAAAGGTTTAAGGATTTATACCAATGGCTATAACTTATTAACCTGGACGAAACTCGATAAACTTTACAACCTCGATCCCGAAGTGTTAGAATCTATTGCCGACCTGCCTTATCCGCCAACAAGAATTTTGAACCTGGGTATTAACGTTACTTTTTAATTGCGTGTTATGAAAAAGATAATTACAATATTGCTACTTGCAACAGTTATATTTTCTTGTAAAAAATCGGGCTTTCTGGACGATAAAACCAACGGCCTAACAGAAGATGCCGTTTTTACGGATAGTATCCAAGCCATTAATTTTTTGAACCGGATTTATGTTGATGCCGGTTACAGTTTCGGCCCGTCCCGCTTCAATTCGGCAGGAGGTACCGGAAATACCGAGCTTGCCACCGATAATGCAGAAGGGCAGAACAACCTATCGGTTTGGGCCGATTCTTACGTTCAGGGCGTAATCGGTGCAAACAATGTTTCAACAGGTTTCGCCACTGATAAAGATTTCTGGTCAACACCTTACAAAAATATCCGCCGGATTAATTTATTGCTTTCTAAATTGCCAGAGGCACCCCTGAGTGCGGCAATGAAGAACAGAATGCGCGGTGAAGCCCGTTTTTTAAGGGCATACTTTTACCACTATATGATTGTGGCTTTTGGTGGCGTTCCGGTTATAGAGGATCAGGTTTATGGAATTAACGACCTGATCAATTTACCAAGAAACAGCTTTGGCGATTGTGTAAATTACATCACTGCCGAGCTTGATGCCGCTGCTGCCGAATTATCAACCGTAGTGTATAAAGATATCGACTACGGAAGAGTAACCCGGGGCGCTTGTTTAGCCTTAAAATCGAGGGTTTTATTGTATGCCGCAAGCCCTTTGTTTAATGGAGGTGCAACAACCACAAGTCCGGGTTTGGCTGCAATTGTAGGTTACCCAACAGCTGATAATAACCGCTGGATGGCGGCAGCCAATGCAGCAGAGGCACTCATTAATACCGGATTATATTCGCTGAATGTAGATAATGTAACAAGGCCCGGAAATGGCTTTTACCAGCTGTTTTTAAAAAGGGTAAACAGCGAATACATTTTCGCCTACAACCGGCCTGCTCAAAAAGAGTTCGAAACCTTTTATCTGCCCCCAACGCGATCGGGAAGCAGCGTGATGAAACCCACACAGAGCTTAGCTGAATCTTTCCCCATGCGTGATGGCAAATCGATTAAAGAAAGCCCTGCCTACAACGAAAATGATCCTTACATAAACCGTGATCCGCGCTTCGAATTTTCGATGATTTATAATGGTTTATCCTACATCAGCAATACAGGCGTAAAAACACAGGTGTTTACCTATACCAGTACTGGCTCAACAATTGCCAACTCAACTTCAGATGCTTATACTCCGCAAAATAAGTTTACAGGATATTTTTCACGTAAAATGCTTGATGAAAATTTAACCAATGCAAGTTCTGGTACCACCGAAAGAGCCTGGCCATTAATCCGCTATGCAGAGATATTGTTAAACTATGCTGAAGCGATTACCGAAGCCGGACAGCCTGAAAAAGCCTACGATAAATTGAAGTTATTGCGCGAACGTGCAGGCATTTTGCCTGGAGCTGATGGATTGTATGGCTTGAAGGCCAATATGACTGTTGCCGAAATGCGCGAGGTGGTGCGCAACGAACGCCGTATCGAACTGGCTTTTGAAGATCACCGTTGGAACGATATCAGGAGATGGAAAATTGCATCAACGGTTTTAAAAGGCTTTAACCGCATCGACATCATTACCCGGAGCGCAACAAATACCTATAAACACACCATTGGTACCGCACCTCGCCCTTTAAACTTTAGGGATGTCATGTATCTTTTGCCGCTGCCATTGGCCGAAATACAAAAAATGCCTTTAATGCTTCAGAATCCCGGATATTAATAACGTTCATCATTTAATTTAAGCCCGTTGGTTGTATAGCTAACGGGCTTTTTACATAATATTTTATATCAATAACCTAAGTTTATGGAAACGTTCCCATACTTTGGGAACGTTTCCATTTAATAAGTAGGGCATTAGGTTATCATATTTTAAAACATAGCCATTATCTTCGAAATATCGATCATGGTAAAAGATACCGGTTAGTAAACCCGGACTTTCCCTAACCCAAATTACCATTAACCAAATAGCAACAATGAGCAAGCTTAAACAAAAACTGATTCTTTGCGCAACTCTATGTGTGATCGCCTTGCTGGGCTTTCATAATAAAATTTACGCCATTGATGTACCTGGTGGTATGCATCCCCAAAAACAGATAGACTTTGTTAAAACCCAGATCAGGAATAAAAAAGAACCTTATTTATCGGCATTTAAAGCTTTAATCGTTAAAGCCGATTCTGCATTAACAGTTCAGCAGCATGCCGTTGAAGATTTTAGTATTCCCGGTTTTTACGTTGATAAAGTAGGGCACCGTAAAACCTCCTTAGCCTTACAGGTAGATGGTTTCTCGGCCTATAGCTGCGCCCTGGCCTACCAGTTAACCGGAAAAGTAAAATACGCTGAAAAAGCCATTTACTTTCTAAATGCCTGGGCATCGGTAAACAAAAAATATTCGCAGCTCGATGGCTCATTGGTAATGTCGTATTCGGGTACTACCCTGATGATGGCGGCCGAATTGCTGAAAACCAATAAAAAATGGAAATCGAAAGATCAGGAGCAATTTATCTGGTGGACAAAAAATGTTTTTCGCGATGCCGCCAACAGCATTCGTTTCCGCAACAATAACTCTGGCGACTGGTCGCGGTTTGCCTCGCTGCTGGCCGATGTATATTTAAATGATAAAGCCGATTTCGAAAAGAATGTAGCATTAATCAAAAAAGACCTTTTTGATAAAATTGCAACAGATGGTCATATGGTAGAAGAGGTGAAGCGCCAGGTAAAAGGCATTTGGTACACCTATTTTTCGTTAGCTCCGCTTACCGCTTCGAGCTGGGTGATTTACAACCAAACAGGCGAAAATCTTTTTACAGCTGAAAAAGATGGCGCATCATTTAAAAAGGCACTCGATTATCTATTGTACTATAACCAGCATCCAACAGAATGGTCATTTTTTAAAAATCCAGATACCGGCTCAACCTATACCGAAACAGGATTTTGGCCGGCAAACCTGCTCGAAGCCATGAATGGCATTTACCACAGCAGCGATTTTGATACTTTTGTTGGTCCCCACAGGCCAATTATGTACCCAAAACACGATTATGCCTGGACTTTTCCAACCTTAATGCCTTTAAGTTTAACCAACTATAAATAAATCAACGCTATAATGGTTAAATCATTAACCAAACTGATAAACGGCTGTTTTTGCCAGCGCCAATACCAATTATGAGAAAATACCCATTACAATATATTTTTATTTTCCTGATCCTGCTTAGCGGATTTACCTCAAAGGCCCAGAAACAAAGCCAGCCACCTAAACTGGAAAGCGACGGGTATAAACTGGTTTGGGCAGGAGAATTTAATTACAAAGGAAAGCCAGACCCCCAAAAATGGAAATTTGAAAAGGGCTTTGAAAGAAATGAAGAACTGCAATGGTACCAGGAAGAGAATGCCTGGTGCGAAAAGGGCAATTTGATTCTCGAAGCCAGAAGGGAAGATAAAACCAATCCGAATTTCGTTGCAGGAAGCGGCGATTGGAAAAAAAATAGGGAAACCGCAAACTACACTTCATCCAGCATTAAATCGCAGGGCTTACACAGCTGGCTTTATGGCCGTTTTGTTATGCGCGGCAAAATAGATGTCAGAGATGGAATTTGGCCCGCATGGTGGACATTGGGAACAAAAGGGAGCTGGCCCGCAACAGGCGAAATCGATATCATGGAGTATTACCGTAAAAAACTCTTGGCCAATATTGCCTACATGGGCGAAAATAAAAAAGATGCCTGGTATAGCGTCGAAAAAAATATTGACTCGCTTGGAGGGGAGGCCTGGGCCAGTAAATTTCATGTTTGGCGAATGGACTGGGACCAAAATAGCATCGCGCTTTATGTTGATGATCAACTGTTAAATAAAGTAGAGCTGAATAAGCTGGTAAATCAGAATGGAACGGGTATCAATCCATTTAAACAACCACATTACATGCTCTTCGATTTGGCTATTGGCGGCAAGCAGGGTGGAGATCCTTCAAAAACAGCATTTCCGGCAAGGTTCGAGGTAGATTATGTAAGGGTGTATCAAAATAACCAGTAAACCATGTACAATAAGAAATTTAAAATACAGCAGCTTCTTATCTGCCTGGTGGTGCTTTTTAATTTAACAGGAGTGAAAGCACAATCTGTTTTTATTCCGATAGAAAGCAAAAACAATGCAATTGTGCTGAAAGCCGATAAAGGCAGTACACCCAAAATCGTCTATTTTGGGGAAAAGCTTGGCAATAAACAAGAGTATGGTAAAATTGCGAGCCTGTATCAGCAGGGAGATGATTACTCGGGTGTTTTAAATGCAGCTTACACCGCATCAGGGTCCCAAAATCTGGCAGAGCCTGCGCTAAGTGTGGTGCATGCCGATAGAAATACTTCGCTTGATCTCCACTTTATCAGTTATGAAACCAAAGCACTCAATGACAATGTTTTTTTAACAACTGTTTTGCTGAAAGATCCCGTGTACCCTTTTACCGTTAAACTGAATTATAAAGTTTATACCAATGAAGATGTGGTAGAACAGTGGGCGGTAATCAACCATCAGGAGAAAAAGGCAGTGAGGCTTGATAAATATGCTTCGGCGAATTTATACCTCAAGGGAAATGATTTCTGGCTGAAACAATACCATGGCGACTGGGCCAAAGAAATGCAGCCGGAAGAATCGCCGTTAACCTATGGGATTAAAGTGTTGGATAGCAAGCTTGGCACCCGTGCCCATCTGTATCAGCCCCCAACTTTTATGCTTTCGTTAAACGGACCCGCCGGGGAAGAGCAGGGAGAGGTACTTTATGGAAGCATGGAATGGTCAGGCAATTTTAAAATAGAGCTCGAGCTTGATCCCTTGAACAACGTCCGCATTATTGCCGGTGTAAATAACCATGCTTCGGCTTATGAGCTGAAACCCAATACCGATTTTACTACCCCTTCATTTTTATTTACCTTTTCGGCTACAGGCAAGGGCGATGCAAGCCGGAAGCTACAAAAATGGGCCAGGAATTACCGCATTTTGGATGGGAACGGATCGCGGTTAACCCTATTGAATAATTGGGAGGCCACTTTCTTCGATTTTAACGAGCAAAAGCTGGGTAGGTTGTTAAGCGATACCAAAAAACTTGGCGTCGACCTTTTTTTACTGGATGACGGCTGGTTTGGCAATAAATATCCCCGCAATAGTGATAATGCGGCGCTGGGCGATTGGGAAGAAAATAAAAAGAAACTGCCAAATGGGATCGCATCGCTTATAAAAGAAGCTGATGAAAAAGGCGTTAAATTCGGGATCTGGTTAGAACCCGAAATGGTAAGCCCCAAAAGTGAGCTTTACGAAAAACATCCCGATTGGGTGATCAAACAACCGCAAAGGCCCGAAAAGCTATACCGGAATCAATTGGTGTTAGATTTGAGCAATCCTAAAGTACAAGACTATGTTTTTGGTATTGTTGACCGTCTTTTTACCAAAAACCAAAATTTAGCCTACATCAAATGGGATTGTAACGCGGTAATCTACAATGCTTATTCCAGCCATTTAACCAATCAGTCGCACCTTTATCTGGCCTATGTTCAGGGTTTATACACCGTGTTGGAGAAAATCAGGGCAAAATACCCCAAAGTGCCTATGATGTTATGTTCTGGCGGCGGCGGTAGGGTAGATTATGCCGCATTAAAGTATTTTACGGAGTTTTGGCCCAGCGACAATACCGACCCGCTCGAAAGAATATTTATCCAGTGGGAATATTCGTACTTTTTTCCGACCATAGCAAATGCAAACCATGTTACCGATTGGGGCAAACAAGACCTGAAATTTAAAACTGATGTGGCCATGATGGGCAAACTGGGCTTTGATATCGATATTGCAAAACTCGATGAAAAAGAACAGAAATTTTGCCAGCAGGCCGTAAAGGTTTACAACGATATTAAAGAAGTGGTGTGGCACGGAGAACAATACCGTTTGGCCGATCCATGGAAAAATGATGTGGCCGCATTGATGTACGTAAAAGCCGATCAATCGGCGGCGGTGGTGTTTAGCTATTTGGTAAATAACCGCTATGATAAAGGATCTAAAGAACCTATTAAACTGAAAGGTTTAGCCGCAGGGAAAACATATAAAATTACAGAACTCAATTTATACCCCGGTACCAAAACCAGCCTCGGCAGTGAAACGGTTTACACAGGCGAGTTTCTGAGTACAATAGGCTTTAACCCCAAAGTAAATGGAAACCGTAAAAGCGTTGTACTGAAGATAGATGAGGTAAAATAAAATATTGATAAAAAATGAGTAAAATGAAATGTAAGTTGTGCCTTTTAGCAACCTTAATCCTGATTTCCGCAAGCCTTTCCGGCTTTGCCGCATTGAAAAACGATCCGCGCGATTCATCATTAAAAACTGCCGGCATTGTTAAAATAATGAAACGTGTAGCCGATTGGCAGATTAATACCTGGCAAACCAAAGGTTTTAGCCACCGCAAAGCCGATTGGACAAACGGTGCCTGTTATACCGGGATTTTTGCCCTTGGAAATATGAAAGGCAATGAAAAATACATTAAAACTTTGGTCGATATCGGCAACGATGTAGGCTGGAACACCGGGCACATCCGTTTTTATGCCGATGATTATTGCGTAGGCCAAACTTATGCCCAGCTGTACAGCAAATACAAAGAGCAGAAAATGATTGCGCCGTTTACACTACTGGCCGATAGCATTGTAGCGGCCCCACATGATGAACCCTTAAACTGGAGAAACAATATTCAAAAAAGAGAATGGGCATGGTGCGATGCTCTTTTTATGGCGCCACCATCTCTGGCTTATCTGAGCACCGCAACCGGCGATCAGAAATACCTCGATATGGCCAGCAAACTCTGGTGGAAAACGACCGACTTTTTATATGATCCGGCCGAAAAACTCTATTTCCGGGACGAAAGTTATTTCAATAAAAAGGAAAAAAACGGGGCAAAGGTATTCTGGTCGAGGGGAAATGGCTGGGTATTGGGCGGCTTGGTAAGGGTATTGGAAAACATGCCTAAAAATCATCCCGACAGGGTCAGATTCTTAAAACTGTACCAGGATATGGTGCAAAGAATTGCCGGTTTACAACAGCCCGATGGAAGCTGGCACGCTTCGTTACTGGATCCGGCCAGTTACCCCGTTAAAGAAATGAGCGGAACTGGTTTCTTTTGCTATGCAATGGCTTGGGGAATAAACAAAGGCCTGCTCGACGATAAAACCTATTTTCCGGTCGTTAAAAAATCGTGGATCGCTTTAACATCAGCCGTTCATCCCGACGGGAAACTGGGTTACATACAGGCTATTGGCGCCAGTCCGGATAAGGTTGATGCCAACAGTACCGAAGTTTACGGCGTAGGCGCCTTTTTATTGGCTGGTGTGCAAATACATCAGTACCTAAAATCTCATCCTAAAGTAAACTAAGCCATAATACCATGAAAAATCAGTTTTTTTTAAAACTTAAAGGCACTAAGCTGTTTATCTTTTTACTGGTTTGCAACCTGCATGTTTTCGGTCAAACTGGTAATCAAACCTTGCGCTTATTTGTCATCGGTAACAGTTTCTCTCAAAATGCCACCACTTTTTTACCTCAGATAGCTAAAGAAAAAGGCAAAAACTTAACGATTGGCAGGGCCGAGCTCGGTGGGCACTCACTTGAGCAGCACTGGAGTTATGTAGAGCGGTACGAAAAAGATAGCAGCGACGTAAAAGGAAAGCCCTATAATGGTAAATCGCTTAAAATGCTGTTGGCTACAGGCAACTGGGATATCATTACCATTCAGCAATATTCCTATCTTTCCGGCGATTCATCGAGTTATAACCCCTATACGCAGAAACTGGTAGCCTATGTGAAAAAACTTCAGCCCAAAGCCGAAATCATCATCCACCAAACCTGGGCATATCGTGCTGATGCAAAGAAATTTGGGCGTATTGATAAAACCCATGAAGCCAAAAGCCAGAAAGAAATGTGGCAAAAATCGCGTTCAGCTTACCATAAACTGGCCAAACAGCTCAATGCAAGGATTTTGCCCGTTGGCGATGCCTTTGAAGCCGTTGCAACCAGTAAAAAATATGGCTATAAGAAGGATTTAAACTTTGATTTTGAACATCCTGTTTTCCCTAATCTGCCCGATCAAAGCAATGCCATCAATGTAGGTTATTTTTGGAATAAACAAGAGCTGTCATTCGACCCCAACCATGCAAACGATGCAGGTAAATATTTAGGGGGTTTAATTTGGTACAGTGTGCTTTTTGGCGGGCAGCCCAGGGGCGTAAAATTTAAGCCTGCAACCGTATCCGACGAATTTGCAGCATATTTGAAACAGGTAGCAGGCAAAGCCATAAAGTCTTTATAAACTAGCCAGCTATTCACTGGTTTTTCTATTCCCGGCAAAATTTATTTCGGGCTGTTTTGTAAATAACCTGAAGCTCCGGGATTTATCAATCCAATAATTTTCTTGTAAGGGTAAAAGTATTCCATTTTATTAAAAAAATGTGTCTCCAGCCCTTGCTGTACAAAAACGAACCATTTCCGTACAAAAACGAACCCTGCCAGGGATGGATTGTACTTAGTTTTGTGATAACCAGATATAAAAACACACAATGATGAGCTTAACCAAACCAACATTTTGGCTTAGTATCCGATAAATCCCTAAGCTTTAAAAACCAATTAAGTAAGGGAAACATACGCGATTAAAAAAACGCTGTGCAACCCCCTTTCCGTTTACTGCCCAATAGATAACCTTAAGGAAGAAGAATTTTAACGATAAAACCAAACCGCCTATACGAAAAAATCAGCCTAACAAAATGCTTCACTCTCACGTGAAGGAAGAACCGAAAAAGAAATTTTTAAATACTAACCAGATATAAACTAAATGATAAAAGAAATACACATCAAGCTTAAAAGTTGCTTAATGATTTTTGCCCTGCTTACGCTCATGGCAACTTACAGTTATGCGCAACAAAGTCTCATTAAAATAAAAGGAAAGGTTACCGACGAACAGGGAGAGGTGCTCGTTGGCGTATCTGTCCGTGTTAAAAACAGTACTACAGGTACTTCTACCGATAAAGATGGAAATTATAGCCTCGAGGCCGCCCCGTCTGCAATATTGGTTTTTTCTTATGTGGGCTTTAACAGTCAGGAAAGTGCGGTAAATCCATCAGGAGTGGTAAATGTAAAAATGGCCGGAGATAAGGTGCTGGATGAGGTGGTGGTAGTGGGCTATGGTACCGCCAAGAAAAAAGATTTAACCGGAGGACTGGCCGTAGTAGGTAAAGACCAATTGAATATGGTTTCTACCCCTAATTTAATGGACCGTTTGGTTGGTCAGGTAGCAGGTTTTAGCATTACTACCGCTAACGCTGCTCCGGGCCAAAACCAAACCCTGTTAATCCGTGGCGAGAATTCGCTCTCTGCAACGAACGATCCGCTTATCGTTTTAGACGGGATTCCCTACAGCGGTTCTTTGGTCGACCTCGATCCGAACAATATCGAAAACCTGACCATACTGAAAGATGCCTCGGCCGTTGCCATTTATGGTGCCCGTGGTTCCAATGGAGTAATCCTGATTCAGACCAAACGGGGGGTACTGGGCAAAGCGCAGGTTGCCTATAAAGGTCAGCTGGGGTTTGCAGAACCGATGCAACGCATCGATGTAATGGGGCCAAATGAATTCATCAAATTTAAACAGGATATTGGGCGTTTAAAATTGGGTTATACCGGCGATCAGCTCGATCCCATTGCAGGGAGCATCCTCAGTGTTACCGAACGCGAAAACTATAAAAACGGAATTACAAACGACTGGCAGGATTATATCTTTAAAAGAGGGATCACCATGGACCACCAACTGAGTATTTTTGGCGGGACCGAAAGTACCAAATACATGGCTTCTGCCTCATCGCTCGATCAGGAAGGGGTGGTTTACAATTCTGAACTCTCACGCCTCAATATTACCGCCAACATCGATCAAACTTTTAATAAATGGTTAACTGTAGGCATTGGTACACAATATACCCAAAGAAGCGACGGCGGGATAACCCCAAATATCGAACATGCCATTAAGCAGAGCCCTTATGGTAAATACAAAGACGCATCGGGTTATTATACAGCCGAACCCATGGAATATTCGCTCATCGTTAATCCCATGCGCAATGTAAATGCCGATCAGGACCGGATTAACCGCAATTTTTTCCTTTCTGGTTATGCTGATATCAAATTGCCGCTTAAAGGTTTATCCCTGCGCTCTAACTATGGATACAATTACAGGAGCGGTTTTACCGGTACCTATTATGGACGCGATACTTTCGATGGCAGGGAACAAGCTGGTTTGGTGGGCGGAAAAGCCAGCATCAGCAACAGCCATTACAACGATTATACCTGGGAAAACATCTTAAAATACGAACGCACCATCAGCGATCACCGCTTCGATGCAACGGGCTTATTCAGTATGAACCAGACCAAAAGCGTAGCTACTACCCAAAGCGGCGAAGGTTTTGTAACCGATGATACCGGTTACTATATGATGAACACCGCGGCACGTAACCTCACCATGTCATCGGGACTAACCGAAACGGCGCTGCTATCGTACATGGGCCGGATTAATTACGCCTACAAAGGCAGGTACATGGCCACCTTTACAGGTCGTTCTGACGGTGCTTCGGTGTTCGGAGAAAACAATAAATATGCTTTCTTTCCTTCTGTGGCTTTAGCGTGGAATATTGGAGAAGAAAATTTTGTTAAAAATCATGCAAACTGGATGGATCTGTTAAAAATAAGGTTATCCTATGGCGCAAATGGCAACCAGGCCATTACCGCTTACCGAACACTCGACCGCTTGTACTCCAATGTTAAATACATTTGGGGCGATGGGGGCACAGCTGTTAATACCGCTTACCTGGCGGGTGATGGCATTGGTAACCCAAACCTGAAATGGGAAACCACCTACACCACCAACCTTGGCCTCGATTTTCAGCTGTTTAAAAACCGTTTAAGCGGTACCATTGATGCCTATCTATCCAATACCAAAAATTTACTGATGATCCGTACCGTGCCGATTATGAATGGCTATAGCAGAATCTGGGATAACGTAGGACAAACGCAGAATAAAGGAATCGAAATGACCTTGAATTCGCTCAATGTGGATTCGAAAGACTTCAAATGGAACTCTTCGGTGGTTTTTTCTTTAAACCGGGATAAAATCGTAGAACTAAGGGGCGACGGAATCGATGATGTGGGTAACAACTGGTTCATCGGTCAGCCATTAAGGGTTTTCTACGATTACAATATGGTAGGGATCTGGCAAAAAGGCGAAAACTATACCGTTCAGCCTGGCGCGACAGCAGGGGCAGCAAAATTAGAGGATGTTGACGGCAACGGAACCATCAACTCAAGAGATAGAAAAATAATCGGCACTAAAATGCCACGGTTTACCGCTTCGCTGAGCAACCGGCTGAGCTACAAGCAATTTTACCTTTCTGCGCTTTTAACGGGCGTATTTGGCGTTTGGCGCGATGATAACATGGCCAATATCGGTTCGTGGACCTTCGGCATCACCAACTATGTACACAATGCCAACTATTGGACCCCGGAAAACCCAGGGGCAACCATTGTATCGCCAGGTTATGTGAACAATACCGGACATGGTTACTATAAAAAAGTTTCTTATGTGCAGGTGAAAAACATTACCCTCGGTTACCGGGTTGCGCAGCAGCTGGCCAACAAAATTGGAGTAGCCGGAATTGATGTAAACGTGAGCGTAAACAACCTCGATACCTTCTCCAATATCAGGGAAGTACTCAATTACGATAATACCTGGATGGCATCTTATCCAACCGCACGCTCTTACATGTTCGGTTTAAATGTAAACTTCTAACCCAATACCACACATGAAAAAACTTATAAAAACAGGTATGGCGCTCTTACTTTTAATTTCGGTAAGCGGATGTAAAAAATTCCTTGTCGAAGAGTTAAAAACAGAACTCGCACCTACCAATACCTATACCAGCACTTACGGATTTGAAGTAGGAAGTGCTGGCCTTTACGCACTTACCCGCTCTGAGTACAACACTTTTGGCGAAGGTGGGGCTTATATCCACAATGGTGCCTGCCCGTACGAAGCTTTACAGGCCGCTACCGATATTGCCGACGTGATTAACAGCGATGCATCATTACTTCCATTTGCCAACCTTAGCCTTACTTCTTCAGAAAGGTTTGTGGGTTCGTACTGGAACTGGGCCTACAGTTTAATTTCATCAGCCAACCTGATGCTGATTTATTCCGAAAAAAATACAAATTGGGACAGTCCGGCAGATAAAGAGCGTTTTCAGGCCGAAGCCCGTTTCTTCCGTGCTTATGCCTATCGCACCCTCATTTATTTATACGGCGATGTACCTTATGTAGAAACGATCCTGTACGATTTTAAGCTCAACTTTACCCGCACGCCAAAAGCTGAAGTATTGGGCCATATTATCGACGACCTGAAGTTTGCATCGCAATACTTACCGGCAAACCCCGATCAGGTAAAAGACGGAAAATTAACCAAATGGGCCGCTTACCATTTATTGAGCGAAATGTACTTGTTAAACAAAGAATACGTACCTGCCGAACAGGCGGCTTTGGCCATAATTAACAGCGGATATTACAGCCTGATGAAAACACGCTTTGGGGCAAATAAGGATAAAGCCGGGGATGTATTTAGCGATATGTTTGTCGAAAACAACCAGAACAGGTTAAAAAACGGCAACAAAGAGAGCATTTGGGTTTTGCAGTTCGAATTTAATACCATTGGCGGCGGTACCAACTCTGACGACTGGACGCGCAGGGCCTGGATACCCAATTACTCGACCGTAACAGGCTTTGTACTGGCCGATACCCTGGGAGGGAGAGGTTTGGCGCAATTAACACCAATGAAATGGTGGGTGGGTACAACAGGTACAAATGCCACAGGCTCGGTTGCCGGGATTTTTGATGCCACCGATATCCGGAATTCAAACTACAACATTAAACGCAACTGGTATTACAACAATCAGGGAGAAGCCTCTTTATATGGGAAAAAAGCCAATATAACAGAACAGACCTGGTTTTCGACCAAGAGCCTTTTTCCGGCAATTACCAAATTTTTCTATGGCCGTGCCGAAAACCTGAGTTTAACCGGAAGTTATAAAGACCGTATGAAATTCCGTTTGGCTGAAACCTATTTATTGCTTGCAGAAGCCTATTTGGGCCAAAGCAACCCCTCAAAAGCTGCCGACGCCATAAACGAAGTACGTAAGCGTGCCGGGGCGCCGGTGATTAATGCAGGCCAGATGACGCTCGATTTTCTGCTTGATGAACGCATCCGCGAACTGGTGGGTGAAGAAAGCCGCCGTTTTACCCTCATCCGTACCAATAAACTGGTAGACCGGGTAAAAATGTATAATACAGCCATTAAAGATAAGATGAATGCCAACTATACCCTTTGGCCTATTCCACAGGCTATAATCGATGCCAACCGAGATGCGCCTTTTCCGCAAAATCCCGGTTATGGCAAATAATCTAAACCGGCCCTACAATCTTAACCCTGAAAATACAGCAGAATAATTAAAATGAAGCTTAGGCTATAAATAAGATGAAAAAAATAAAATATTTATATCAAACATTGCCTTTATTGTTTATCCTGACCGCTTTTGCCGCTTGCAAAAAAGGAATCAAAGATATCGACAAAGTTCAGGAACAATTGGCACTTAATGTGTCATCGGCCAATATCGCGCTCGATGAAAATAACCTGGCAAAAAACATTGTTACCTTCAAATGGAATGCAGCCCGGCAACAATCAGATGATCACCTAATTTCTTATACCACAAAACTGGATGTGGTGGGCAATAACTTTGGCTCCTCTACAGCCATTATGAACTATGAAGATGATGGCACTTTTAGCCGGAGTTTTACCTCAGAGCAATTACAGAACTGGGCCAGTCAGAAATGGGGCATACCCAACAATAAATCATTCACTTTGGAATTTAGGGTAGTAGCCCAGTGGGAGGGCGGTGCCACTTTCGAATCGCCCGAAGTACGTACCGTGCAGGTGAATGTAACCCCCATCAGAACCGTTGTATTCGATGCCGATAAGGTTTTTTTGGGTGGCAGCGCAGTGCCCGGCTTAAGCAAGGTGGAAATGCCAAAAACATTAGAAAACCTCAATCAATACGCCTATGTGCTGAACCTGCAACCCGGCGAACTTCAAATTCCGGTGGAATATAGTGGTGCCACCAACTATATCGCCTCTGCCGATGCCAGCACGGCTTTAAAAGACGGCAGCACCATTGGCATTAAAATGCGCGAAACTGCTTTTTCTTGGAAAATCGAAACCGCAGGGCAGTACCGTGTGGTGGTAAATATGCAAAAAGCCACAGCAACCATCTATTCACCTGCGCAGGCCCTTGTGCCAAAAGTAGTAAACTGGAATGGAGATGGCGGCGTGGCACAAACCACTACCATAAGCGAGCTATGGATGCATGGTGCCATCAACAGTTTCGGAACGCCAGTTAAAATGGACTGTAAGGTGAGCCTGGCCGATCCACAGGTACTCATATACAATGGGGGTAAAGTAGGTAAAACCAAATTTATTGTTTACGGAGGAACCGATAACAATAAAAACCTGGCTTATGCCTTTAGCGCACCTTTAACCGCAACAAGTACCGCTCAGGATCTGGCCCTTACTTTGGGAACAGTGGCCACACTTTCAGGAGGCTCTACCAGTGCCCAGCGCAACTCGTATTATACCATTCCTACAGGGGCAAATATTGTAATATTCGACCTTCGGAACATGACTATTCTGGCAGAAAAAAGATAAATCAAATCATTGTTAAGGTTTCATAACCTCAGGTAAAAAAATTAAACAGATGAAAAAGTTAAGTTATAAAGTACTGGTTTCGCAAGCTGTAGTGGCCTTATTGTGTGTAATGGTACTGGCATGTAAAAAAAATGGGGAGGAAGATACCACCCAGGCCGAAGGTACATTAGTTAAGCCCAATTATAACAGGAGTACGCTTTTCCGTAATCCCATGAACGGATGGGTAATGTATGGTTCGGGTTCGGGCCTGGCTTCCTATTGGGATACCGAATATTATGTGCCCGATCTGGGCAAGACCGTTAAGGCCATTGATTATGCATCGGCTTGTTATATTCGCACCAGCTGGGCAACTTTTAACCCCCGTAATGGCGTTTACGCATGGAGAGATCCCAGCACTGCAATTTATAAAATGATTAAAGGCGCAAACGATAGGGGATTGCCCATTGCTTTCCGTTTTGTTGCCGATGGGCAAGATCAGGGCCTGAATACACCACAGTTTGTTATTGATGCCGGTGCTAAGTATTATTTGGCTGATAGTAAATTTCCGGACAGGAAATCGCCTTATCCACAAGATCCTGTTTTTCAGCAGTATTATGCCAAATTTATTGAAGAGTTGGCCAAAGATTTTAACGACCCTAAGCGTACAGCATTTATTGATGGTTATGGTCTTGGTAAATGGGGCGAAGGGCACGGCGTAATCTATGAAGATCCCAGTACGGCAACAGTTGCCAATACCGAAAAGTACAAAACAGAAGTAATGGATTGGATAACAACTTTATATTCGCAATATTTCACTAAGGTACCTTTACTGATGACTTACCACCGACTTATTGCCGATCCTGCCAGTGGCGGTGCTGTTAATACCAACAGTACCCGGTTATTGGAAATGGCCATTAACAAAGGTTATAGCCTTCGCCAGGATGCATTTGGAATGACAGACTACTATCAGAGCTGGGAAAAGAATTTTGCCAAAACCTGGAATTTCAGACGTCCGATTGTTATGGAAGGCGGTTGGATTACCAGTGGTACGCACCGTTATTGGATCGATCCGAGTGGAAAGTACAGGGAGGGGCATCCGGAAGATGTACGCCTGGGCGAGTTCGATTCATCAGCCGAAGCTTGTGTAAACATGATGGATTTCCGTGTTGGAGATATCGAAAGCTGGTTTTCAAAGGCATTTAATCTTACCCAGCGTTTTATTTCCGAGGGCGGTTATCGCTTATACCCGGATCGGGTTTATTTGCCTGAGCAGGTTAGCGGTAACACCGAAGTTACCATTACCCACCGTTGGAGAAACATGGGCTGGGGCTATTTTCCAAACAACATACCGCAATGGAATTTTAAATACAAAGTAGCTTTCGCCTTGTTAGATGGCAGTAACAAGGTTAAAAAAGTAATTATCGATACCAAGGCAGAGCCTTCAACCTGGTTAAAGAACAGTCCGGCAACTTACGGGTTAAAAACAAGTTTAGGTGTTCCGGCCGGAAATTATACCTGGGCCGTAGCCATTGTAGATGCTACCAATGATAATCAGCCTGCTATTAAACTGGCGGTTAACGGCGACATTACCGCCGATGGATGGTTAAAATTAATGAATGTACAGGTTCAATAGTTGATCCTTTTTGTTATAAGCTTTTTACCTGCCAGTGCGTAGGTAAAAAGCTTATTGTTTTTTATTTTGGAGCGTTAGAAAAATATCATCAGGATGTACCGGAAATGGAATTTTAAATTTAGAAAAAGAGAAAACCTGTCGTTTTTGTGCATGAGCTTTATTTTTTTATGGGGCAGTAATTGGGCCTTTGCGCAAAAAACAGATCAGTTTATGGGCGAGGTAGTAAATTACGACGAAGCCAGCGTAGCTGCATATACCTTGCCCAATGTACTGCAAAGTGCTGGTGGCCGGATGGTAAAAAGCATTAAAAACTGGGAACAAAAACGGCGGCCTGAGCTTATTACCCTATTTAAACAAAATATTTACGGTCAAATGCCCACTCATTTCGACCGCATCAGCTTTACCCAAAACAAAAAGGTAACTGATGCCATGCATGGCCGTGCCACGCTAAAAGAAATAACCATCAGCATTTCGAACAAGGGAAAACAGGTGAACATTCCCATTGTACTCTTTATCCCCAACAACCGTAAAAAGCCTGCACCTGTATTTTTGCTGATCAACAACCGCAGTAAAAAAAATACCGACCCCGACCGCATCCAGAAAAGCACTTTCTGGCCGGCAGAAATGATGATAGAAAAAGGTTATGCCATGGCCAGTTTTCAGGTAGGGGATGCGGCACCTGATAAAAAAGATGCCTACCAGCATGGTGTAATCGATCAGCTTTATCCAGAGCAGTTAAACCAGCCAGATGGCATGAAAGCCATTGGCGCATGGGCCTGGGCAGCAAGCAGGGTAATGGATTATTTTGAAACAGATCATGATATCGATTCTCATAAGGTAGCACTGGTAGGACATTCGCGTGGTGGAAAAACCGCATTATGGGCGGGTGCACTCGATCAGCGTTTTGCGATGATCTTTAGCAGCTGCTCAGGAAGTACAGGCGCCTCATTGGCCCGAAGGCAATATGGTGAAACCGTTAGCCTCATCAATAAACAGTTTGGTTACTGGTTTGCCGATAATTATAAGCAATATAGCCATCAGGAGAATAAGCTACCCGTAGATCAGCACATGCTTATCTCCCTTTTGGCCCCTCGGCCAGTATACACCACCAATGCAGTTGAAGACCGCTGGGCTGATCCCCGTGGATCTTACCTCTCGCTGCTTAACGCCGCGCCGGTATACGGCCTCTATCACAAAACCACTGCTTTGTCTGCAATGCCTCCGGCAGTTAATACACCAATTATCAACTCCTCTATTGGGTACCATTTTAGAAGCGGCATCCACGACCTGAATGTGTACGATTGGGAAAATTTTGACCGTTTTGCCCGTTACCACTACCACCTGGCCAAGCAATAATACTGCAAGATTAATTTTATAAATATGGAAATGCACAGATCCTGTTTTTTGTTTACATGCTGTTGCCTCTTGCTGGTTAAAACAGCTTTTGCAATAGACATTTCTCGTTACCGTTTCCATGTTATGCCCGAAACTGCTTATTATGGAGGCATACAGAGTATTACCAAAGACAGCCTGGGCCGCATTTGGTATACCGGGCCTGATGCTGTTTTTATGTACGATGGCAATAGCTTTTATCAGCTCAACGATCTGGTAACTGCAAGTAATCCTAAGGTTAAATGGGCTTACGGAACCTTGCTTACCGATAAAAAGGGGAAATTGTTTCTGGCAACCAACCAAGGTCTGCTCAGGTTTAACTATGAACGTTTTGCCTTCGATCTGATTTCACCCGGCAAGATACGCTCCCTTTGCCTAAACGACAATGGCTGTTTATACATGCTTTCCGAAGACCATGTGTTGGTATATGATCAAAACAAAGGGACTTTAACCCAATTCCCGCTTCCATCTAAAAAGTATTTTAACAGTATCATCGGTTTAGCCGGTCAAATTTACCTTTCGCAGGAAAACCTGCTTTACCGGTTAGAAACAGGCAAACAGCGCTTTGCGCGCTTTGCCGATTTTGGTTCAACGGCGAATGTGGCAATTGATGCAATTGCTCATAAAGGTGCTTATTATTTCCTTACCCAACAGGGCGGTATTTTTGTAACCAACGCTTCGGGTGTACTTCAAAAAACAATACCCATAACGGCAACAGGCTCACTGCCCTCCATCTCAAAAAAGATATTTATGGATCAGGCGGGTATTTTATGGGTGGCCACACAGGCCGGTCTGTTTCTTTACAATCCGGTTGAAGAAAAGGGAGAGTTACTGAAAATGAATTTAAATGATGCTTTTTCACTGCCCAACAATTCGATATGGACCATTTACAAAGATCCCGATCAGGGCGCCTGGATTGGGACTTATGGAGGAAAAATTGCCTATTGCTCGCTTTATGATGCCTATATCAAGTACTTTGGCCCCAGCTCCGGTGCACTTAACCATCCTGTGGTGAGCGGTTTTGAAGAAGATGCTGCCGGCAATATATGGATTGGAACCGAAGGTGGCGGACTTAACTACTGGAACCGCCAGGATGATGCTTTCCTTCATTTTAACAAATCGAACACCAGTTCGCTTAATTCCAACCTCATAAAACAATTGCGTTTTGATCAACAAAAAAAAGAATTGTTTATTGCCACCTTTAACGGAGGCATTTCTACCTGTCTTAGCGTAGGGAAAAGTTTTAAAAACCTGGGTTTTCTGTCGCCACAAACCAAACTGCCCTTAACCGTTTACGATTTTACCCGCGATAACGAGGGAACCTGGTGGATGGCCGATCCCGATAAACCTTTCTTTTATAAAAGTAAGCTGGGCGCATTGCCGCAAATGGTTAGGGTTATCGGAAAGGATAATCAACCATTGGATGTGGAAATAGAGGCCATTTATCTTGATGAGGAAAATAACCTGCGCCTGGTAAGCCATGAAGGACTGTTTATTGCCGACCGGAAAAGCCTTAAAGTACTGAAGCATTATTTCATTAAAAATGCCCCATACTCCGTTAACCACCTGCGCTGTTACCTGCAGGCCTCAAATGGCGACCTTTGGCTCGGAACCTCAGGAAAAGGCATCAATATTTTAAAAAAAGATGGCAGTTACCTAAACTTTAATGGCAGCAACGGCTTCCCACCAAAAATGGTATTTGCTATCCTGGAAGATGATAGGACAAAAAATATATGGTTTAGCACAAGCGAAGGACTTTATTTCTTTGACCAAAAATTACAGCAATTTGAAAAGGCAAGGTTTTACACCGAAAACAGCTGCGGTTCTTTTTACATGAAGTCGGCCTACAGCACCAAACAAGGCGAAATGCTTTTCGGAGGCACAAATGGATTTATCCTTTTTAATCCCAGGTATTTAAATAAGAACCCGCAAAAACCCAGGGTCTTTTTTACCGGATTTCTGATCAACAACAATCTGGTAACCGCTAGTACGGACAATTCGCCCTTATTGAAAGATATTTCGAGTTTGGGCAACCAAAAGCAGGAAAAAATTAAGCTCTCTAACGAGCAATCCAATATCGAAATCCGTTTTTCATCAAACAGTTATTTATCAGCAGATAAAAACCAGTTTGAATACCGCATGCTTGGCTTAAGCGATAAATGGCTGCTTATTGGCTCTAATCAACGTTCAGTGCACTTTTTTAACCTGCCCAGTGGCGATTATATTTTCGAAATGAAAGCCTCCAACAATGATGGCCTCTGGGGCGAACAGGTATCAAGGCTTTATTTTCATGTCAATCCGCCATTCTTTCTTTCCTGGTGGGCCTATTTAATTTATAGCTCAATTGTGCTCGCGTTTTTGTTTTTTGTGATGCGTTACTTTACCAACAAAAAGGTTTTTAAAGAGCGTTTGGCACTCGAAGCCGTTAAAGAGCAGAACATGCGCAATTTAAACCAGGCACGCACCGACTTTTTTACCAATATTTCCCACGATTTAAAAACACCCTTAACACTCGTTTTAGAACCCCTTAAACAGCTGAAAGAAACACTGGTGCAGAATAATCAGACCACGGGGTATATGCAACTCATCGAAAAAAATGTAGGCCGCATCCAGAGAACCATTAGCCAGCTGCTGCGCTTTAGGGAAATTGAAAGCCAAAAAGTTACTTTAAATCCCCAAACCGGCGACCTCATCAGCTTTGTAAGCGATATTTTTGGCTTATTCGAGTTGTATGCAAATGAAAAAGAAATAGAAACCAGTATTAACGCACATCAAGACCATTTGTATGTAGCTTTTGATTACGACATTATCGAACGCATTTTAACCAATCTATTTTCAAACGCGCTCAAATACACCACCAACAGGGGCTATGTGGGCGTTCGCATTTACGAATCTACCCCTGAGGAAAAGAAAAGATTAAACATTAAAGGAGGTGGTGAAGATATCGCTTACTTTTCTATCGAGGTGCTCAATACCGGAGCAGGCTTTTCTGAAGAACAGATTGCAAGCCTGTATACCTCATTTAACCGTTTATCGTCCAGTCGCCCTACCTTCGAAGAAAGCTCGGGCCTGGGCCTGATAATTGTAAAAAAACTTGTTGAAGCCATTGAAGGGAAAATCTGGATGGTAAACAAAACCAATAAAATCTCTTTTACGATGATACTTCCTTTTAAAAAAGATTCCGGTTCTGGAGATTTGCAGGAGGGTATTTACGATTATACCATTTCGGAAATTGATGATATCATACTCAGGTTGGGCGAACCCGACAGTACGGTAAGAAATGCACGAAAAGCAGTGAGCATTTTGCTGGTAGAAGACGATCAAACGATGCGTACCTACCTCGAACGCCGATTGGCCGAAAAATATAATGTGTATACCGCCAGCGATGGAACGGAAGGCATTATTAAGGCCGAGAAAATATATCCCCAACTGGTCATTACAGATTTGATGATGCCCAACGGCAATGGATTTGAAGTTTGTCGCCACTTGCGGCAGAACTTTAAAACCAGTCATATCCCCATTGTAATGGTTTCCGGAATGGGCGAGCACAATCAAAATAAAATCAAAGCATTGGAGTTTGGTGCCACCGTTTTTATTGATAAACCATTTGAAGTAGAATATTTGTTGCAGCAGGTTGATAGCATTTTAAAAAACCAGCAGGAAATGAAGGAAATGTACAGTAAACGCCTGGTGGTCGATCCTGCGAACATTACCATAACCTCAATGGATGAGGAACTTTTAACAAAAGCAACGAAATTTATTGAACTGAATATGGCCAATCCCGATTATTCGGTCGAAGCATTTGTTTCTGACATGAATACCGGGCGGACAATTTTATATCAGAAAATACATGATATCGTAGGTATGTCGATAAAGGAATTTATTTTGAATATGAGATTGAAACGGAGCGCCTACCTCCTCGAAAATTCTGATTTAACCATTGCAGAAGTAGCCTATCAAACCGGCTTTAACAATGCAAAGTATTTTAGCGTATGTTTCAAAAAACAATTTGAGCTAAGCCCTTCCGAATTTAAAAAGAAGCATTGCCACGGGTAGTCAAAATCTGTTGTCATAATGTAATATTTCATGCTCTCAAAAGTTGTATCATTACCCAAACTGTGTATTTCAACTTTTGCCTAAATACCCACATTGTTTTAGATATTTGCTACTTCCGGACAGGTATATACGTCATTGTATTTTCCTTCTGATATCTCCAATAATGGATTTTATTTGCTTTCCAAAATTTTTGCAAATCGCCCTAATTCAATCAATTGGTCTACAATTTGGTTTGGATTTAAGACTGCCATTGACCCGAAAGTCCTTTAAGATATCTTAAAGGACTTTTTTATTTTTAAGGAGTTTCCAAATCACTGAATAATCGTAACAGAAGCTATTTTGGATCAAGTGGAAAAGTTGGGGGTGATGGAATAATTTGTTTCTTTTGTATCTTATAGCAATTACAAATTCCCTTGAATCAGGCCGAACAAACCCTTATCAGTTTTTTATTACCAGAAGGCATTCTGGATTATTTCG